>VTLG01015108.1_pt1 | contig 16425 bp, 14 predicted proteins | sample 4694571 | NCBI WGS metagenome assembly VTLG01 (sample SAMN12604809, study PRJNA352737) | marine metagenome | biome: ENVO:00000447; feature: ENVO:00000209|ENVO:00000569|ENVO:01000036; material: ENVO:00002151; isolation source: viral sequences binned using virsorter ...
ATAGGCTAAAAACCTTCAAAAGAGATAATTACTATAGACTAGAGCATGGGGCGGCTGAAAAAATACAAAAGTCCAAGAAAGACATTCTAGAGCCACTTGACATACAAGAATTGTATCACATTGCAACAGGTGACACAATCAAAGAAGATGCGGAACTTTCTGAAATACTTCAAAAAATAGATGACAGGCTTCCATCCAATATGCGTAGTGATTATCTTAAATTAAAGAATAATGCCTCACTACCAAAAAGTAGAAAGGCCAAAGTTGTGGCTTTTATACAAGAGATTATAGAAGAGGGCGAATACGATGAGTGAATTTAAAAGGGGTAGGTTCTCGTTTGACGAAATGTCTTATATCGAGCAGCATTGCGAGGTTCTTTCTCCTGAAGCCATCGCAAAAGAATTAAACCGCGACCCCGGCTCTATTAGTGATTGGATCAAAAAGAAAGTAGGCTTTTCTCCAAAGCAAAAGAAAGAGGCGGCTGTCGCTAACGAACTCAAGCAAAAGCCATACTTCAAAGAGCTATCAAATCAATTTACGCCAGAGGAGTTGGAGATGTTCCAGTTCCACTTCAAAAAGATGTGGAGCCAATTCAAAGACGATGTGTTTCACACGGAGGAAATGCAGATAATTGATACAATCAAGCTAGAAATACTGATGAACAGGATTCTAAAGTCTCAACATGAGAATCAGCAAGACATTATAGCAAATGAAAGAATTGTGCAGAACGAAAAGGCGCGAGACAAAGATCAGCGCGATGTTGATCTAATTATGAATATAGAGCGCCAAATTGCGATCCTACGAGCTTCGCAGGAAACCCTCAGTAAAGACTACAAGGATCTGCAAACGCGCAAGGCTACGATGCTCAAGGATCTAAAAGGCACAAGAGAGCAAAGAATCAAAGCTATCGAAGACTCAAAGCTCACATTCGCTTCGCTTGTGAAGAAATTAGCTACAGACCCACAGTATCGAAATGATATAGGGGTCGAGATGGAAAAAATGAGACTAGCGATGGAAATAGAGAAAGAACGACTTTCTGATTATGTACAATACGAGGACGGTATCGTGGACCAGCCGTTCCTAACACCAGAAACACTAAAGGAACAAGAATGAAGGCTATTATATTTGGAATAACAGGACAAGACGGAAGCTATCTCGCAGAACTCTTACTAGAGAAAGGTTATGAAGTAGTTGGTATAACCAGACGAGTTAGTGTTCCCACACTAATTAGAGTTACTCATATCTTGCCCAAAATAAAAATAATCGAAGGAGACATTACGGATGCATTCAGTGTTAGTAATGTAATTAAAGAAGAAGAGCCTGACGAGATTTACAACCTTGCTGCGCAATCTCATGTTGGAACGAGTTTCAAACAACCAAGCCTGACTTGGGACGTTACTGCCGGTGGAGTGCTTAATATTCTAGAGGCAATAAGGTATTCGGGCAGAAAAAACGACATTAAGTTTTATCAGGCCAGTTCTAGCGAAATGTTTGGTAAGAATTATAATCTGCGAGAAGGATTTGCAGAGATGATCAAATATCAGGATGAAAAGACACCTTTCATGCCGCAGAGTCCATACGCTATCGCAAAACTAGCGGCTCATCACCTTGTGCGTAATTATCGAGACAGTTATGGGATTTTTGCTTGTAGTGGGATTTTGTTCAACCATGAAAGCGAAAGACGGGGCGAAAAGTTCGTAACAAGAAAGATTACCAAGTGGATTGGTGAGTTTGTAGCTTCTGGTATGGATAAAGATTTTCCTGCGCTGCGATTGGGTAATCTAGACGCAAAACGAGATTGGGGTCACGCAGAGGACTATGTGCGAGGCATGTGGGAAATGGTACAGCACGAAACGCCAAACGATTACGTGGTCGCTACCGGCGAGACTCATTCCGTCAGAGAGTTTCTAGATATTGCATTCAGACATATAGGAATTGATGATTGGGACGATTTTGTGGTAATTGACCCAGAGTTTTATCGTCCAGCAGAAGTGGACTATTTATTGGGAATACCAGCAAAAGCGAAGCGTGTGCTAGGATGGGAACCTGAGATTTCATTTCAACAACTGGTAGAAAGAATGGTGGATAGCGATGTCGAAGCGGAGAGACTACAACGATCCGATTTACAAAGAGTTTAGGCTAAAAGTCCTTAAAAGAGACAAATATACTTGCCAAATGTGTAAAAAGAAGGGGAAACGAGCCAGATTGAATGTTCATCACATAATGAAGTGGTCATCAGCGTCTTCCTTGAGATACGATGTTGACAATGGTATAACGCTTTGTAGCGCGTGTCACAAATCCATAACAGGCAAGGAGACACACTACGCCTCCTATTTCACACAGTTAATTAATAAAAAGAGGTAAACATGTTTGAGAAATTTAAAAACGAAGATACAGATCCAGAAGTTCCTGCCGCTCCAGAGCCAGAGGTTAAAGAGTTTGCACAAGAGGTTTTTGTAGAAGTTGCTAAGGCCGCTCCTAGCGTGGATGACGAATCTTTTGTAGCACAGGTGATAAAAAATCCTGATAGCCCTGCGGAGCTTGAAAATTGTGATAGCAAAACATTTAACAGTGTATACATCCAATTGGACAAGGCTGGACTTCACAACGCAGTTACTTGGAATGAAAATAGTAAAGTTTTAAAATATAAGTAATGATACCGCAGTACAAAGTAATAAAAGACACAAGAGAACAGGACGGATGGTTCTTCTCTCCGTATGATAAGTGCGCTGGCATGGAAGTCGGAACCCTTAACACCGGAGACTATACCCTTCAAGATTTTGAAGACGTTGTATGCATAGAAAGAAAAGGCTGCACCTCCGAAATTGCGATGAATCTTGGCAGAAAGAAGAAACCTTTTCAGGCCGAGATGGAGCGTATGAAGGACTATCCGTTCTCTTTTATTATTTGCGAGTTCTCAATGGACGATCTTTTGAAGTATCCAGAAAATTCAAAAGTACCCATGAGGATGAGGCCCAAGGTAAAAGTAACTGGAAAGTATTTATTAAAATGTGTTGTGGAGTTCCAGATATGGTATGACACAAAGATATTATTCTGTGGAAATAAACAGAACGCTTTTGTAGTATGCAACAGTATATTCAAAAGACTTAACGAATTATTTCATAAGGAAAAAGATGTCAAACGTTAGAGATAGTATTGGAGAAATACATAACTACGGAATTGATGTTAAAAATAGGGAGATTTACTTACATTCAGCCAAAGACAATGGCGAAGACGATCCCGGTGTAGATTACCGGATGGCTATAAACTTTGTAAAGAATATAAGACATTTGGATTCTCTAAGTGATAATGAAATAAGAATAAATATGCAAAGTATCGGAGGCGGCTGGCAAGCTGGCATGGCTATATACGATGCAATACAGTCTTGTAAGTCATATGTTACTATTGTGGCTTATGGGCAAGCTGAGTCCATGAGCGGTATAATACTACAGGCGGCTGACAATAGGTTGATGTCGCCGCACTCACATTTTATGGCACACTTTGGCTCTACAGACTGTAGTGGTGATTATCTAAGCGCTCAAAAATGGGCGGAACTAGATAAACAAAATCTAGAGACGATGTTGGACATATTTGCTACAAAATGTCAAAAGACTGGTAAATACTTTAAGGAAAGAAAATACAATGTGTCAAAAACTAAGGCGCATATAAAAAGGAAGATGAAAGATGGAGATTGGTATCTTACTGCGAGCGAAGCGGTACAATTTGGATTTGCTGATGGGATAGGTGATGGTAAATAATCAACAAAAATTACAAGACGCTTGGCTAGGTATAGAAGTAGATGAAAGCTCTTTATTTAATCCTATGGATTTTATTATGGAGGGCGCAGACAAGGATCAGCTAATTGAAAGAATAGCTTGGTTAATGATGCGTCCTGAATATTTCTCTTTCGCTTCTAAGTATGTTTTAAATATTGATCTAGCGCCCATGCAATCATTATTACTATACGAGATGTGGAATAGAAAGTTTCCAATGCTCATAGGCACTAGAGGTATGGGCAAATCTTTCATACTTTCTGTTTACCCTCTTCTTCGCGCTCTGTTTATGCCCAGAAGAAAAATTATTGTTGTTGGTGCTGCTTTCCGTCAATCCAAAGTTTTGTTTGAGTACATGGATACGATATGGAAGAATGCGCCCGTTTTAAGGGATCTGTGCGGCGCGAATAGCGGTCCTAGAAGAGATGTTGATAGATGTGTCATGCATATCAATCAAAGCACTATAACGTGTCTTCCGCTTGGTGACGGAAGTAAAATCAGAGGTCAACGTGCCAACGATATTATTGCTGACGAGTTTGCATCTATACCTAGAGACATATTTGAAAATGTTGTGGCAGGTTTCGCTGCTGTGGCTGCATCTCCTATAGAAAAGGTAAAAGAAAGAGCAAAGAAAAAGAAGGCGGAAGAACTTGGTATATCTCTAGACACAGATGTAAACGCTCCACAAGATAAATCAAACCAAATCATTTTATCTGGTACGGCTTATTATGATTTTAATCATTTTGCTGATTATTGGAAAAGGTATAGGGCTATAGTAAATAGCGGTGGAGAAGAGTCTAAACTTAAAGAAGTGTTTAATGGAGAAGTTCCTCAAGATTTTGATTGGAGAGAATACTCTGTTATGAGAATACCTGTAGACAAGCTTCCTGATGGATTTATGGATGCTGGTCAGGTAGGCAGAGCAAAAGCAACGATACACTCCGGTATATTCAATATGGAGTATGGCGCCTGCTTTACTACGGATAGTCAGGGTTTCTTTAAAAGAAGTTTGATAGAATCTTGTTGTACGTCTCCTACAAAACCTATAAGCTTTCCTTCTGGTGAAGTTTCTTTTGAGACTATGTTAAAAGGTAATCCTAAGAAAAAATATGTATTTGGGGTTGACCCCGCTTCTGAGGTTGATAATTTTAGTATAGTTGTTATGGAGATGAATGAAGACCACAGAAGAATTGTACATTGTTGGACTACAAATAGAAAGCAACATAAAGACAAGCTTAAATCTAAAATAGTAGATGAAGACGACTTCTACTCATACTGCGCTAAAAAGATACGTGACCTTATGAAAGTGTTTCCTTGCGCTGAGATAGCACTAGACGCTCAAGGTGGTGGTATAGCCGTTATGGAGGCTTTGCAGGACAGAGACAAGATCAGAGAGGGTGAGGTTGCCATATATCCTACCATAGAAGAGAAAGAAAAAGACACAGACCATAAAGCAGGATTACATATTCTAAAACTTTGTCAATTTGCTAAAGCTAGTTGGCTAGCAGAAGCAAATCATGGACTTAGAAAAGATTTTGAAGATAGAATTGTTTTATTTCCGTTCTTTGATTCAGTGAGCATTGGACTTTCTATTGAAGACGATAAAATTGCAAACAGGAAGTATGACACTCTTGAAGACTGTGTTATGGAGATAGAAGAGCTTAAAGATGAGCTATCCATGATTGTAATGACTCAAACATCTACAGGTAGAGAAAAGTGGGACACTCCTGAAGTTAAAGTTGCGGCAGGAAAAAAGAGTAGACTAAGAAAAGACAGGTACTCATCTTTGATTATGGCTAATATGTCTGCTCGTTCTCTATCTATAGAAAAAGACGTTATAGAGTACGGCGCTATAGGCGGTTTTGCTCAACAGGACAACTCTGCAAAGTATGATAATGAAAAAATGTATTATGGCCCATCTTGGTTTTCAGATAAAGTGCAAGATATATACTAATTTGTGTATAATATAATATCAATCATATTAACAATACCATTATCTGGAGATCAATAGAAATGGCAAACGAAGACTCGCTTTATCGTACTTGGGACAGTGATTCACAAAGACAAGAAGCTTACGCCCAAACTTCAGATAACGTAGAAGCATATGACGGTGTTCAAAAGGCGCTGGCCTACGGAAGAAGAACTAGCTACATTGATATAGAGCCAAATCGCTCGGTTAGAACGTCTTTTCTTAGATCTGACTATGACAACTTTCGTCCCGGCGAATCTGTTTCTAATCGTCAAAAAAGAATAATCAAGCAATGTATGCAAGCCTACGATAAAGTTGGCATTATTAGGAATGTGATTGACCTAATGAGTGATTTTGCTTCTCAAGGGCTTGTTTTAGTTCATCCAAATAAGACTATTGAAAAGTTTTATAGAAAGTGGTGGCAAGAAGTTGGTGGCGTAGATAGATCTGAAAGATTCTTGAATTATCTCTACAGAACCGGCAATGTTGTAGTGCGTAGGCGCACTGCTAAGATAAACAAGCAGCAAGAGAAGAATCTCAGAAATTCTTTAGCGGCAGATATGAAAATTGAGCCAATGAAGGTTCTTAAAAGAGAAATACCTTGGTCTTATGATTTTTTAAATCCTCTTGCTATTGATATTAAAAACAATGGATCTTACATAGTTGGTAAACCAGAATTTTTGTTAAACATATCTAAAAATAGTTATGAGCAATTAGTTAAGACCGACAATAGCCCCAATACAATATTTAAAACTTTACCCTTGGATATACAAAAGAGATTGCAGGCTGGGGATAGAAAAATACCCTTAGACTCTGATAATGTTCAAATGTACTACTACAAGAAGGACGATTGGCTACTTTGGGCAAACCCAATGATCTACGCAATTCTTGATGATATCATCATGCTAGAAAAGATGAAGCTTGCAGATATCGCCGCTCTCGATGGCGCTATATCAAATGTTAGATTGTGGACAGTTGGTGATTTGGATCATAAGATCATTCCAACTAAAGCTGCTATCAACAAGCTAAGAGATATCCTCGCTAGTAATGTCGGTGGCGGTACAATGGATCTTGTTTGGGGTCCAGAGCTTAAATTCACAGAAAGTCAATCTCAAGTATACAGATTCTTAGGTTCTGAAAAATATCAGCCTGTTTTAACAAGTATTTATGCGGGTCTTGGTATTCCTCCTACTTTGACAGGCGCTAGCGGTAGCGGTGGATATACCAATAACTATGTTTCATTGAAAACTCTTATTGAAAGGCTGGAGTACGGTAGAGAAGTTCTTTCTCAGTTCTGGAGACATGAAATCAAGATGGTGCAAAAGGCTATGGGTTTCAGACTTCCTGCTGAAATACACTTTGATTCTATAATACTTTCTGACGAAGCTGCTCAGAAAAAGCTTCTTATGGATCTTGCAGATAGAGATATTATATCACAAGAAACGCTTCTTGAGAGATTTAGAGAAATACCTAGCATTGAGAGAGTTAGAGTAAGAAGAGAGGAAAGAGAAAGAACCAACGATGTTGCCGCTCCTAAAAAGGCTAGCCCATACCATAACCCACAGCATAAAAATGATGTCGCTAAGATTGCCATGACAAAAGATGTTTTGGACAATGATGAGTATCTGGAAAGCTTGGGTTTGCCTCCTAGTTCTATGGAAGAGCCTATAAAAGAAGAAGTAAAAAAACTTCCTCTTGATAATGAAAACACAGAGCCTGTAAACGAAAACGGTAGGCCAAAGTTTTCCAGAGATACTCAGAAACGAAAAGAGAAAAGGGTATTGCCAAGAAGTTCTGATGCTACAGCTAAAACTTTATGGGCTATGGAGGCTCAAGCAAAAATATCTGAAATAGTATCTCCCGTAGCTTTGGCGCATTTTGATAAAAAGAATGTCAGAAGTCTAAATAAAGCTGAAGTTGACCAGCTAGAACATCTAAAGCTTTGTATACTGACCGGAATGCAGCCATTTATGGAGATTGATGAAGCTGTAGTAAAACAGTTAATAGACAATAAAAGTAAGCCTTCTCAAGCATTTCATGATTTGGCTCAGGCTAAAAAACAAGACTTTATAAAGAGTAATAAAAGAGATCCCAACACTTCTGAAATGAGATTTATATACTCTGCTACATTCGGTGAAATGTCCAATTTTTAGCAATAAGTTCTATTATTGAAAAAATTTGTGTATAAGTTTTCGGAGGTATTTTTATGGAAATTTACAAAGCAGAAATAGAAGATGGTCTAGGCGACCTGTTATCATCTACAAATAGCGTAGCTTATTGTGGTGTTGCTAAGTGCTTTACACCATCTACAGAAGAGCAAGAATCTATGAAGATTATAGCTTCTGAGGCTTCTGAGGCTTCTGAAAATAAAGATCAAATAGATTTGTTTTATTTGGAATCCGTGTTGGTTAGCACCGGTTGGAATAAGAACGATGATGTATTTGACCCAAAAGAAACATTTGCGGCCAGAGCAACCCCAGAAGATAAGCCTTTCAATTTCATGCATGATGAAAAAGATATTATAGGCCATATAACTGGTAATCGTGTTGTTGACTTTCAGGGCAACGCAATAGCCGAAGAAACAGAAAATCCTCCTACGGAATTTAATATATTGACTACCGCCGTCATTTATAAAGAGTGGAGCGATGTAGATCAAAGACAAAGAATACAAAAAATACTAGCAGAAATCGAAGAAGGCGAATGGTTCGTTTCTATGGAATGTCTATTTCCCAATTTTGATTACGCTTTAGTAGATAAGGATGGCGGCACTAGGGTTGTACCCAGAGAAGAAAGTTCCGCTTTTCTTACTAAACACCTAAGATCTTATGGTGGAAGTGGAAAGTACGAAGACTACAGAGTTGGCAGACTTCTGAGAAACTTATCGTTCTCTGGTAAAGGCTTAGTTTCAAAACCTGCTAATCCTCGTAGTGTAATATTGGAAGGAAATAGATTTTTCGACGAATCTGAGGCACAAATTTTAACTATATCTTCAATTAAGGAGAACGATATGTCAGATCTAGACAAGCAAATTGACGATTTGCGCTCTGAATTAGCAGAAGCTAAAGCTGCTAATGAGGTTCTAAAAGAGAAAGTAGTCGCAGAGCAACAAGCAGAATTTGAGTCAAAGATTCAAACGCTTGAAGCTACTATTGCAGAACAGGCTGAAGCCTTGGAAGCAAAAGAAGCTGTTGTTGCAGAGCAAGCTGAAGCTTTAAAGCATGGCGAAGACGACATGAAAAAGAAAATGGAAGAGCTTCGCAAAATGCAAAAAGACAAAGCCAACATGCAGCGCAAAGCACAGCTTGAAGATCTTGGTCTTGAAGCAGAAGAAGCTGAAGCTACTTTGGCTGAGTTTGAAGATGCAGATGATGCTACCTTTGATAAGGTTCTTGCTGCTATGACAACCATGCGAAGAAAAGCCGTCAAGCATGACGAAAAAGAAAAAGAAGAAGAGAAAGCTATCAAAAAAGAGGAAGGCGCAAAAGCAGAAGAGGAACTTGATTCCGCTGAAGCTGGCGAAGAAGCTCTTGAGCAAGTAGAACCGGTAGAGGAAGTTGCTATCGCGGAACTAGACGAACAAGAAGACCCAGCAGAATCTCTTCGCAGCGTAGCGAGTGAGTGGCTTGGTTCTGTTTTACAAACTTTGCCCAAACAAAAATAAGTAATTTTATAAAGGAGATTCATAATGGCTCTTAAAACTGACAGAAGTACGCTTCAAACTGATATTTCATTCTTTATGAATGAAGCTGCTACTCGCGGCGGTGTTGTTGCTCTTAGTACTGGTGGCTCTGGTGCTGCTATGGACCAAGGCGCAGCGCTTGTCACATATGCGGCAACAGCATCAGGTAAAATTCCTATGGGACTTTTGCTGAACGATATGGTCAACATTGACCTTACTCGCCAGCACCTGAACCAGCACAAAGATGAAGTTCAGAAGGGTGGAAAAGTTACACTTCTCCAAAAGGGAACTGTTGTAACTAATAACTTGGAAGGAACAAGTCCTGCCGCTGGCAACTTGGCTTACCTAGCACATAGTGGTAATCTTTCTACTACGTACATTATTGCGGATAGTAGTGATCATACCGGTAGCGCTAAGGTCGTTGGACGATTCTTGAGTGGTGTAGATCAAGATGGATACGCTAAAGTATATATTGATCTGCCGAATACCGCAACACCATCTGGTGGTGTTTGATCTTATTAAACAATAAATAATAAATACAAGGAGAAATATTACTATGTCTATTAAACAAAGACCTTCAGAAGAGTTTATCACTCTCTTGAAAAGATCAGGTAGCTCGGATAAAGCTATCGCTATCGAAGCACAGCGCGAAATCGCTAAAGCTCTTGAGACACCACTTAGAGAAGGTGTTCTCTTTGGCGACATCGTGACAAATATTTATGAGGCAATGCCTCTTGAGCCGGGAGCAAGCCCAGAGTTTCCATTGGATCTTCTGGCCCCCGGAACCGAAGGCGATCACATCGCCTACACAAATCCCGGAAACGGACGCATTCCTGAGCGTCATGTTGAAGGTGATTACGTCATGATCAACACTTATGGCATTTCGAGTTCAATTGACTTCTTGCTGAAGTACGCAAGAGAGGCAAACTGGAATGTTGTTGGTCGTGCAATGCAAGTGCTTGAGGCTTCATTCGTTAAGAAAATTAACGATGACGGCTGGCACACACTTCTGGCTGCTGCTGTTGATCGTAACATCTTGGTGTTCGATGCTGATGCCGCTGCTGGTCAATTCACCAAGCGTCTTGTTAGCTTGATGAAAACTGTTATGCGCCGTAACGGTGGCGGTAACAGTGTAACTGCTCCGGGTCGTTTGAGCGATCTTTATCTTTCTCCAGAGGCTATCGAAGATATCCGCAACTGGGGTGTTGATCAGCTTGACGAAGTTAGCCGTAGAGAAATCTATGTCGCTAACGATGACGGTCCTGCTCTCACTAGAGTGTTTGGTGTAAACCTTCACGATGTGTTTGAGTTTGGTGATGGTCAGGAGTATCAGAAGTACTTCACTAGCGACCTTAGCGGTTCGCTTGCTAGCTCGGACGTTGAGCTTGTTATCGGCTTGGATCAAGCTGCTAATGACAGCTTTGTGATGCCTGTCAAGAAGCAAGTTGAGATCTATGAGGACGAAGGTCTTCATCGTCATCAGCGTCAAGGTTACTATGGCTGGGCCGAGATCGGGTTCGGTGTTCTTGATAACCGTAGAGTTCTTGCTGGCTCCTTCTAATAGAAGTCGAAGTTTAAGCAAAAAAGAAAGTCGCTCAATTTTGGGCGGCTTTTTTTTGTTATATACGATGTTTTGTGTATATAATCAAGGAGGTTGTTATGTTTGGTTTTAGTGCTTTTTCGGAAACGCCGGTTTCAGATGATGGTTTTGTAAGAACAGATCCATATGGTGGTGGTCTTGTAATTTTACATTTTAATAAAACTATTTTAAAGTTTCCTTTGGTGATAAATAAACAAATAGATCATTCTTTAAAAATAAATAAACAACACGACTATAGTCTAAATATAAATAAAATGATTAATTTTGATGTAAGGAGATAAAGATGGCAGTTTTTTCAGTCAATATAGACGATGCTGATGTAGCCAGAGTTATTACTGCGGTGTGCGGTAATTATGGCTATCAAGCCCAAATTGAAAATCCAAACTTTAATCCATCTGTAGATCTAGACCCGCAGACAAATCCTGAAACTATAGCCAACCCTGAAAGTCAATCTCAATTCGCTAATAGAAAAACAAGAGATTTTTTAATGGAAAATACAGTTGCATATGAGCTTAGGCTGGAAAGAGAAAATATTCCTAAGCCAACACCTCCAAATATTACAGACCCTAACTAAAACATTAACATTTATAGTGGAGGTATGTCTAGATGGCATTAAAAATAGGCGATAGAGTTAGGGAAAATACATCCAGCACAGGCGTTGGTGGACTGTCTTTAACTGGCGCACCAGCAGGCTTCCAAAGATTTAGCGCGGTTTTGGCTAGCGGAGATACTACCTACTACTCTTTAGAAGAAAATGATAAGTTTGAAATTGGTATAGGTACTTACGGCTCTAATAATCTAGAAAGAACAACTATTCTATCTAGCTCTAATTCTGGCAATAAGATAAGCCTTGGCGGAAGTGGTGTTGTATTTATTACATATCCTGCTGCAAAAGCTATCTTTAACAGTGAAACAGATCAATTAGTTCTTCCTGTTTCTGGTTTGCTTTTTAACAATGGTACTGCCGTAAAAGACGCTAAATTAGTGGAGCTTACAGATGTTAATCTTAGCGGCACTCCTGTTCAAAGTAGTGTATTTGATTTAAACATTACTAATAAATCCTTGTCAATTGGTGATTTAACCGGTCCTACAAATAGTAATAATATACTTATAGGTTATGGTGCTGGTAGTGGTATAACTACTGGTAGTGATAGTGTTATTATAGGTGCTGAATCTTCCACGATAAATAAAACAGGTCAGCATAATGTTCATATCGGGGCAAAGGCTGGTCCTGTAGTTTCTGATGCTGCAAGCTCTGTGTACAATAGTGTTGCGGTAGGTTATTCTGCTGGTAACAAAATGAGACATGAGTCTGTAGCTATAGGTTATGAAGCTGCTTTACATGCTTATGAAATAGGTTTTATTGGTATAGGTTATCAAGTTGGTTCTGGAATTGGTAGCTATGCCACCGCCATAGGTTATCAAGCGGGTAGAACTTTGGGTGAAGATTATGCGGTTGCATTGGGTTATCAGGCGGGTTACAATGGAGCAGGAGAAGCTTCTGTATGGATAGGTCAGGGCGCTGGACACTCTTCCACAAGTTCAACAAAATCTATAGGCATAGGTAAAAATGCTGGTAAAAGTTCATCTGGAACAGAATGTATTTATTTAGGTGAAGGTGCTGGTACTTCTAATTCTAGTAATAATCTTGTTTTTATAGGGAATGCAACCCCCGCTTCTAATGGTACTTTGATCAAGGGGGATATGGATGCTAAGAGAGTGGCTGTTGGTGCTGCTGATGTCACTCTTGATGACACCTTTTTCGTCGGTGTAAACTCGGCTAATGATGAGGGTCTTGTTGTAAAAGCGGCGGCTTCTCAGGTTTCAAATCTAACAAGCTGGAAAAATAATTCTGATGCTGTATTAGCATCTGTTAGTAAAGATGGGGTTGTTTCCGCTCATGAGATTGTAGCTACTGGCAACGGTATACAAATAGCAGATCTTGTTCCTGCTTCTACTACTAATAAACTTTACAATGACGGTGGTACTCTCAAGTTTAACGGGTCTGCTATTGGTGGCGGCGGTGGTGGAGATGTAACGACAGCACAACTTAATTATGTTTCTGGCATAGCCGTCTATAGTTCTGGCGTTGTTACCGGTGGCACTCCTACATTTGGTAATATGTATGTGGATCAATATATTTATCATAATGGAGATAACGATACTTACATCAGACTTCGGGGTGACCAATTCGACTTTGTGGCTGGTGGTAGAACAATGCTCACACTGGATGAAGCTGGTTCGGACATCGTTACAGTTAATGATGGCGCTAACGATGTTGATTTTCAGGTTAAGGGCGATAGTGATACCAATCTTATAAGAACAGATGCCGCAAATGATTTGGTGGGCATAGGTACATCGAGTCCTGCTTATAAGTTAGATGTTTTTGGTCATGATGCGTGGATACAGTCTAGCGGTATTCATGTGGGAGCGTCTGGTATTGTTGTTGGTGCTGGTGGTGACATAAACTTAGATCAAGACCAAAGAATATACTTTGAGGCAGACAAGGGAACTTGGATTGAAACAGATGCTCAAGATAGATTAAGATTCGTTGTTGGTGGTAATCAGATGTTACTGCTTGACGAAGATGATGATAGAGTAAATATCGGATTTGGAAATAAATTAGGAGTGGGGTTAGGAAATAATACATCGCCAGCTTATGATCTGGATGTTCAGGGAATGGCACAGGCTAGCGGTGTTATTGTTGGAAATTCTGGTGTTGTGTTGGCAAGAAATACCCCCGGAGTTACTACAGATACTTTATACAATATCGGCGGGGCATTATACTTCAACGGCTCTCAGCTTGCTAGCGCTGGAGCTAGTGCAGAAGCTACATATGCATCTGGACAGGCTATATCAAATCAAAGCAATATTACCGCTCTAAATACCGCTTCTGGAATTGCCACTTCCCTACTGGCCGTGTCTGGAACTGCTACATCTTTGATTTCTAGTTCTGGAATAGCAACATACGCTTCTGGTCAAGCCATAGCTAATGAAAGCGATATTGCTGCGCTACTGACGGCTTCTGGCACAGCGACTTCCTTGATTGCTAGCTCTGGAATAGCTACTTATGCGTCTGGACAAGCTATTGCAAACGAAAGCGATATAGTTGCGGTTTCTGGGATTGCGGTTTATTCTTCTGGTTTAGCAATATCAAATGAGGCTGAAGTAACCTATGCTTCCGGTTTAGCGATTACCAACGAAGGCAGAGTAAACTACGCTTCAGGCTTGGCTATTACCAACGAAGGTAGAGTAAACTATGCTTCTGGACAAGCTATAGCAAACGAGTCAGACATAGGGGCTGTTTCTGGCGTTGCTTATAATATATTCAATATAGTTAGTGGTGATGGAAGTAATTATACATTTGATGGTATGGGTCTTGGCAATGCTTCAGATCCAGACATATATCTACACAAAGGTCATAGTTATACATTTAACAAAACTTTTAGCGGTCATCCTTTTAGGGTGTCGGCTACTGAAGGTGGTTCGGTTTATCAAGATGCAGATGGCAACAATATAGAAATAGGAAGTGCCGCTGCTGAAGTTAGATTTGAAGTTCCGCAAAACGCTCCAGATAAACTTCATTATTATTGTACTGCTCACGCATCTAATATGAAGGGTGTAATATATACAACAAACAATGTAGATGAAATAATTCATGTATCCGGTATTGCTGCTTACGCTTCTGGTCAAGCCACATCTTTAAACACGGCGTCTGGTGTTGCCACCTACGCTAGCGGTCAAGCTATTGCAAACGAAGGTGATCTTGTTGCCGTTTCGGGTATAGCAGCTTACGCTTCTGGTGTTTCACTAACGGTTAAAGAAGCGGATAACAGCCCAAATGTTAGTAATGTACGAACAATAGTTGTCAGCAATGGTACGCTTACAGATAATGGTGGAGGTCAAGTAACGTTAACTACCGGCGGTGGCGGCGGTGGCGGAGATGTTAGTACAGCACAGCTTAATTACGTTTCCGGTATAGCGGTTTATGCTTCTGGTCAGTCTCAATCTCTAAATACTGTTTCGGGTGTTGCTACTTCATTGGTTGCTAGTTCAGGCATAGCTACATACGCGAGTGGTCAGGCGATTGCTAACGAATCAGACATTGTAGCGACTTCCGGTATAGCTAACTATGCGTCTGGTCAAGTTGTTTCTAGCACTAATAATGGCAGTGGAATTATAGTAGATGCTTCGCGTAGAATTAATATTCACAGTGGAACTGGAAACTTTCAACAAATTGATCTAACCTCTAATAATATCTTTACTCCAAAAATGGTCTTTACAGGATCTGGAGTCAAAGATACGCCTGTAACTATGAAGGTGTTGTCTAGTCATGGAGCGGTAAATACTTCTGGTACTGCGCTTTCGTTTGAGGGTACACAGGGCCAGTTATTTGGAATTACAGACAATCTTTCTAGTGGAAACATTTTTAGTGTTGCAGACATTACGGGCTTACCATTGATAAGCGCCGATGCAAGTGGTGATGTTAAGTTGGGCGAGTACGGAAGGTATGTAGGTGTTGGTACTGGTGTTCCTTTGTATGGTTTTGATGTTTCTTCTTCTGGTCAATTCCAAAAAGGTTTTGTATTATCAAATTATGTTCCAGCAACAACTACCAATACTTTGTATAATGAAGGTGGTACGCTTAAATTTAATGGAGCCGCTACATACGCGCCGCTTTTGACTGCTTCTGGAGCGGCGGTTTATGCTAGTGGTCAGGTAAATGTTTCGGCAGCAGGAACGGCTACTGCCTCAAAAGCCTTAGTGTTAGACTCAGCAAAAAGTTTCACGGGAACTAAACATGGTGTGTTTAACGAATTTGATTCTAGGGTTACTGCTAGCGGTGTAACGGTTGGAGCTTCTGGTATAACACTTACGGGAGGCGCTTATGTTCAAGAGGCCGTTCCCGCTAATGATACTCCTGCCACAGAGGATGCCACAATAACATTAGACTTGAGTACAGGAAACTATCATAACGTTATCCTTGGAAATGATGTGACTAAGTTTGAGTTTTTAAATGCTAAAAGAGGTCAAAGATTTTTGTTAAGAATAACACAACATGCTGCATCTGCAAAAACTATTGCTTGGACTAATGTAGATTATACTTCTGGTGGCGCTGCGGCAACAGTTAGATGGGCCGGTGGCGGAACAGCCCCAACTATGTCTACTTCAACTTCTCATACAGATGTTTACGGTTTCCTTTGCACTAATAATGCTGGAAGCGCTTTTGATGGATTTGTAGTTGGGCAAGACCTACCAGATTAGGAGATATAAATGGCAAGCACAACTTTTACAAATTCTACCGGCGCTAGCGCTAGTGATGACCATTCTTATAACGTTACAGTTTCTGGTATTACGGCCAGCGAAGTTACCCATATGAGATTTGAGATAGATTGGAATCCAG
>VTLG01000238.1_pt1 | contig 16424 bp, 28 predicted proteins | sample 4694571 | NCBI WGS metagenome assembly VTLG01 (sample SAMN12604809, study PRJNA352737) | marine metagenome | biome: ENVO:00000447; feature: ENVO:00000209|ENVO:00000569|ENVO:01000036; material: ENVO:00002151; isolation source: viral sequences binned using virsorter ...
TCTCACCTAAATCTTTTAATCTGCTAATTTCTTCTGCAAATCTTTTTTCATATACTGCTACCATGTCAGCTTCACCTTTCATGTAAACATACGCTTCTAAAAGCGATCCGTAAAGCATTGCATTTCTAGCATTCTTACTTAACCAAGTTGTTGTTGTATCACTTGTTATAGATGCTATAGTTGTTGTTGCCCCTGTTGTTCCACCAGTAATTGTTTCTCCTGTAGTAAAAGCAGTTGTAGGAACAAGAATTGTAATAGTTTTATCTCCATCACTTTTGCTTTCAACATTAGCTGTTGCACCACTTGATGAACCTGTAATTGTTTCATTTACCGCAAAACTGCTTGCTGATCCAACTGTTAACACAGTTGTACTTTCTGCTAAACTTGTTGGTCGATAATAATAATGCAATTGTGATGTATAATTAGAATCAGGTGTTGGAGCAATTATAAAGTTATTAACATCAAAACGAGCATAATATTTTGGCGTTCCTGTAGTCGAGCTATTTGGGTGGTATTCATGTAAAAAATTAACATCTTTTTCAAGAAGAAAAGATTTAACACTTGAACTTGTAATTGAAAAACTAAAAGAAGCTAAATAATCTGTTGGTATTGTTAAATAAGGATCAGAAGAAGATAAAGCACTTGTTGCATTTTTACGAAAAAATTCAAAATCAACTAATTTAAATATACGATTTTCAGCAGAACGAACAAAATCTGTTATATGTGAAATAAAAGTTGTTTCTGAATTTTCTGTATAATCTTGTATAGATGATCTTAATGTTGTTATCGTGTAACTCATTTAATTCTCCAATGTTACTGGTCCTGCTGATGCAATTTTACCTCCACCTTTTACAGAACCTGCTGTAGCTGTTCCAGAAACAGTAACGGTATAACTATCATCATCAACTACACTTACTATACTATAACCTGAAGCACTTTCCATAACTGTACTTGTTAAACCATCAAAAAACTCAACATTTCTAAACCTTATTGTATCAGAAACTGATCTTCCATGACTTTTTTCTGTTACAGTAATAGTTCCACTACCAGAAGAGCTTGTTTTAAAAGGATTTAATTCTAGCAATCTTGTTACTGCTGGTTCTGTTCTATCAGGTCTTGGATTACGTAAAGATTCAGGGTCAGCTTTTTTAGGTTTAGGTTCTAATTGAGTATGTTTAGCTTCCCATTCATCAGCACCAACCAACATACCTGTCCATTCTTTACGCATTTTTCCTAAACGATAACGAAAACCAGAACGATCTGAAATCCCCCAAGCGTTTTTTGAATCAGCATATCTAGGCATTATCCTACCTTATAAAAAGATAAATCAGGAGCTATAGTAAATGTTGATCTATCCCTATCTTCTGACATTGCTCTATCAAATTCCTCTTCATAAATATTTTTTAACAATTGAATGCGATCAGGGGCACGTTTTATAGCTAAATAATAAGCTAAACCTGATGCAAGACAAGGATAAAAACGAAAAGGCACTTCCAAAGTATTTTGCATAGAATCAGCATCATTTATACGTGTTAAAGCATCATAATGCAAAACATCTGTACTATTCTCTGGTGCGGGCCATATTTTTAAATTAGGTGTTATTTGTCTATCTAAGAAGTATTGAGATGGTCTTCCTGTTGTTGTTTTAGTTGCAATAGACAAGTAATCATCTCGACTTATTCTTGTCATAGAATAATCTGTACTACTTCTTCTTACAACAACAGATAATATATCAATAACATCTGTTCCAAGAGAATATTCAGAATCATCGGCTGTAAGAGCTTGTGTTCTTTGAACAATTGTCCATTGATTTAAACCTCTATTAGCCCATTCAGCTAACATTAAATTTAAAGATCGTTTTGCTGTTTTTAAATCATATCCAGTACGTGTTTCTAAACCACATCTTTCAAAAGCCTCTTCAATATAATCATCAACAGCAAGTTCAAAATCAGTAGACCCAGATAATGCCATTTTAAAACCTCAAAATGTTTGCGAAAAAAATATTAATACTAAAGAACAAAGTTGAGCGATAGCTAAAATTACTATTGCCCAAATTTTTTGATTAAGTCCTTTAATGTCTTCTCTAAGATGAACAAGATGATTATTTTCAATAGTATCTAACCTTTGATTAATCAACTTAATCTCTCCTTGAAGTTTAGTAGACATTAATATTCTTTTCTCATATATAAAATAATAGCGTAAGTATCAGCACTAGAATGACCTACAGTAGTAAAATTTACATCACCTGTTGGCGAAGAAGCATTATTAGTTATGCCACCAAAACTTGTATAATCGTGATGTCCTGATTGATTTTCACCTAGTTGCATTGCAAGAACATCACTAGACGCATCCCACAAAATATTCACTTTCATACCTATACATTGCCACCATATTTGCTCTATAGCAACACCTGTACAAGCTGATCCAGCAGTATTTGTTGCTAAAGCACTTACATCTACTTTAGCAACTGCACTTTCACCTGAACCATCACTAACATTAGTAAATTTCATTACAACTTTTTTTTCACCATCAATGATCGTTTGACTTGTTACAGCATCAGCCATGTAATTCTCCTAAAAATGTGGGGGAATTTCACCCCCATTTATAATTATTCGTTAATTATTCTACTCATTTTTACATAGTGACAATGAATTGCTTCTGCAGCTCCTGCACCAGCTTCAATTCCAATATAAGGAATTAAATCAATATCATCAGTCATTGCCGCTGATTTAGTCGTTCCAGTAGTAACCGCAGTACCGCCAGTAGAACCAGAAGTGCTTGTTACATTATATTGAACACCATTAACAAAAATAGACATTTGTCTTGAACTATCAAATTCTATTTTTAAATGATAAATTGTAGAAGCAGCTACAGTAATAGGCAATGCACTAATATAGTCAGTACCGCCAATACTATGAACAAAGTGTAATAATGTATAATCATCAAAGGCTTCAGAGTTTGTTGCATCAGTTTGAAACTTAAAATATGCCTGATTAGCATCAGTTGCAATTAATTGATCGTTAGTAAGTTTTAAACCAGCCCAAGCCTTTTGGTTGTCAATTGCAGGTAATGCTATTGATGTTTCCCAATGAACTTGGTTTTCAGTACCCCATAAACATCCAGCCCATGCTGTTGCAGCAGTATCTAAATGTGGAGTAATTATTGCTTGGTCTTCATCTGCACCTGCTGTAGTTGCCACAATTCCTGCTGATGTTGTATTAAATGTACATAACGCTGTAGTCATATTAGTTCCAAGTGCTTCCCAGTTTCTGTTCAAAGCTCTTTGAACTTCAACTGTTGATACTTGGTCAATATCTGCATTTAAACCTGGTCTTTGTAAAAACCATTCATCTAAATAAAAACGTCTTGTATCTTGTGGGTAATCTCCAAGAGTTCTATCTGATACTAAACCAGTAGTAGAATCTTTACTGATTAGTTTCATTCCATTTTGTGACCGTATTGGTCCTGAAAAAGTCGAGTTAGCCATATCAATCTCCTTGTCTTGGCAAATGTCTACTTAATTGTAGTCAAGGTTTTTTTTACTATATAATAAAAAAGGGCGACTTGTAAAGTCGCCCCTGAACATTTGTTCGGTTTTTTATTTACGCTCCAGGAGAACCGTAAACACAACGAGGATCAGAATATCCAAACGAATATCTTTCTCTCGCCTTAAACCTCATATTACCTGTGGTAAAATCATCTTCCATTGATGTTTTAAGAGGTGCTCTTTCAAAATGTATAAAGCCTCTTGGTGCATCAGTTTTAAGGAAAAATGCATCAGTATCTGTTAAGAAATGATTAACAACATAACCATTTGGGATCATACCCATATTCTTTACAGCATTCACATCGTTATCAGAAGAACCTGGTCTTAGAGTAGACTCTAATAGACGATCTGCAACAAATTGCAATTGAGGTGGAATAATTAATTTCATGCCACGTAAGGCAATAATTAAATTCCTCTCATCAACAAATGTTGAAATGTCAATTAAAGCGTTCTCTAATGATGTTTCATTCAAATCAGCCGCAGTTGAAGGCTCATTTGCAAATGTTCCACCACCACCAAGTGGATGGTCAGTAGCACAAAGCTCTTTGCCATCTCCTCCTGTGTAAGAACTGCTAAACGCATTGTTCAAAGTTGCTGCAGACTTTACTTGCTTACTGTGAGCCATAGAACGAGCTAATGCTCTTGTATATCTTGCACCTAATCTATCGTACAAGTTATCTTCCATAGCTTCTTGTGTTAAAGCAAACGCCAAAGCAATTGTTTCATGCGTATAACGTGCAGTATAAACTTCGTTAGCTGTATCGAAGTTAACTCCAGCACCTTCAGCTTTGGTTGGGGCATTTCCGAAACCTGAGAGCATTACTTCTTCTTCAAATGCTCGATCTGAAGATTCAGTATCATAAATTTCTTTATGCTCTGCATCGTAACGGTCATATTCCATTCCAAATAATGCGTTTAGTCCTGGTTCTAGCTCTTTCGCTAGTTGTGCTCTACTTATCGCCATTTAATTAACCTCCTACGCTAATCCTGCACTCTTCTGACCAAAAATATGATTTTGGATCACAACGTGCACGTTGGTTGCATCTGATGAAACATCAGAATTTTGAGGGTCTTGCGAAATATCAATACATTTAAGAGGCAAAGCAGCTGTAGTAGCACCATCTGATACATTTAATTCAGCACCAGAAATACCAGTAGTGGTACTGCCAGAGCTTGTATAAACAATATCAAAGTTACCCAATAAATCTGCAACAGGAAATGCTGCATTACATTGAACTTCAAAAATTGCCATAGGATCATCTATGACATAAGCAAAAATATCCGAAGTATTAGTGCTTGCAGGATAATAGTTCTTATAAACCTGCTCTTTTGTGGTTGGATCAGTATATGAACAACCTTGGAATACACCAACAATAGGTACGGTTCCACCATCTGCGTGAACTTCCACGCCTCCACCTGTGACTTGGGCTACCATGTCACCTTGGAAAATAGCAGTATCGTAATTTGCGGCGATTCTATATCGGCTGAGTCCACCAGTATAAGGCGTTCCACCTATTCTACCTACAGGACGCATACCAAAAGCGGCATCTTTATTAGCCATTTTAGTTCTCCTTATTCTTCATTTAAATTACGGTTTTTTCCAAAGGAAACATTACTGTTTCTTTGGGGCTTTAATTTTGGCATGACAGGATTATTTTCTCTCATCCAATCACGATCCACCGCATCCATTTGGGCTTGCGTCTTATCTTTAAAATATGCCTCACGTTGTTCCACAACTTCTTCTGGAACTCTTGCAAGTAATAAACCACCAGTGCCTATAACTCCAGCGTTTTTACCTTCATCAATAACAGGAGCATCAAAGTCTGGATGGTCTTCTGCCTTAACAAGTTCATAACCTTCACGTCTTCTCTTAAAGACGTTGTTTTTATCGTCATATTCCATGACGGACTCACGTATCCACCTATGTTTATATCCTATAGGTGCTTCAGGGGCATCTAAAGCAGATGGTGGCTTCCAATCGGTTTTCCGCTCTGTTCTTTCACGAGATTGCGAATCTCGACTTTTTCGATTGATTTCAGTGTTCGTTTCAGCCATTACGTTCTCCCTGCTTCAAGTTTGACAACTTCTTTTGCATAACGATCCAGAGGAATATTCATCTTTTTCGCAAATGCAACTTGTCCTGGTGTTAATTCCACCGTCTTTTTCCGCCCAGATTTTACAGACCGTCCATTAGACGTTGCAGGAGCAACAGCTTGGGCGTTTTGCCGTTTATCCTGAAATTTGTTTGGGAAACTGTCTTTCATACGCTTATCTATTTCAGCGTAATATTCATCAGATGTTGGGTCAAACCCTTCTGATCCAACTAATTGTTGATGTAATCCTTGAGCAGCTCCTGTCATAACCATATCAGCCCCAAACCATTTATTGTCCTTCATCCATGTTTGTAATTTTGGATCAAGGTCTTCAACTCTTGGTGCTCTTTGTGGTTGTTGAGGTTGTTGAGGTTGTTGAGGTTGTTGTTGAGGTTGCTGGGCTTCTTGCTCTGATCTAGCCTTTTGTATTCTTAATCTTTCTTTTTCTATAGCTAGTTTTGCCATAACATCTTGTGCTTCTGCCATCTTGTCAGAATCACCAGCATCATAAGCCTCTTTAAACAATCTTTTAACTTGATCAGTCTGACTTTCAACACGAGTACCATATTCATTGATGTACCCTTTATCTAAATTAGATAACTTTTGTTTTAACTGATCATTTTCAGCTTTTTGATTTTGTGCGTATTGTAACGCTGCTTCAGCTTCTTCTAAAGCCTGTTTTCTTTTTGCTGTTAATTGATTAATTCGTTTTTTAACATTTTCACTGTAATCTTCAAGTTCATCACTTGATTGTTGTTCCTGAACATTTGTTCGGGTTTCTTCTTTTTCTGGAACAACAGGTATTTCAGATGTTGCTGTTTGCTCTTCTGTTTCTTCAACATCTACAGAAATAACTTCATTTTCTTCTACAGCACTTTGATTTTCTACGTTCATAATTATTCTCCAATTCTCTTATACATAGGAAATATCACTAGGGTCAAGTATTGTTGCGATAATATTGTCATCATTTATCAATCTTACCTCTAAATTCTCGACTTTAAAGCGATTTCCAGCATATCTTCCCATAAGAACCCAACTTTTCTCAGAACACCAAGCACCTGTTGGGAATTTCCCAGTATCAGTATAAGCATCTGAACCAAGTTTTACGACATAAGCAGCGACAGTTGCGAAACTTTCACGATCTCGTGTTGCATCTGGAATATAAACACCACCTTTTGTCTGTTCACGCATATAATATGGAATGACAAGCACTCTATATCCTACGGGTTGGGGAAGCCTTTCCAAAGCAGAAGGTTCTAATTTGGAAGGGTCTTTGGAGTTTAAATTTTCTTCTTCTTTTGGAAATCCTTTTTTGATTGCATCTGGGATTTCACTCGTTGCTCCTTTTTTACGTGCGTTAGCAAATCTTTCTGGCACGAATAGTTTTTTATTCATCTTCAAGCTCTAAGCCTTTCATCGCGGCTTTTATTTCATCTTCAGCGTAAGTCATGCCACGTATCTGACCTACAATGAACCGATAGTCCTGTATGGATTCTACCGCACCATCCGACAGAGAAGTTACAAAACTTTCTTTTCTCTCTCGTATGTTCTTTAATAAATGTTCGGCTAATCGTATTCCGTCCATTTATTTACCATTCTTTTTTTGGTTTACTAATTGAAGACCTGTCTTACCAAATCTATATCCAAAACTACTGCCAATACAAATATATAAGCAAGTAGAAAACCAATTAGGTGTATTTTCTTCAAGAAAAATAAAACCTTCTTTGACGTATTCTTGCGAAAAGGGCAAAAATGAGCATACTAATATTCCTCCAAAAATAATAGTCCAAAATTCGTCTTTCCAGCTCCCTGCCATTTGAGCAGTAAGAGCTTGTTCGTTCAACATTTCTGACGTAGCTGAAGTCTTGTAAACCTCTGCTTCCGCTTTGGCTTTTGCTACCTTTACTTCAGTTTCTGCCTTTGCTTTATCAACTCTGCCTTGCAACCAAGTTCCAGCAAGAGAACTTATTGGCCCAATAATTGAAGTTAATCCTAACATTTCCATCTTCTCCTTGCTTGTCTTATTCTTGAATTTGGATCATTTCTTGTTTTAGCTGAACTTCTTTTCAACTGTCCTAATGATCTTGCACAGTAAGACTTTCTTCTTTTTGAAGCCTTACTACCTTTTTTAACCTTACCCGTAACTGCTGTTTTTAACTTACTACCAGGATTTTCTCTTCTGTATCGAGCCACCCCTGCTTTTGTCATTCCAGCACCAGACTTGGTAGAACGATAATACTTTTTTGTTTTGGGTGGTTGTTTATCTTTTTTTCGTGCCATTAGTCTATTTTTTCTTTGCTGTTTTCTTAGACTTTACAAAATCTTTTTTCGTAGGAGCACCTTTAGCTCCTTTTTTTCTCATTTTTTCACCACTACCTGCTTTAATTCTTTTTCTTTTAGCATGAATGTTGGCGTATAAACCTTTTTTCTTTCCTTTTTTCTTTGCCATATTTTACTCCTTTTTTTGGTGGACTCCCATTTTGTATCTTGTAATACACAATTTTTTTAAATCCTTAATCTTATTAATGAAATATTAAAATTAAGGGAGTCCATAACTTTATTCTATCAATACATCTTCTGTATATAAGGTAACTTTCTGCTCTAATAATTTTAATTGAATTTCAATCTCTCTCATTCTTATCATGCTTTCTTTTACACTTTCTGGCGGTTGCCAATTATCAATCCAACTGTCATTTTCTTCTACCTCTATCATTAATTTTTCCATCTCATGTTCAAGCATAGAAAGTCGTTCAGTTAAACCAAAATACAACCAAACAGATAACCCAGTAATCGCTATCATAGAAACAAGGTTTCTTAATGGTATATTAATATGGCTGTCATCTGATATATTTAATCCTTTAGTCATTTTCTGCTGTTTCTCCACTACAACATTCGCTTATTACCCCTTTACAAGCAATGCATTGATAATGTCCATGAACCTCAACATAAGTTAATTTAACCATACATTTAGGACATAAACCTTTTTGTAATCTTTCTTCCATAAAATCGTCTTGAATAATAACTTCCATTAAACTTCTTCTATTAACCCTCTTTTAACTCTCAAGTCGTTTAAATCTTTTTCTTTTTTTCCACCATCATATCGCCAAGCATACCCACGATCTATCATTAACTGATTAAAAGGTGTTACATCATCATCTAAAGTAATCCAGCCAAGCATACGACCATACTTACCATCTTTTTCAGTTGCTATAATAATTTCTTTAGCCTCTAATAAATGAAATTCAAGATGTTTTTTAGCTTCAATGCCTAATTTTTTTTCTTCTAAATCACGAGTACGGCTCTCAGGAGTATCTATACCTGCTAATCGAACTCGTTCCTTTTTAAACAAATCAAAGCCTAAATCAATAACAACATCTATTGTGTCACCATCAACAACTTTAACAACTTCTTTTACCTTATATTCATACATCTTTTGATTTCCTTAATAGATGGGGATGATCTTTATTAAAAACAAACAATGCCTTATCTTTTTCTGTTTTTTCACTTAATTCTTTTTCAAACTTCTTTTTGAATCGTTCAATCCTCATTCTTATCAACGATACTTTTTCCTCTAAATCCATTTTTCTTACCAGTTAAATATTTAGGAGGTTCATTCTCCTTTTTTCTCAACCACTTTTTGAGGAACGCAATAGGCTTTAACCCAGATTTTGTCTCCTGCCCTCGATTGATGCCAATTCTGTGCACGGACTCGTTCTGCGAATTCCAAACATGTATTAAGATCATTGAAATAGACACTTTCCTGCACCGTTCCTGAAATAAAAACCATTAACACCCATATTAACTTCACTATTGAGAAACATTTGTTTGATTAGAACCTGTCATCATTCCACTTTGAGTATTTGATGATAAATTAAAAACATTACCTAAACCACCCATAAATGGATTCGCTCCCCTATTTTCTTCTCCTGGTTTTATTTCGAATGTTCTTTCTCTTGGTCCACTCATATCATCGCCATTCCAATTTTGTGTAGGTATTTGTCTGTATGGTTGTCTTCTTGGATTAAACATACCCCCCATGCCACCCATAAATGGGTTCATCATTCCGCCAAACATTCCATGTCCACCATATCCACCATAAGGTGACATACCAAACATACCTAAACCTCCACCAAAAGGTGATCCATAACCACCACCCATCATAGGAAACCCACCATAACCACCCATCATACCTCCAAAAGGTGAACCAAACATACCTCCCATTTGACCCATAAAAGGTTGAGGTTGAAAACGATTTTGATTAAATTGTTGTCGAGAGTCTTCACTAGGTTGTGGTGTTGCGTATGGATTATATCTCATTATTTACCATTCTCCTTTGAACGAGTGAAAGCAGTCGTTCCCATAAAAGTAGCAACGATACCTAAATTTGCCACAACATACGTTGAAAGTAAAGCTGTCACCATTTCAACTCTTGTATCAGGAATTATAGGTGACATTGCTAAGACAATAAGAATTATAGAAGACAAAGAAGATACCCAGCAAAGCATACGCTGTTGATCTTGCATCTTGTCATTATTTTCAAGACGTATCATTCGCTCTTCACGAGCTATTTCCTCGTCTGTTACAATACCGTCACCATCAAGATCGTGCTTTAAAAATTTACTGTCTTTTTGAAGTTTTTTTGCCATTATTAATCTGTTAACCATTTAAAAAATGGTTTTCTTCTTTTTGACCCAACAAATTCTTTTACAAGGTCAAAAATAGTTTTTTTGTTTTTAACCCATGCTTCATTTATTTCTGTAAAAGGATCATCCCCTACATATTGACCTTTTTTATTTCTAGCTCTTTTTAAATCTTCTTTTTGCATCATTAAATTTCTCCTTGTTTTTTAAGATAAAACAAATATGCAATCCACATAATTAATGCCCCTACTATAGTGCATAAAAATATAATTCCAAGTATATTTAACGCTTTTCGTCTTGCTTCAGCTTGAGCATACAAAGTGTCCTGCCGCTGTTTTCTAATTTTCACTTGCATTTTTAACAGCTCATTCCATGCATTCGGCCCATGCGTTAAATTAATCCATGTACGAAGTTCATCCTCCATAGCTTGTGCTTTCTTCTTGGCAGCGAATGCATCCATAGCTTCCTGTTCCACAGAAGAACCATTAAATAATTTTTTAAATAAAGGGGGGTTCTTTGCCATTTTTTCGGCTTGACTAACATCTGAAATAGCCCCCATCCAGCGACCAATGTCACCATACATTGACTCAACATCACGACCTGCTTCAAAGCCTTTTTTGATAATACTAAAAGCGGTACTCGCTGCTGCAATCGCTGTAACCGGGTCCATAACATTATTTATCTCTTAAAAAACGCCTTTATAATGCCGTCCAGAAATTTGTGAAGATGTGCCACCTTTAACTTCTCCACCTCCATTAAAGCCTTTAAGCATATTATTAACTCTTTTTCTGTCTGCATCAGATATGCTTTTGCCAGATTCTTGACCTAACATTTTATTTATCTTTGATCTATCTGCATCAGATATATTTCTGCTAGATTCTTGACCTTTATGTGATTTTCTTGAAGCCATAGAACGACCTTTAACTGCTCCACCGCCTCTATATTTTGTCATTGTTGCATATTTTTCTCTTGTTGGCATTTACTTCTCCTTCTTCTTTGTCTGCTTTTTCTTAGAAGTTGATTTCTTTGGTTCTGGAGCTGGCTTGGCTTTTACTTCACCACTCTCAACAACCTTTTCTACTACAGGTTCTTCAACCTTTTTTACAATAGTTTCTGCTACAGGTTCGGAAACTATACCTTCTTTAGCTTTTCTTCTGTCTACTTTTTTTTGTTTCTCAACTTGATAGACTTTTGCCATTACTGAACTAACCATTTTTAGACCTCCTAGTTTTAGCGTTAAGTTGTGCAATATCTCTTTGAGCTTCAATACGCTCTTCTGCAATACGAGTTTTATCATCTAAAGACTCCTCTGAAATGTCAATTCTTTGTTGATCGACAAGACGCTGATTTCTTTCTTTTTCACGATCAAACTGCTGTTTCTTTTCAAATTCCTCTGTTTTACGTTCTATATCAGCACCTTTCAATGCTAATTCTTGCTTTCTTATTTGAACAAGAGGGTCATCACCTGAAGGTGGTGCAATTGTTTGAGCATATTTCTCGGTCAATTCGCCAATAATTTCAGCTGCACGATTTTGTACTTGATCCTGCATCTGTTGTTGCATTTGAGGATTTTGTTGCATCATCATTTGTTCTTCTGGTGAAATATTAGCCATAATCTCCTGTTGTGCCATTGCTTCTGCCATCATACCTATATGTTCCTGTATATGACCTTGCAATGTCATTACAATAGAAGCATTAACTTGTGCAACAGGTGTAGACAATATAGCTAAATGTGCTTCAATATGAGCTTCGTGGTTTTGTTGAGGAAATGCTTGCAATCTCTGACCACGCATAGCTTCCTGATTTTCTTTTGCAGGATTCATAGGTTGTGGCTGTTGAGGTTGTGGTAATATCTGATCAACATTTGAAACGCCTAATGCTTCATACATCTTACGATACGCCTGATACAAACCTTGCTGACCTCCATGAATTTCAGGGTTGCTTTGGACTAACTGCAATTGTGTCTGTGACAAAGAAATTCTTTGTGACATTGAAAAAATGTTTGGGTCACTAACAGGTATAACATCTATCCTATCATCAAAATCTGTTTGCTTTACCATTGGTGGAGCACCTGGAACAGGATATGGATAAGGTGAAGGATTTTTTGCAAAAACCTGTGCTAAAAGTTTAAATTCCTGTTTTTGTGAATAATGAAGCCTTTTATGAATAGCACTCATTACTTTTGTGCCACGCTCCATAATTGCCATTGTTGTTCCAACGGGTGTTTCACCACCCATTTCAGCTATTTTCATATCAGCCATTGAAGCAAAACGTCTTCCTGAATCAACCAGCGTACCAAGCAATTGATACAATGTTCCAGAAGGTTCTTTAAAAGGTAGAGGCATTAACGACTGACGAACATCCATACCAGCAACATCAATATCTCTAAATTCTCCTGGTGCAAGAGGTGTATCTTCATCTCTTATCCTTGCTCCCCTAGCTTTAAAACCTGCTGGTAAGTTACTCAAAGTTCCTGCATCTATTAATTGTCTTAATAAACTTGTAGAGGCTTTAGCAAGCCCACCCATCATGTGAGTTAAGCCAAATCCATAAAATCCCAGACCAGGAAGAAACTTATAATGAACAAAATACTGCTTTTTACGCATTAAAGGATCAGATTGCTCAAAATTACGTCTAATAGATAAAATTTCATTTGATTTTTCAAGAATAGAAACAATGTAAGGAATTTTTAAACCTGACGGCTGTCCTGTATCATCTAAATCCTCGAAACCAGGAATATCCAATTCAGTATGGATTTCATAAATAGTTAAATCGTCATCGGGATTTGAAGATGGCGAAACACCCTCTGCTTTATCCAGTTGTTCACTAATATCTTCATAATTACTATCATTCAAGTTCGATTCAGGTAATTCAATGTCTTTGTAAAATCCTGAAAGCTGTAGTTTACGAATATCATTCTTGTTCATGTTAACAACATGAGTAACACGGGATGCTGTTAATAAATCTGTAGCCGAATACGGAACTATAATATCTTCTGCATGGACAAACTTACTAACGGCTCTTTGCAAAAGAGGATCAAAATAAATTTTCTTAAAAGTAGACCCTACAATCGGCAGATAAAACAACATCTGATCCAATTCAGGATCAAATTCTTCCATTGTGCAGGTAATTTGATAATTCATATAATTCTTGACACGTTCAGCCTGTTTTACAACTTCTGGGTTCTCATCACCCATAATATGAACCCTTACTGGGCCTCCAGCAGGTAATAACTCACGATAAGCCTGTGCCTGAAACTGTGTTACAGACTCTGACAACAAAGGATGGATAACACCTGTTGCTCCTTCAAATGGTTCAGATCGGTCTTCATACTTAATACCTAATAACTCCAGACCAGACTTATAAACCTGCTGCCATTCTTCACGAGAAGATATATCATCCTGAATAGATTCAACTAAATCACCAGACATACGACCTAATTCGGCTTCATCAACTGCTTCAGCTAAATTAGCATCAAAAGGCATCTGATCGGCTGACATTGGTGCTTCTTCAGGCAATTCTCCAACAATTGCACTACCATCTTCCAATTCTGCAATGCCTGGTTGTGCTGGCATCTCAACAATATTAAGCTGTTCCGCTTGTTCTAAAAGCTCTTCTTCTGGACCGCCTGGACCTAAAGGTATCTCTGCCATCAATAATACTCCCTTCTTTCACGATAATATTCATCGTCTTCATAGTCGGATGGGGTTACAATAAACCCTCCTTGACGAAAACGCAAGATCGCTTGTGTCATACTATCCGCTAAATCGTCATGTTCCCCATTGGGGAAGGCTGCACATTCTTCTACAACCTCATCAGCAAAATCCTTTTCTGGTCGCCATACCATACCACTTTCAAACACAGGAGCACAAGAATTCATTCGTGTAAATTTATCTGCACCCCTGCTTGGCGTAAATGGTGTAACAGGAATACCCATTCTTCTCAACTCATGTGTCAAAGGTGTTCCTGTCGCTTTCTGTTCTATTAATATCATATCAGGATCAAATTCATTATATAAATTATGAGCTACTTCTTTAAGTTCTGGAAAATCCCAACGACCTCTTTGAGCATCAAGCAGTATAATCGCTTCAGCTTCTCCTTCTTGTGGTTGAAATACACCCCAAGTTGTAATGGCAGAGTAGTCAGCTCTTTCAGACTTGCTGTAAGCGGTATCATACGATTGTATAATGTAATTAACATACGGAGGTTCATCTTTTTCCCAAACATTCCACCACTCCCTTTTAATAATTGCTCCTTCTTCGGCTGTTGGATTTTGCAAATACTGTGCATTCCACTTCCCAATAGGAATAGATGATTTAACAGCCTCTAACTCTTCTCTTCTCCAGTATTCGGGCCATAACACGTTGTCTGACTCTGGGAATATCGCTGGAAATTCTACCACTTCCCATTGATCTGCCCCACCTTCTGCCTGTTTCTTTAAAACTTTTGCTGTTAAATCACGAATACTCCATCGTGTCATTACAATAATAATCGAACCTCCAGGCTGTAGTCTTTGTCTCGGACCTGATGTGTACCATTCATAAATGTTGTCCAAAGTCGTTGGACTCATAGCATCCTGCTCTGAAACAGGATCATCAATGATCAGTAAATCAGCACCACGACCAGCCAACGCACCACCAACACCAACAGCATAATACTCACCACCCTTGTTTGTAGACCAACGACCAGAGGCTTTCGCATCAGATGCTAATGAAACACCAGGAAAAATATCAGCAAACTCAGGTGAGTCAATTAGGTTCTTAACCTTACGACCAAAACCTACAGCCAACTCGGATGTATGTGTCGCCTGTATAATCTTGCTTGTCGGTTTTCTCCCCATCAGCCAAGAAGGAAACAAATAACTCGCAAACTCTGATTTGGTGTGTCGAGGAGGCATATTAACAATTAAACGATTGGATTTGCCATCAGCGACATTCTGCAACTTCTCAGCATAAATCTTGTGATGCTTACCCTCAATAAAGGCGGGCCATACATGTTTTACAAAGTCAATAAATTTTGTCTGATAAGTATCTCGATTGTTTAAATCTTCAAGTCGGGTGACAATCTCACCCAACTTCGCCATTTCATCGTCAGTTAGGTATTCTGTCGGTATGTTGAAATCGGTCATGCTTCATTGCCCCAATAATCCCAACCATCTGAAAACAAACCAACATTTCTGGCAAATAATTCTATTCTTGGTAAATCACCACTTGTATTGACTATTAAATCTTTAACTGTTGATGGTTTTTTAGAATGTGCCTTTGGATTAACCTCTTGAAACATATTTTTAGTTGTTTTGTTAATACATTTCATTTTGCCTTTAACACCAAAAATAATATGCTCGGTACAACCACGAAAATAATATCCCATTCCCATTTCTGGCGTTCCATCTTTGTAAGTTTTTACCCATGTTATAAGTGTCTTATAATCAAATCCCCATGACTTGCAGACATCTAAACCTTCTTGGATGAATGGATTAGTAACCCATAAATATAAATGTGCCTGTTCTGAACAAATATCTTTAACAGCTAAATTGCAAATATCATCATTGGACATGGTATCATAGCCAACTTGTCCATTTCCCCAACTCTCTTTATATTTCCAAGCTGGGTCAGCATAAATAATATTATATTTCTTGTCTGGAAAAGGAATAATGTCGGTCATGCCGCACTACGTAAAGACCCCAAGAAATTATCTACTGCATTGTCAAGTGTGTTAACAGAACCACCTTGATTCATAGATGCCGCTGGAACACCCTGCATCTTAAACAATTCCCTCAATAACTCTGGAGTAATCCCAGAAGGAATAATGGCTGGAGCTGTCGGAGTACCAGGAACATTAAAAGTAGGATACGGTGATATTTTGTTAATATCAAAACCAGGAATCCTGTCAGAAGGAACAACAACATCACTATAATCAGGAGGTGTTGTTTCTACTGGCGGTGTAACAATCGGATCAGCAGGTGTCGGAGTCGTTGCTGCCGTTGGTGGCAACATACCAGCAATCATGTCACGCAACCTCTGCTCTTCGGCTAGTTTTCTCTGTGCCCTGTCTTCATCACGCTTTCTTTCTTCCTGACCTCTAAAATACGCATCATCTGCTCTAGCTGTATCAGCATAATACTGTCCAGCACCAGCAGGAGTG
>VTLG01005411.1_pt1 | contig 16421 bp, 10 predicted proteins | sample 4694571 | NCBI WGS metagenome assembly VTLG01 (sample SAMN12604809, study PRJNA352737) | marine metagenome | biome: ENVO:00000447; feature: ENVO:00000209|ENVO:00000569|ENVO:01000036; material: ENVO:00002151; isolation source: viral sequences binned using virsorter ...
ATGCCTTCTTCGAAGCTGCTTCAGTTCTCGATGAAAAGAATCTTCCTAAGACTGGTAGAACAGCTGTACTATCTCCAAGACAGTACTATGCTCTAGTATCTCAGGTTTCTTCTAACATCTTAAACAGAGACTATGGTAACAATCAAGGTAACTTAACCTCTGGTGAAGGTTTAGTTGAAATTGCTGGTATTTCTATCAAGCGTTCTAACAACCTACCTTTCCTTGCTGGTACAGTTAATGGCGTATCTGGTGAGAACAACACCTACTCAGGTGACTTCTCTAACCATTGCGGTCTTATCTATCAGCGTGACGCTGCTGGAATTGTAGAGGCTATTGGCCCTCAAGTCCAAGTAACGGGCGGGGACGTATCAGTCCTTTACCAAGGTGACGTACTTGTAGGTCGTCTTGCAATGGGCGTAGGAACTCTTAACCCAGCTGGTGCTATCGAACTTCTTAACAACTAAGGAGGTATATTATGTCAGTTGCACCTGGCACATGCAAGAAGCAAACTAATACCACAGGTGTTGGTGGAGCTTTATCAGTGCAAAAGAACATGCCTAGCCCTGTAGAGTATGGACGTACAGTTCTATCCGATGGACTGACTGCCAAGAAATACGGTGCTTGCTAATTATTATTTATAACAATGGCCGCTTCTGTAGCTAAAGGGAATGCTGCTGTCTGCACAACTAATGCAGAGCGTATTTCCGTATCAAAAACATCAGGCGGTGCTAGTGATTCTGCTGTTAAATCAGTAACACAGAATCTACGTGTTGCCTATCCAGGCGTTGAGTGTAACATCACTAACGTCTAATAATAGAGGGGGGTTTCCGAACTCCCCTTTTTTTTATTCACAAATATTTATACCTATGACTACCACAACCGTTGATATCGATACCGAACTATCCGCAGTCAATGCGATTCTTGGTAGCATCGGTCAAGCTCCTATATCAGGATTAGACTTTGCCAACCCTGAGATATCATTTATTTTTAATATACTTAAAGAAGTAATGCAAGATGTTCAGGCAGAAGGCTGGACATTTAACATGGAATATCACATTAAAGAAACAGTAGGATCTGATAATAAAATCATAATTGAATCTGATGTATCACGTATAGATAATGAAGATGCATGGGATAAAACTCGTGACTTTGTAAGAAGAAAAGATTCTGATGGTCTTTGGAAATTATATGATAGAGTAAACCATACATTTGAATATCCAGATGATGATTACTTCTATGTAAATAAAGTAAGACTACTTAATTTTGAAGATATACCAGCACCATTCCAAAGGTATATAATATACAAAGCATCAGGTAGAGCTGCAGTACAGTTAGTATCTAATGCTCAACTACAACAAATGTTAGCAGTATATGAACAACAAGCTCGTGCAGCTGCTTTAGAATATGAATGCAATCAAGGTGATCATAACTTTATGGGTTGGCCTGATGAATCTGCATATCAATCTTACAAACCTTATATATCCTTAAGACGCTAATGGCAAGTGTTACACAAAAAGTTCCTAATTATGTATTAGGGATGTCAACACAACCAGATGAAAAGAAAGTACCAGGACAAGTAGTAGACCTAGTTAATGGTGTACCTGATGTTGTCAGACAGTTGATAAAACGTCCTGGTAGTCAGCTGGTAAATACTATATCACCATCCACCGCATCTCATACTAAATGGTTCACTATATATACAACAGATGAGGAACAATACATTGGACAAGTTGGAGCTGATGGAGCTGTTAAAGTCTGGAGATGTAGTGATGGTGTTGAGATACCCGTGGATTATAATGATATTACTGGAACAAATAAAGCTACTTACTTAGATAATACTGCACTATCAGATGAGAAGTCTTCTGATATACAAGCATTAACAATTAACGAAACAACATTTTTCTGTAACAGGCGGAAGACTGTTGCTATGAAAACTACTGCTCCTGATAAATCACCTGCCCAATTAAATGAAGCCTTTATAGCACTTGATACTATATCATATGGTAAGCAGTATGCATTAGATATATTCGATCCAACTGATAATACTACCTATACTCATACTCGTGCTACAGGTTTAGTTGTCGATGAGGCTACTAGTTATAGTGGTACAAGTAATGGTGACTGTTTAGGTATGGGTAGAGAGACAGTTAATATAAGCACAGGTACAGATAAATTTGGTACCTCGCCTCCTAACATGAGTGCTAATGGTAAGTCTAGGATGAGGTATGAAGTAGATACAAGATGTACCCCTCAACCTACACCTCCAGTTGATTCTAGTTATAGTTATCATGATGCATATCAACCATTTGTTAAATTACAATTTGGTGGAGAAGGTTGGACTACAGGAGATACTCATCAATATACATCTGAGAAAGGGATTACAACAACTGTCACTGTAAAGAGTCATATTAATGTTGTCTCTAGAGCAAACATTGTAGGTGTTAGACCAGCTCCTACATCTTCAAGTGCAGAAGAACATGTATCATCTGGTGGTATATTAGGTGATATAAAAACTGTACTAGATGCAATAACTGGTCATGGTATAACAGCCACGGTTTGCGGAAATGGTATTCATTTATACAGAGCTACTCCATTTGGTGTAACAACACCAGAGAAAACTCTGATGACTATTACCACTACTGAAGCTAATAATATAGCTGATTTACCACGTACATGTCGTCATGGATATACTGTTCGTATAGTTAATAGTGGTGAGGATATGGATGATTATTATCTTCGCTTCCAAGCTGAAGGTATATCAGCTGATATCGTACAGACTGCTACATATGCAAGATCTGGTAATACTGTAACTGTAACATCAACTAACCACGGTTTAGCTAATGGTAGTGATGTTATTTTAGACTTTACTAGTGGTGGTGCTACAGATGGTTATTATACTATTCAAAGTGTAGCTGACGCTAATACATTTACAATTACAGATTCATCATCCGGTACAATCAGTGCAGGTGAGACTGTTACAATACACCCAGCTCGTTACGGAGAGGGCGTATGGGAAGAGGTAGCAGCTCCTGGGATAACAACTACCTTCGATAACGATACAATGCCTCTGAGCCTCACTAGAGTACTTCCAGGGACATTCTCTATTAACGGTGGTGGTGCAACATCTTATGCTAATGGTGCTTTTAGATTTGGTTATCCAGATTGGGGTAAGCGTGATGTAGGTGATGATATCACAAACTCTGAGCCATCCTTTGTAGGTAATACTATTCAAAGAATGATCTTCTTTAGAAATAGAATAGCTTTACTTAGTGCAGAAAACGTTATCCTATCTAGGGTGAACGATTATTATAATTTCTGGGTTAAGACTGCTATGGCTATATCTAATGCAGATCCTATTGACCTACAATCTAGCTCGACATTTCCAACTAAATTGTATGATGCTGTAGAAGCTAATGCGGGTTTAATTATATTTAGTGCTAGTGAACAGTTCTTATTAAATTCTGGTGCAGAAGCTTTACTTACACCTGAAACCGCTAAGATTGGGTATCTATCTTCTTATGCATTTAACCCTGATACTAACCCTATTTCATTAGGCACTAGTGTAGGATTCTTAAATAGTACTGCTAGGCAAGCTCGTTTTTATGAAATGGCAGGTGTAACTGGTAGAGAAGAACCTGATGTATTAGAACAAAGTAAGGTTATAGGTGAACTATTCCCAACAAATTTGACATATATCTCTGGATCTACTGAAAATGATATACTTTTATTTGGTGTAGATAGTACATTACATACAGCATCTAATGAAGTATGGGGTTATAAATGGTATATGGCAGGTGATAAACGTGCTCAATCTGCATGGTTTAGATGGACATTACCTAATAATATAGTCTATCATGCTATATTAGATGACGTATACTATGCTGTATTACAGAATGGGTCTGATTATACACTAGAAAAATTTGACATAAAATTGTCTTCAGATACACATGTAATAGGTACAGCACCTGATGAAAATAGGGTACATTTAGATACCAAGAAAACAATTGCATCAGGTGATATAACATATAACACTGCAGCTGATACTTCTACATTTACATTAGGCGCTGGCTACTATAGTACACGTACATTAACTGTATATTGTACTACAGATAGTGACGCTGTAGGTAAAAGTTATGATGTACAAGCTGCTGATATATCAGGATCAAACCCTAATAAAGTAATAACATTACCTGGTAACTGGAAGACTTCTCTTAAAGATGGTAGCTCAGTTAACACAGATCTTGTAGTTGGTTATGAATATGAGTTTGAAGTTGAACTACCTAAGATATATGTAACTAGATCAGAAGGTGAACGAGTTAGATCTGAAACTAGAGGATCTTTAGTAGTACATAGGATGAACTTTGACTTTGGTGATGTTGGTGTTATAGATGTTACACTTAAACGAAGAGGTAGAGATGATTATACTTATACAGTTGAATCATTAGAATGGGATAATGTTAATGCTAGTACAGCTGCAATAGCACGAGGGTATGTACATACTATTCCAGTGTATGATAGAAATGAAAATCTAACAGTATTATTAAAATCAAATCACCCATCTCCAGCTACTATTCATTCAATGAATTGGGAAGGAGATTATTCACCAAGATACTATAGACGTGTCTAATTACATTCACCCAATTACAATGGAGGCTGCTGTTGAAGTAGCTTCTAATCTTAGATTTGATGATTTTAGAGAAGTGTACGAAGGCCACGGTCATTTTCCACTTCTCTATCTTCCTCAATCTGCTTTCATTGGAGATACAGTTTGGTTTGAAGTGCCAAACGGTAAGACTGCCGGATTAGCAGGAGTGCAAGAAGGTGGTAGAATATGGATGCTATGCACAGATGCAATCCATGAATATCCACTAACCTTTGCACGAGAAGCCAAACGCTTCATTGAAAGTAGAGAAGAGAAACTTCTTTGGAACATAGTAGATAAACGGAATACCGCTCATCTGAAACTTCTAAAGTTTTTAGGATTCAAGTTCTTACGGGAACTTAAACATGGTCCTAACCAATTAACCTTTATAGAATTTTGCCGTGTGCGAACCAGTATCAATGGCTCTCAGTATGGCCGGACAAGTAGCCGGACATGCAGCAGAGAGTCAAGCCGTAGAAGGTCGAAACAGAGCCAAACTACATAGTTGGCAGCAACAAGAAAAAGTCCGTTATACAAATGCTATAATGGATAATGCTGAATATCTAAATGATATTTCACAAGCTGATATAGAAGGAGATAGAACATATAAAGCAATGATGGATCAATGGTCTCAAGAAGATTTTACTTTGAAAAAATTATTTTCAGAAGGTGATCAGAAGATTGAACAGGCTATTATAGAAATGTACGAGAATGATTATGCAGGATCTCAAACAGGTAAGACTGCAGGTAGATTAGCAGGTAAAAGTGCTATGAAAGCAGGTCAAGAAAAGTCTCGGATATTACATGGGTTGATGATGGCTAAAGAAGAGACCACTATGAAGAAGGAACAGATTAAAGAGAAAGGTGATACTGATATGTGGAGATTACATGAAAAGATTATGTTTGCTCCCACACATAAAGGTCCAACACCACCTCCTATATATGAACAAGGTCCATCTTCTGCTGGTTTGATACTTGGATTAGCAGGTACTGCTGTTGATAGTTTTGGAGTTATGCAGGATAATACAGCACCTGATATTTGGTCTGGTAGTACTGCACCTGCTTTCAATACTACAGCTACTAACTATTTCTAGAAATCATGCCTACATTTAAAGAAAATATTGCAAGGCTGAAACAAGGCGTTAGACAAGATGCTGAGTACAGTTCACAACAATATACTTCTGCTGCTGAAGCTAGTGGTAGACGAGGTATACAAGAAGCTGAACAAGTAGCTAGTTCCTTATCTGGTTTTTCTAAAACATTAAGGGAATGGAGAAAAGAAGATATAAAAAAGAAACAAGAAGAAGGTGTAAGAGAAGCTAGAAAAGCACGTTTAGATAAAGCACAAACTTTAAATGAACATGCTCAGAAAGTACAAGAGATTGAAGATGCTCAAAAACAAGGTATTTTATTAGAAGAATTTGATTCTGCTAAAGCTCAAGATACTGCATATCAAGAGATTAAAGCACAGATGTTAGCAACTGGTGGTGAAGGTGCTTATCCTGATGCTGAACGTATTGCTAAATTATCACCATGGGCGCAGGTAGGATTTGCTAAAGAAAAGCTACGTTTATTTAATGAGAGTTTTGATGATAAACTTGCTCATGAAATGCAGAATAGTGAAGTACCTATTACACTTGGTAATATAACTTTCACTCCAAAGGAGATACATGGTAATAGCCAAGCTCTTCCTATGAAAGAAGCTGCTATTCAAATACTATCAGAACAAATAAGAGAGAAAGCAGGTGTTAATAAATTCTCTGATGAACTCTTAAAAATAGGAGGTACTGATGATGCTATTATTAAATCTCAAGATGCTCAATTAGCTAAATATAGAAAAAGACATAATATAGATTCTTCTATTAATACTAGAGGTAAAGCTAATTTAGAATGGAAAAGTTCTGAGAAAACAGGTGATGATTTACATCGATTATTATTAATTAATTCTAATACAGTTGATAAAAATAATAATATACTTGGTAATGCAGGTGCTTGGGAGAAGGTAATAAGTACACTTACATCTGAAGGTGTTGCTGTACAAGATCCTGGGTATGCAGATAAAATGGGTGCATTAGAAATACCAAAATCTTTAGCACAGAAAATAGGTGCTAAACCAGGTACAACTTTTGCTCAACAATGGCCAGGTAGATTTGCTTCATTAAAAACTGATATTAAACAGGGTTATGTTAAACAAGTTGATGAAGAATTAAAATTCCAAAAAGCTGATGGTAAAAAACTTGAATCTGATTTCATTGAAGCGGCTAAAGAATCTGCTAGAAATGGTAAGGTTTTAAGTACAGCTGAAGTTAATCAATGGAAAGCTAAAGCTCAATTAGCTGGTGTTGGTATACCAGAAGAATTGAAAAGATATGAAACTAATACTATGTTAGATGAACGTGTTGGTAAACAATATCTAGAAGCTTTAGCAGCTAGTCAACAAGGACGTCTGACTCGTGAACAGTTACAATCCGTACACCCATTAGCAGCTGCTGAATATTGGGAAAAAGTTGAAAAATGGGAAGCTGCAGATCTTAAAGCTTTTGATTCTGAAAAGAAAATTAAAGCACATTTAGATACCGTATGGGAAGCTATGGGTATTAAAGGTAATGAAAAAAGCCCTGCTTATATAGAAGCAATGTCTAATGCTAAAATAGATTATAATAAAAAATATAATGAATTAATTGCTATGGGTTATAAACCCTCTCTTGCTAGTCATTGGGCTTTAAATGCTACTCCAGGTCAAATTAAAGATCCTGAAACTGGTGAACCTCTTAGTGATTTTGAAGGTGTGCTTACTGAAATCAAACAGAACGAACATAATAATAAATATATTAGAACAGGTCAATCTATAGAAAATGATATTAAACCAGGTGATCGCCGTGTAGCTAGGATTGCTAGTGGTAAAAGAGAAATAAGAGATGATTCTAATATCATTTTAAATGGTACAATAGGTGGAGACTACGGTAAACGACAATTAGATTCTATTGTTAGCAATCTAGAAAAGTATGGACCTGATAGAGGTCTTTATATGGATAAAGGTGCTAAACAATACTATGAAGGTTTAGCTCGTGGTAGAGATGGAAACTGGATGGGTTTACTTGATAAACAACTTAAAGCTATAGGTCATGAAGGTTTATGGCCAAACGAACGTCCTCCTGAACAAGATTTATTTGAAGGTAGAGATAAGGATGGTAAGCGGATAGAAGATCCAAACGGTCTACTACCTCTTGCTAAACAAGCTGAAAGAGCAGGTAAATATCCTTCTGCAGAAACTTATAAATATATTGTTAATATCTTAAAAGAAGGGCAGATGTTTGATAGGCCAACTACTGTTTGGGATACTAATGAAAACTTAGCACCTTGGGTATTTAATTAATGGATATACTAAATTTACAACCTGATGATTTAAACGTAACTGATACTACATTTGAAGTAGAAGGTTATGAAGATCATATTGAGGAAATTGAAAATGCATATCCTCAAGAAGATTTTAGAACACCCGCTGAAAAGGCTGCTGAAGAACAAGCACAACAACAAGCTACACCTGAACAACCTACAGCTGCACAACCTACAACACCTGTAGAAACAAAAGAAGCTACCCCTCAAAAACCTAAAGAACCTGAGTCATTAGTTGAAGAGTCTAGTAAATTTAATTTTACTCCAGATCCTGAAACTGGTGAGATCTCAGATGAACAATTATTTGAAGCTTATGGTGAAATACCAGAACCACTGAAGAGAAAATTAGCTTTAAAAAAATCTTATATTCCTGAAGAAGATGAGGTAAGAGAGTTATGGGAAGACGGAAATAATCTACAAAAGCAACTACAAGCTTTTATGATGATTCGTGATAATCCTGCACTATTAGAAAGATATGATCATAATGGAGATGGTCAGTATACATATGCTGATGCAAACGATACTACCAATCTAAATGGTGGTGCCGGAATGACTCCAGAAGAGGATGCTATAGCTACAGAGGAATGGTTAGAAGGATTTAGAAATCCTGACGCCCAAGCTCGTCTACAAGCTTTATGGCAGCAAAACGGGGCAGGACAAAACATGTCTCGTTATATCAATCTTAGAAGAGCACATGCTTTAAAAGCTGAAAAAACTGATGATAGAAATGTTGGTGAAGGTGTAAGACAAAGTACAGCTGGTGGTCTATATGATATGACTGCTACTGGTTTAGAGATTGCTGGTAGATTTGAGAATGTTATAAATGGTAAAAGTTTCTTTGAAGATTCAGATTTAGATGAAAGGGTTTTAAAAACTACTAATGAAAATTCATTAGAGTATATGGTAAACCATAATCTAAGAAGATCTGCAATGGATACTATAACCTATGAAGCTGGTTATTGGGCTATCCCTAGTTTACTTAGTGGAGGTCTAGCAGGTAAAGCTGGTGTAGCTATGCAAGGTACACAAGTACCCGCACTTATTAAAGCAGGTCAATTCTTAAAACCATCACTTACTGGTGGTAAAGCAGTATTTGCATCTAATCTTACAACTAAACAGATTGGTATACAAACAATCAGACCAGCATCTGGATGGTTAGGTAGGCAGAAAGCAGTTCAAGGTATTAACTTAATTAAAAGCGCTGGAAAGACAGTAGCCTTAGATACACTTCCTTTTGCAGCTTTTACTAATCTTGAAGAAGAAGGTAGAGGTATGATGTATGAGGATGGTTTCTTTAAAAAGGTATTTGATGAATATCCTGAAGGTGCTATCTTTGCTCCTCAAATTGCTAAAGGTATGAACTCACCACTCTTTAAGCAAGCCGATTTTATGGCAACAGAAATGGCTTATGGTGTGATGGGTATGGCTACTCTTGGAGGTTTTGGTAAAGCTATATATAATCAAGGTGGTAATTTATTAGGAACATTACCTAGTGTGCCTGGTAAAGTTACTAGATATGCTCAAAAGAATTTAGATCAACTAGCTGTAAGTACTAGAAGTTGGTCTACAAAAATTGATTCTGAATTACTTAATCAAGAAGCATTCTTTAAAAAAACACAAGCACAAATAAGTGATGTATCTGCAGCTGCTTCAGAGCAATTAAATAAAGCTGCTGATGGTTTTTCTAATGCATTTTCTGATGCTACAGGTTCAGATATAATGAAATCAGCTTATGGAGCATATAAGAATGGTTCTTCTATGCTTGGACAAGGCTATAGTAAAGCTAGAGATGGTATAAGACAAGTTATAAATGACTTAGATGAGATAAGACATACTATTGGTGTAGGAAAAACAGGTAGTACTAACTCCTTATTTTCTCAAACTGATATGGCTAAAGCTGGTAAAGCTGGTATACCTGGACAAAAGTTTGATAGTTTAGCTAAAGAGTTAGTTGATGACCCAGACTTTGTAAAACAGATACAAGCAACAGATCCTGGTAAAGCTAGAAGAAGTGTAGTATCTCCAAGTTCTATAGAAGGTGTTAGAGAAATACTAGGTAGAGATGCAAGTAGATTAAGACCTCGTAGATTTTTAGGTAATCTATATGATCAAAAACTAAAAGTAGGGGATTATACAAAAGCATCAGATTTAGAAAAATGGGCTTTCCAACATATTGAAGTACAAGATGCGGTCAATAAATCTCTATTAATACAACTTAGAGATCAAGCAAATGCAACTGATGCCATGATAGGTAAAACAGATATATTTGCTACAGATGGTCCTATGAGAAGAGTTGCAGATAATCTAACAGCTAGTTTACATCAAATCAAAAAGAGTCAACATACTTGGAAATTAGCTGCTAAAGATATGGCAGAAAATAATGGTATATTAACTGCTGATAGAGTTAAAGAAATTAACAGGCAAACAGACTTAGCTTCTAAAAAACTATTACAAGAAACTAGAGATAATGTCAATGTAATGACAAGAATGCTCATGGATCAAGGTGATGAGGAGTTAGCTGGTGCTGTTATTGATGTATTTAAAGTAGCTGGTAGTGATATCCATGGTTGGAAAGATTTCGATGCTTGGATGCATCAAGCAGTTGTAGGTGGTAAGTTTAATGGTGAAGTGAAAACTGGAGATTTAGTACGTGGTTTACAAAAAACTATGATTCAAAGTATTCTTAGTGGACCTAAAACACCACTTAGAGCTATGATGGGTACTACTATTAATTCCTATCTAAATACTATGAATGAAGCTTTAGGAGCTATGATTAGACAACCTTTTACAGGTGATATGGTAGCCAGAAAAGCTTCAGTAGCTAAATTAAAAGGTCAATTAGAGCTTATACCAGAAGCTATGCAAGTATTCCGTAAAGAATGGAATGCTAAATTTAAAGCAGATATAGCAGATATTAAAACAAGATATACTGCAGCTTCACCTGATGATGATATGTGGAATGCAAAAGCTGCTTGGGTTGAACAACGTGGTACTGATGGAGAGAAGGCTGCATTTTTTATAAATAATACAACTAGAAATCTTACTAATAATAAATTATATAGTTGGTCTCCTCGTGCATTAGCTGCTACTGATGATACCTTTAGATGGTTAATGGCTAGATCTAGGTCTAAAGAGAAAGCTATGCGTACTGTTTTAGCAGAAACAGGAGATGACTTTACAAAGATCACACCTGAATTATTACAAAAAGCAGAAGATCTTCATTATAAAGATTTCTTAGATGGAGATGGAGTTTTAGATTTCTCAGGAGATTCTTTCTTAGATAAACAGTTTAAAGAAGTAACTTTAACTAGTGAATTAAAAGGTGCTGCAGCTAAATTAGATGATGTATTTAATTCAATTCCAGCAGTTAAACCTTTCTATTTATTTGCTAGAACAGGTGTTAATGGGTTGAATTTTACATTTAAAAATACCCCATTATTAGGTGCTTTACATAAGGAATCTATAGCTATACTTAGGCATACAGGAGATGACTTTACTGAATTAGCTGAATATGGTATTAAAAATGCAGCTGATTTAGCTAATGCTAGGAACTTATTTGCAGGTAGACAAGCAGTAGGTGCTGGTGTTGTAAGTACTTTTGGTGGAATGTATATGGCTGGACAGTTAACTGGTAACGGTCCTGCTGATAGACAACTTAAACAGAACTGGCTTAATGCTGGTTGGAAACCTAACCATGTATATATTGGTGATGTAGGTTTCGATTATACTACCTTAGAACCTTATAATATTATATTCTCTACTATTGCTGATATTGGAGATAATATAGAATTAATGGGCAGTGAGTGGGCTGAGAAACGTTTACAAGCTGTTGCATATGTAGTAGGTCGTGGACTTACAGGTAAGACTTATATGTCTGGTTTAGATCAACTGATGCAAATTGCACAGATGAAACCTGGTGCTTTTGATAAAGCTGCTGCTAATATACTAAATAATAGTGTACCTTTAGCAGGTATGAGGAATGAATTCGGTAAATGGATTAACCCTCATATGAAAGAATTGAATTCTAGTACATGGGATTCTATTAGAAATAGAAACCAAGCTACTGAAGGTTTAGCAGGTTTAACTGGTCAAGAACCTTTACCAGAGAAGAGTGATTTATTAAATGGTAAACCTATTAAGAATTGGAATATTATTGGTAGATCATTTAATGCTATATCTCCAGTTTCTTTAGATATTAGAAACGATACACCTGGTAGAAGACTTCTATTAGATAGTAATTATGATCTAAAATCTACAACCTATGCTTATGGTGGTTATTCTTTTGTTAAAGATAATCATGTGCGAGCACATTTCCAGAAAGCTATAGGAACTGTTCCAATTACGATTGGATTTAAAAAGTTTAAAAATGTAGAAGAAGCTTTAAATCATTTATCAACTAGAGATGATGTTAAAAAATCTATGAAAGATATGAGGGCTGATGGATCAAATCCAGCTAATTGGGATGTAGATCCTAATACATATCCTCATAATACTCTTATAGATAATGTCATGAACCAAGCTAGATCTAAAGCTTGGGCTAAGATAAATGATCCTAGTCATCCAGGGTATTCTAGAGTACAGCAATTAAAAGCTGAGAAAGATGGTAAGGATGCTAAAACAAGAAATAATAGGAAAGAGATTTTAGATCTTAGTTTTCCTAATAAACAAGTAGAAAGATTCCCTCAGAACTAAATGGCACATACAAAAGTAACAAAAACACATTCCCAAAATACGGGAGTTGCGAATACATTTAGCTACTCAGGGAGTTTTGATGTATTCAAAGGTAGTGAGGTAGTAGTATCGTTAGATGCAACAAATCTGACATTTACCTCTTCTACCATAAATGAATCCGCCTCACCTAGAGAATATACCGTAGATACAACAGCTAAAACCATACATATTGGTGGTGCTGATTTGTCTAGTGGTACTATTATAATAAGACCAAATACAGATTTAGGAGCTCCAACACCTAGAGCTACCTATACCCCAGGTGCATCAATTACATCAGCAGATTTAAATAATAACCAGACTCAACTTCTAAGGAAGGCTCTGGAATATGACGCTGATAAGTTATCATCTACTGGTGGTACAATGACTGGTCACCTGACAATGGGTGAAGATACGCATATTATATTTGAAGGTGCAACAGACGATGCTTATGAAACTATACTAACAGTTGCTGATCCGTCAGGTTCAGATAAAACTATTACTCTTCCAAATACTACAGGAACAGTAGTAACAACTGGTGATACAGGTACTGTAGCAACAGGTATGATTGCAGGTGATGCAGTAAATGGAGATAAGATTGCTGATGATTCAATTAATTCAGAACATTATGTAGCTGATTCAATAGATGCTGAACACTATGCACCTGGTTCTGTAGATACAAATGCTTTAGCAGATAACTCAGTTACATCAGCTAAAATATTAGATGGTGAGGTTGTTAATGCAGATCTTAATGCAGCTGCAGCTATTGCTCATAGTAAGTTAGCAGCTATACCTGATGGACAAATTCTTGTTGGTAGTGGATCAACTGTACCTACAGCTGTAGCAGTTTCAGGTGATGTAACTATTGCTAATACTGGTGCAGTAACTATAGCAAATGATGCTGTAGAAATTGGTATGATAGGTTGTGAACAGACAACTATATCAGACAGTGATTCTCATATTCCTACATCAGGAGCTGTTGTAGATTATGTAGCAGCACAACTCGCCCCTATTGGTGGTTTCGAAGTAATAGCAGATGAAGATAATTTCCCTACATCTCAACCTAATTCTGGTGTTGTAATCAGTATTGCAGATGCTGGTGGGATTGTAGTTAATGGTAGTGGTGTATCGACTACTGCTAGAACAGCTGGCAATGGATCTGATAATGTAACAATTAATAATTTCCCTTCTACTCTATATAGTGAAACTCTAGTAGCTGGAGTAGGTTTACAAGTTAGTTCTACAGGATCAAGTAATACATATAATTATCATAAATTATTAGCAAAGGAATCTGATGTTAAACAGTTATCTGATGACATCAATGACTTTAATGAAAGATATCGTGTAGCAAGTTCTGCCCCAGGATCTAATAATGATGCGGGTGACTTATACTATGATACTAATAATGACAAAATGTATGTCAGGAATGCAGCCAATAATGCATGGGGTGAAGTAACATCAACTGGTGAGTTTAAGTTCTTATTCTTATGTCCAAATGGTGGTTCTGGTGCTCCAACAATAAATGGTAGTATTGCTACATATGATTTAAGAGAAACAAGTAATTCAGGTACAGGTGCTAGTGTAACAACAGCAGCTCAATTAATCGTTAGTGTTAATGGAGTAGTACAGAAACCAAATGCTGGGACAAGCGCTCCTAGTGAAGGTTTTGCTATGGTAGATTCCAATACTATTATATTTGGATCTAACCTGCCTACTGGTGCTGAAGTATTTGTTATTCAAGTTGGTTCTGCTGTAAGTATTCCTACACCAGGAGATAACACTGTTACATCTGCTAAGATTGTAGATGGTGCTATAATGAATGCAGATATCAATGCTTCTGCAGATATTGCAGGTAGTAAGATAGCAGATGATTCCATAGCTGAAGTTAAATTAGATATATATAATGCTCCTAGTGGTACAGATAAATACCTTAAATATACCAGCAATGGTATGGAATGGGCAGTAGCTGTTGATACTAACTTCAATGCAGGTGGTACAGCCACAGGTCATATCAATCTTGATAACGATAAAGAATTACGTCTCATGGAGGCGGATTCAAATGGATCAGCTTATGTTGGTTTAAAAGGTGCAACTGATAAAGGATCAGAGAGTTCATATACTCTATCTCTTCCAGCTGCAGCTCCAACAGCAGGTAAAGCTCTTGTTGCAAACGCATCAACACCTACTAATCTAGAATGGGGAACAGCAGGTGGAGCATCCGGTGGTGGTACAGATCAAATTTTCTATGAAAATGGAACAACTGTAACCCAAGATTATACCATTACAAATAACTTTAACGCCATGTCTGCAGGACCAATCACTATTAATAATGGTGTCACGGTAACTGTAGGTACTGGAGAAACCTGGACAATCGTATAAATTATGCCAATAACAATTAATGGAACTGGTACCGTCACAGGTCTCTCTGTAGGCGGTTTACCAGACGGATGTGTTGATCGAGATACTTTAGCGGCAGGTGCTAAAGGATCAGTACTACAAGTCCTACAAGATGTAAAAACTGACGACTACTCACAAACTGCAAGTGGTACAACAACATATACTATTACTGGTTTAGAGCAAGCAATTACTCTATCTAGTGCTAGTAACAAAGTATTAGTACAAGTACAACTACATACTGATAATTATACAAGTGGGTATAACGGGATTCATTGGTGGATAAATAGAAACACAAGTAGTTCAGATAATAAACTCCATGTTGGAGAACAGATTGGAAGCAATAGAAATAGAGGTACAGGTTCTGGTGGTAAAGCTACTGCTGCAGTACATCCTTATAGTGATTCAGCTGTTTTTTTAGATACTCCTGGTTCAGTAGGAGCACATACCTATAACATTCAATGGAAAGATGGTAATGCTGATGGTGGAACGCTCTATATAAATAGAGGTAGTAATAATTCAGATGCTACTTCCCATACGATTTGTATTTCATCAATTACATTAACGGAGATAGCAGTATGACATTAAAATTAAACGGCTCCACATCAGGGAGCGTATCAATAGATGCTCCTGCTAGTACAACAGGTGGAGCAGACGTAGCATTAACTCTCCCAGTAGATGATGGAGATGCTAATCAAGTTTTAGCTACAAACGGTTCTGGTGCACTTAGTTGGTCAGCAGGTGGTATTACAGAAGTAGATAACTGGCGAATAACTGCTGATTGGACAGGAGCACAAGATCCACTTGCTAGTAATTGGGAACGTTCAGATAATGCCCCAGCTCTTACTAAGATAGGTACAGGTTTAACTGAATCGTCAGGTGTATTTACATTTCCTTCAACAGGTATATGGAATATATCAGCTAATATGATGTATCGTCATAATTATGATGTACCTAAAATATACCTTATAATCCAAGGTACTGTAAATAATGGTTCTGCTTGGACAAATTTATTTTGGGGTATGGGTAGTACTAGTCATTCTGATAGTGCTTATCACTGGGGAAATATGCCTGTACAAGGTATTATAGATTGTACAGATACATCTAATATCAAATTTAGATTGAAAACAGGTTATGCTGATGTAGAAGCTGATGCATCTGGTATCGACTGGTATGGTGATACAAATGAAAGTTTGAATTATCTACAAGTATGGAAAATGGCGGAGACTTAAATGAGTACAATAAAAACAACGAATATTACTCATGGGAGTAATTCAGGTAC
>VTLG01001196.1_pt1 | contig 16413 bp, 19 predicted proteins | sample 4694571 | NCBI WGS metagenome assembly VTLG01 (sample SAMN12604809, study PRJNA352737) | marine metagenome | biome: ENVO:00000447; feature: ENVO:00000209|ENVO:00000569|ENVO:01000036; material: ENVO:00002151; isolation source: viral sequences binned using virsorter ...
AGCAGCTACCACACTGTCTTTTACGTCTAATCCCTGTGCAACTCCATCTACATAACCTTTATTTGCAGCGTCATTATCACCTGTTGGATCGGCTAAGTTTGTTATTTTTTGGCTATTTAATGAAACTGATCCAGTAGGAGCAGCCATCTGATCTAATCTATTTGCTCTAACACCTGTATCGAAATCACTGATTTTCGTATGTAGAAGCGAAGGTACGTCATCGGCTGTAACCGCTCTAAATGTTGCAGCACCATTACTTCCATCTGGTGCAGCTAAAAATGTATTTGCAGTTCTACTTGTATCAAGATCAACAAAAGAGCCAGAACCACCTATAGCTTCGATAGTTGTAGCAGATCCTCCTGCTCCACTTGTACCGATACCGATAAAGAGTTTCTTACTGCCTTCAGCAAATGCTAATTCTGCATTTTCTAAACTAGCTGGTGCTGTTGATCCTGTGGATCGTTTGATTCTAATTGTGTTAGCCATAGTTAGTTAGTTTCAAAAATTTCCGCCATCGACCAAGTTTTCGACAGTGCGGGTAGCATCTAGTCTTAGTGTATCAGAACTTTGCTGATAGTACATAATCGAATTGTTTACTTTACCAGCATGATTTAACGTAATGTCAAATCCTGGACCTTGGATACCTTGTGGTCCTGCTGTTTTTACAGTTACAACACGGGTTTCTCCGTTAACTGTAACTTTGTTTTTGGTTTGACTAATGTTAATGTTACTCATTACATTGTGGTGTAGCCTTGGCTTACAAATATTGTACCTTCTACATAATATTCCTGCTTGCCTGATGGATTCTGTATCTTTACGTCATAATTTAGAATATTCGGTGTAAAAGTTTCTGTTTGTGCTCTGGTAAGACTTAAGACAAACGATCCATTTGTAGGAGTTGGTATTGACACTGAAAAATCAGCATATTTAGTAGAGCGTGACTCATCCCATACTTGGCTGGCAATACTGTAACCAGTAAGATTTATTGGATTGTCACTACCATCTGTCAGAGTAATATTCTCATCATGGTCTGCTCTTCTTTGAACAGTAAAATTGTACTCACCAGCTATTATTGCCATTAATCAGCCTCTTCTGGTGTATTGCCTTCTGCAACCCAAGCTAAGTAGTCTTGATAATCGGCATTTTCATCATTAAATGGCACATGACTTGCACCATCTTTGAGAACACTTTTTATGTCACCAAATTTAGGGTCTTTGATTAGTTTGTAAGTTGTCATAATTCTGCGGTTGACTCCCAATTATAAGTTACATAATCACCAGCACTGCAACCTGACACATAAACTCTACCAGCAGCGTTAATCCCTCCATAAACTGCTGTCACAGTTTTTTCATTACCTTCCGAATTTGCCCTATTTGCAGTGCCAGTATTACTGGGATTATAAATTGTAACTGTTGGAGATGTTCTTTTAGTTACTTTATAAACTATGCCTGTTGATGCTAATAGACTATTGCTATCTTGACTTCCCATATATGCCCACTGAGAAGAAATTGATCCATCTGTTGTGGTCACTGGTGCGTTTGGCCCCATATTAGATTCATAATATCTTTGGCATAAAGCAACCTCTTGTGCGAATGTCCTAAATTCAAAATCTGTTGCAACGCTGCCCGCTTCAACTTGAAGCCCTGTCAAATCAAATGTAGATGCTCCAGCAGTTAACCATGTTGATGCCATATCAGGCACTTTTGCTGTACCACTATAAGCAGCCCAAGCATTTTCTGAAGAACCGCCTGTATCATCAGTACCTATGAATTTATAAAAGTTTAAATGTAGTCCTTTATCATTGTCATTATCTATTTGAACATTTGCATTTCCAGGTATTTGTGCTGTAACTTTTGTCCAAGTATTAGCAGATGGTGTAAAAGGAATATTATAGGCTTGGCTTGTGCCATCTCTTGTCCTTAAATTTAAATAAAACTTTTGACTTGTACTTGCTCGTACCCAAAAACTAATTGATAGATAACTACTCGGAGATGTATGTACCCAGCCTGATTGAGCTAAATCTTGTGCTTCTATAGTGTGTTGAGTATGTACATCTGCTGCTGCATTAGCAGTTCCAGCAGCACTTAAAGCATGACGCATAAAATATCTGAAACCTGAATCATAAGGTGTATCACTTGAGGTGAGATTTTGCCGTGAGATAGTATGAGTGATACCGCCAGCACTACTAAATTTTTGATAATACCTGTCAGGAGAATAGCCTTGTGATGTTATGCTAGTTCCCCTTTGCCAGACAGACATTTGACCGTTTTGGTTAATTCTTCTGTTACTTAAGTTATTAGTAATATTGGCACTACAAGTTCCATCAGCATTGTTGACAGTAATAGCAGCTGTACTAGCTCCTACACCTTTTATTGAATTTACCTTAATTTCTGACATAGTTAACTAGGTTTTGGGTTGTCTGTTTTAACCTTTTCACAGGCTGCGTAATATGCTGTAAGTTTACTGGAATCTCCCTTACTATTCCAGTACATTGCATCTGCAAAATCTCCTAAAGATGGATATAAAGGTTGTCTTGTAAATTGATAAGCTATTGCAGCAGCTTCAGCATCTAATGTTGTTCTTGCAGCATCTATTTTGCTTTGATCTAAAGTAACTAAATTGTTATCTTTGTCAAACGCTCCAAAATCGTCATTGATAGTGACAACATCAGGATATGCCTTTCTTATTGCATTATGGTCTAAAGTCATCCCGAAACCTCCATTAATGTCATACCTGATGCTAAAGATCCGCCCAAATATCTAGCACCACTTCCTCCATTGATTTGAACAGTAGATGCTGAGTTTCCTGAGTACCCCACACGCACTTTATAAGTAACAGCAGATGTTGTTGAAGGTGAATCCAAAAAATTAATTGTCATAGGTGCACTTGGTGAGTTTGTACCACCAGGCATTGCCCAAGCAGCAGCGATGGCATTTGCTACCGAATCTCTAAATAATGCAACTGTTTGAACATTGCTTAAACTATCATTAGCTACATTTAAAACAACTGTTACGAGAATTTTGCTTGATGTTGCAGTTGGTGTTATAGCCTGTGTAAAAACTTCCTCACCTTCTGTATTCTGAGGAATACTATCATCTAAAGGAATCAAAGAGCTTGTACTGAAAAAAGATCTATAATCTTTATGAATTACCTGGATAGGTACATTTGGGCTGTTGGGAAATTTTATAACTTTATCAGATCCTAAAGATGCTGGACCTTCAAAAGCTACTGAACCTCCCCCTGATGCTGCATTTAATTGTATTTTCGACATTAAATAATCCCCCCTAACAAGCCATTAAAACACATGGATAGGCTTTACTTCCATCTGCATAAGTAGCTGTATGATTAGTTGATATTATTTTAGCAATAGTAGAGCTTCTAACAATATCATCTGCCTGTGGTTTTGCCGTTCCATCACCTGCTGATACAAGTAAGTCTCCTCTAGCAACAGTAGTTGATGCTGCAACTCTTATGACCATATCCCCTGTCATTGCTACATAAAAATCATTAACATAGGTATCGTCTGCATCATCCCAACCCCAGAATATACCAGCAACATCTTTATCACCCTCAACATCAGAAATTTTTGTCATGTTTAACTGTTGATTTTCTTCACCTTTCCACTCACATAAATCATCTAAATTACTCATTACTGTGCCTTGATAAATAGTTGGCCTTGCAGATTTATCTGTTGTAGATAATCCTTTTATTTGTGACCATCTTGTAAGAACCCCACCGTTATAGCTAACAGAACCACCGCTTACATTGATACTTCCCTCTGTTGTAGTTGACTCAGCAAATTCAACCAATACACCATCACCAGAGCCGTTTCTATTTATATAAAGTGCTGTACCCCAGTTAGTTTGGTTTTTTACCAAAGATAAACCATTAAAACCAGCCGTACCACCAACTACAGCACCCGAAAATGTAGCTCCTGCTCCACTCAAGTTATAAGTATCAGAAAGTGAACCGCAAAAATGAATACCACCATTATTATTTATCCTCATTCTTTGTGAGTCATTAGTAGAGAAAGTCATTTCTCTGTTTGCTACCGCAACATGATTTACCTGACCTTGATCTCCATAGGTTATTTTGTAAGGAGAACTGGTGTTTCCTGAGTTATCTATTGTTAAAGTTGTAAAACCTGATCCTCTCAAATGAAATGGAGTATCTGGACTTGTAAGCCCTAATCCAAGACGACCATTACTTTCTAAAGTTGCCCTTGCTACACCGCCTGTATTTATACTGACAATATCAGACCCAAATGAAATTCCAGTATTACTATCGTTACCTGTAAATACTGGTGCTGAAGCTGAACCATCAACTCCAGAAATACCAGTTGTTCCGTTAATGTTTAGTGCCATGTCTATAAGATAACAAGGATTGAACCGCTTGGCACGGTTATAGTTACACCAGAATTAATTGTTGGTGAAACTGAATGTGCATTTTTATTAGCGGTGATCTCATAATTTTGGGTAACTGTTTGGTCGTTCTCAAACACCCACTGATCGTTACCACCACCTGTTGCTCCTGCACCACCAGCAACGGCTGTAAATATACTACCATTATAAATTTCTGCTTCAGTTGTAGTTGAGTTAAATCTTATATCCCCAGCAGCAGGGCTACCAGGTCTTTGGGCTGTTGTACCAACAGGTAATCTTAATGCAGAAGTATAGTTATTAATTATTGGTCCTGTAAAAGTAGCTCCAGTAAGAGTTGCCAGACCAAGATTAGGTAGCGTAATGTTACCAACAGTTGTAAATGTACCCGTTCCAGAACTGACAGATGTACATATTTTTAGTTCATTAGTTGCTGTATTTATATGAGGCTGAAATGCAGCTACGTTTTCTGCACCACTTGGATCGCCACTAGCAGAGTTTAATGTTCTTAATGCTTGAAATATATCTTTCATCGCAGCACGGACTTCCGCACCAGTACCATTATCTGGATGGAAATTATTTCCTGTTTCTTTACCTGTGCTAACTACTCTAGTCATCTAACAAGAAATGTTTTTTCCATTGTACTATCCTTTGCCGAAACCGACAGCTTGGAACGTAAATTGTTTTCCATTGATAGCGTTATTGGAAGCATCTTTAAACACAATGGTAAAACCTGTGCCTGTTATGTTTGATAATTGGAAAAATTCTCCAGCAGCTAAATTCTGACAAGTAATACCAACAGATGGAGGATTACTATTTTGACCAGCATCAAGTCCAGTAGCTCCTGTAAAGAAAGTATTAGCAAAAGTTACATTTGTAGATCCGTTAGCTGTAAGTACATTACTTTGTTCAGTTCTTCTCAGTAATGAAGCAGTAAAGCCAAGCTCAGTAATTTTTATATTCTGTGCTGGATCGTTTGTTGTTAATTCTGCTCTAAATCTAAAGCCTCTACCTTTTTGAGTTCCATTAGCAAAAGTGTTAAAAGATTTGTTTGTGAAGTCTGAATTTGCATAGTTAGAGCCAGTAGGAGCAGTAGATGTCTGAGCAACAAGTATTTTTGCATTTACATCTGTAGCTTCTGCTCCATCAAAATCTGTCCAAGTATCAATTAATTCTGTTCTTGAATCAAATAAAGTACCGACATAGAACCCCTCTGTAAGAAAATGTCGCTTTAAATCTAAACTAAAAACACCCTGTAGATCGAGAAAATTATCGAAGTCATAGTGACCTTTCATGTTGCGTTTCACCACCACATCTCCTGATGTAGTTAACGCAGCACTCGCTGTAACAGTAAAGACATTTGCATCAGTTACAGAAGCAACAGCAAAGTCGCCATCAACTGCGTTTCCAGTTGTGTAATCTATCTCGACAACTTGACCCTGTGAAACACCATGACCAGTAGAAGTTATGGTAACTGTAGTTCCTGATTGAGCATAGGTTCCAGTTAACCTAGCTGGGTTATCAAGCATTAAAGAACTACTTGCAGCGTCATATCTGATATTGACTAAATCACCTTGAAACTGAGGATTATCATTATCTTCTCTTCTTGTTAATGCTGTTAGTTCAGATAAGTTATCAGGAAGATCAATAACTACACTTGTTTCTCCTTTACTAAATCTACCTCCATCATCTTGAAATTTTAAAATATACTCTCCTTCAAGAAAAGGAACAACAGCTTGTGTGGAGTTACCTGGAAGAGCATCTATTAAGTCAATAGCGTTAGCAAAAGTTCCTGTGCCATCTGTTTTTGTGGAGTGTCTTACATAAACAAATCCACCGTGAGTAACATCAATATCTTTTGAAATATTCCATCTAAGTCTTATCAATTTATCTGAAAAAGGTTCAATGGATAGACCTGTTACATCATCTGGTACAGCAGTTTTACCAACTGCATTAAATGTTAAGTCAGCAGATGAAGAACTTAATTGTAATGCTGTGTTATAACTAAATACTTGTATTTCATACGTTCCAATAGAAGTGTTAAATATTTCAAAATCAGGAGATGATACAGAAGTGGAAACAAAGTTACCGTTGTTAAAGCGATAGTTAACTTGATATTGAGTAACACCAGCAATAGGCTGCCAACTAATAATTAATTTAGAAACTGCTCGATTATTAATAACAACTAACTTTTCTTCAGCAACAAGAGCAGAAGGTGGTGGTTTTGGAAGATTTAGTATAGATACAGTTCTTGGCGTTAAAGTAAAGTTTTCTTCCTCAATAAAATTATATTTTTGGTCAACATAAGATAAAGCTGTTATTGCATAATTAACTCCATCCTGTTCTTCAACTGTTATAACTCTAAACTTTTGAGGTAAGACTTCATCATTTTCTAGTAACCAGACACTATTTACATTTGGAATTGTGCTAAACGTACCATCTATTGTAATAACATCGGCTGTTACATCTGTTACTTGTTTTCGCTCTACAGTTCCATTGGGCATTATTACGCTTACGTGTGCATTATTTGTGCTCACTACATTTGTCTCAGACGTATTATCCACAGTAATACTATTTGTAGTGGCTGCTTTAATTCTTCCACCTCTCCTTACTCCAGACCTTACAGGATCAGCAATATCTATAACAGCACCAGGTCTGACAACCACTCCAGAATCTATAGAAGTTGCAAAAGCTACTACTTCTGATTCATTCTGTTCAGCAAATAGAATAGCTTTTCCAAAACGCTGTGCCTGACCTCTTGAAGTACATCCGAAAGCCTTTACCTGTTTAGTAATTATTCCATACTTTTGTTGTGCAGGAATATCATCTACAAGTTCAAAATCTATTTCTCTACTGTCCATATTAAAATATGAAACGGCTACTGCTGTATGTCTAGTTTTTAAACTGCTGCCAGAATAATTAAATCCTTCTTCAGTTACATTTGCCAAACTAAACAAATAACTACTGTCTTTACGACTATCTTGAGCAAGTGTAATTGTTCCTGCTGTCCAAATAGGCATACAACGCATTACACTAGCTAAATCATTTATCAGTTCAAAAGCATCGCTAGAAGATTGTATATTTGCATTACAGCTAAATCTAGGCTCTAATTCATTTCCAAAACCACTTCTGACAAGTGTATTTGCAAATTTACTGGCGGTTACAAAAGAAAATAAATCTAAGTTTTCATATCGTTTGGCATCAGTGCTTTGATCTGGAGAAATATGCACACCAAATCCGTACCTTTGGTCCGTGAGAAGATCGAGTAGCACCATACTTGGGCACGAAGTCCATTGCGATGCTCCCATAACTCCGTTGAATACGTAGCCCTCTGGATAAACTATTCTGCCAGTATTATTATCTACAGTTGGCGTTCCAGAATTATTTGCACCTGCACCTGGAATCCTTACTTTTATACCTCTAATTCTAAACTTTCTAGAAGGTATAGAAGAGAACTGCATAGAGTCCAAGCGAAGCGAAGAGTACGCACTGTTAGGATATGTATTGGCATCGTCAATAATTTCTGAAAAACTTGTCCATTGAAAAGCATTTACAAGACTAGAACTTGTACTATCTGCCGTAAGTCTTTTAACTCTTATATCAACAGGAAATGTGCCGTTTAAATCTAAACTGTAATCTTTTTGATAAGCGTCAGCAGTTCTACCTCGTATCGTGTCATCAACCCTTAGTTGGTATCCACCAGCATTAAATTGAACAAATATTTGTAATCTTACTTCTGAACCGAGTAAATCTCCATTATCTTTTGCGTGTTGTATCTGCGGAAAAGTAACAGTAACCCTAGCCCTATCAGGGTTGGTATTTGGACTTTTATCAGAAATTTGTCTGGTTACACCATTTGCATCACTATTTTTAACCTCTACTCCTACAGATGTAGTAGATGCACTGCTTTCAATTCCAGGAATTTTTGATTGATTTGCAGTACCAAATCTAGGAGTAAATCCTACTCCTTGAAAATTAAAATCTGTAGGTATAGGGTTACTTGAACTTGCGTTAGCTTTTAGTATTGGAGTGTCATTTAGAAATATATCTTTGAAAGCAGCATGGTTATAAGCAGTAGTTCCTTTGGTCTGACCTTCCCTAGAAGCTGTAGCAAAACCCTCGATCTCACCTTCAGATATAAGATCAAGGAAAGTAGCAAACTGCCTACTGTGTAAAGTATCAGGAGTTCTAGTGGGTTGAGGAGGAGTTGGAGGTGGTGGAGGGCTAAAAATACCACCAGAACCAATAATTTTCTTTGGAGGTTTTGTCATGCTTGTACCTGCTCAGTATCTATAGCTCCAGAAATTACCACAGATCCAGTAATAATCTCACCATACACAACAGGTACAGGAGTGCCAGCCCTTCCTGTATTTTGAGTTCCTGCAAAATTAAAAGAAAGTCTTGGATCTCCTTCATTGCTAAACTCTCTTGGTTTTGGAATAGGTGTCAACATTTCACTGACACCGCTTAAAACTAGAGCACCTCCTAAATACGCAATACCTTTTGCGATACCTGCTTTAGAACCAAAACCTATAGCAGTTTTTGTGAAAGTTTTAAATGATAAAGGAGAAAACATAAATGCTCCTGCGATTAATGCAGCACCAAATAATATTTTTCCTACTCCTCTTCCAGCACCAGTAATTACAGGAACAATATGTATATCCTCCTGTTCACCTATTGGATGGTGTATTTCGTCTTTATCAATCGCATAGTTACCAACTTTTACCTGGTAATACTTAGGATTCATGTATTGTTCTATTTGCGGAAAATTATTAATTAAAAAACTTATAACTTTTGGAATACTGCTTGCTTGAATTTCAAATTCTTTATGACCTACAAACTCAGCAAGTTCTCCGTATAATTTTAATTTACGCAACATAACGATACCTACCTCCAGTACATTTTTGTAACCATTGAGAATAAGGCTCTCTACACGATAGTCTATCGGTTAAATGATGTAAAACATCTCCATCTATAAAAATAGCGACATGGTTTAAACCTGGCGATCCAATAGACATGAGTATGGTATCACCGTTTTCCATCTTTTCATCTGGTCTTAGTTCTCTGAAGCCTGTTCTCCATGCACAACTTTGAAATAATGGATTTGAAATAAATTCTTCTGGAGTTGTAGGTCTATCCCAATCTTTCAATACAACACCTTTATTTTCTTTATACCAATCTCTTACTAAACTCCAGCAGTCTGTAACACCCCAAACCCACGGTCTGCCTAATAATGCTGGTTTATATCCACAAGGCTCTAGGTATGCCCACTCTTCTGTCTTAGGGTTAACAATATGCCAAGGAAGATTACTTTGTTCGCAACTAATTTTATCTGCTTCGCTAGGTGTAGGCGGTGTGATCGGATGACTATGGACAACAGCAGTAATATCACCTGTATTATCCGCTTTTACATAATCTTCTGGGTCGATTATGAAGCATTGATGATCCGTCATAGATAAATTACGGCAAGGAAAATACTTCTCCTTACCTTTTATATTTAAGAGTAAACCACAGGATTCTTTTGGATCTTCACGTTGAGCATGAAGTAACGCTTTATATTTCCAGGTCATGTTATGAAATTACCGATAGATGGAAAATCTTTTCTTGTGCACTGACGTTGAGGTGCTCGTACCCCTACCATATCTATTGCTGCTGCTAGTTCAAACTCAACTATATCTCTATTTTCTGCTGCTTTTCTATCAATTTTATAAATTTCTTTTGGAAATTCTGCTGTAGGATCTGGTGTGCCTAAAGGATTTGTACCACCAGGAAAATTAACTGCATCAATATATCTTGCCAGAGTTCTAATTCTTGTTACTGTAGCTCCTGCTAAATCGTTTCCTGCTGTTACCTTATTTACGTTAAGAAGAATAGCTGTGATAGTTCCTAAAGCATTACTGACAGTAAGTTTTGGTCTAGGTAACTGTCCTTTTTGAAAAGCAAAACCAGTAGCTTGTATAGGCATTTTTAAATACTGATCTCCAGCCCATACAATATCACCATTATTATTTAAATTCGTTCCATTATGAAATCTATAAACCTGACTAGAGCCGTGTAGTTCTAAATCTGTTTCAAGACTAAATAATTCAATAATTGCAGAGGGATTTACACTTTGAAGATCACTGATAACAGAACTACTCATGCTTCAAAAACCTCCCTAAAAGTTGCCTGGATTGTTGCTCTATTGTTATATGGTATTGATTTGTTCCAATTTTCGCAAACAAATTTCATAGTGTCTGACTCTTCGGGTAGAAAACCGCTAGGAAAGTTAAAACTATCACTATCTAATGCACGGGCATCAAGGAAACTTTCTATAGTATCTGCTTCTGTTTCCGAAACATTGTAAGTAAGATTAAAAATTTTTGGATTCTGGTGTTCTGCGAGGCCAAATAACAACCGATGCTCAAATCCATCGGCGAAACGAATAGTTCTGGTATTTGGTGCGGATCTTTTTCTTTGCCCGTATGTAGGTTTTATTGAGGGAAACGTAGCCATTATGCAAGTAATCCTCCAGGTCTTTGTTGCTGTAATATTTCAGATTGTACCGCAGCAGAAATAAGTAATCCAAGTTCATTACTTTGCTGTTCGTCACCTTCAACAGACGATCCAGAGGCATCAACATTAACGACTACATTAACTGAGCCTCCAAGTGCATGGTTCGGTGTAATCATTCCAGAGACACCTGGACTAAACAACTCAGGTCCACGTTCTCCAACAATGTAACTACTTCCTCCTTTTACTGGTCCGCCATTTGCTCTTACCATACCTGGTACATATTTAGAGGTATGTTGACTCAAAGGATTTCCTAATGGACCTAACGGTGCTCCTCCGAATGGACCTTTGCTAACTCCAAATAATCCTCCAAGGCCACCAAATATAGGTCCTAATACACTACCCAGCAGTCCACCACCTCCTAAAGTTCCCTGCATATTCCCGAAGAAAGCCATATTAAATGCTGCCTCCATAAGTTTGTTCAATACATTATTGAGCATATCGTTGAGTGTTGAAGTTCCACGAATCATCCCTTGTATTCCCTGCGATATGTCAGTTGCTATTGACTGTGACATTCTTTCAAATGCTGCTGCTGTTTCTTCAGCCAACTGTCTTTCTTTTTGTAAATTTTGTAGGTGTTTTAGTTTGTTACGGATTTCAGCTTCGTCTTTTATTTCGCCATCTTGCTTCATCTGCATTATCTGTTTTTCTATTTCAAGCTCATCTGTTGACATTCCAAAACTTTTTTCTAATAGTGCTATTTCATTAGATATATTTTTTACCCTTTGTTTCTGTATATCTGCCAATAGTTTTTGAACAGCAGCCTCTTCCTGATTTTTATTAACTGTCTTTTGTCTTTCAAAAATAGCATCTCTAGCTTGATTAGCACTGGTTAGTCCTGGGAACTCTGCTAATAACGCTTTTTCTTCTTCGCTTCTAAAGAAAGAACCTTTCATCAGAATATCTCGTGCTCTAAGTAATTTTTGAGTCTCTAAATCATCTGATACTTCAGCTTGTCTCATTAAATTAGCGTTACTTACTGTTCTAAGTAACCCTGCACCTAGGCCACTTGTCTTTAAGAAAGATGCAAAGCCCGCTTTCATCTGAGTCATTGCTATCGTAAATTGATTTGCAAGTTCTGTAGTTCCTTTACCAAACTGTTGTAAAGCGGTTACTCCCTCTTGGCCTACTATATTAATCATTCTTTCTCTGGCTGCTGCAAACGCTTCTTCTTCGCCACCTAATTTTTCTAAAGTTTTTAAGTTCTTTTCAAACTCTGTTCCAGTAATTCCTAATGCTGCTGATACTGCTTCTATATCTTTAGTAGTATCATTTAGTGCTTGTCCTAGTTTTGATGTTTCTGTTGCAAATTGTTGGACTGCTGTGGCTGCTGCGGTAGCGACAAGACCTCCAGCGAATCCACCCATTTGACCACCAAACTGTTCGCCAAGTCCACCTCCTAAGAATCCTGCTGCACCTACTAAAGGACCCTGCCCAAACAGTAGTGGAAATGCACCACTGATAAGCGCACTTTGGAAGCCAAAACCACCTTTAGGTGCTGGACCAGGTAATAGTTGCCCATCAGGACTGAAGTTCAGAGGGCTGCTGGCTCCCATAGGGAACTTGAATGAAGCCCCTCGTCTACGCTCTTTATTTTGTTCCCTTAATAGTTTTAGTCTATTTTGCTCTTTAGTTATTCCAGCAGTAAGTTCATTATTTAAGCGTTGAATTGATCCGAAGTCTCTTCTATTTTGAGCGTCTACAAGTTGGCCCATCTTAACTCTTAGTTTTATAGTATTTACTCTCTTAGCTTCAAGCATATTCAACTGATGATTAAACCTTAACCGTTTCATCTGCTGATTAATTCTTGTATTTATGTCCATAGCTTCTGGACCTCTGCCGAAAGCCTTTAGCTGGCTGGCAGTTGCTATCTGCGGTCCAAACGGAACACTTGTCTGTTGTCTGCCCTGAGTTCCTAAATCTAATATTTTTATACCTCGTTTATCAGGCTTCAGCATCTCGGTGCTTGGAAGCCCTAGCCTATTAAATGGTCCGACACGGTTCCCTTCTACACGAGCAGCAGTAATTCCAGCCGTTCTGTTTAAAGCTGCTTCTGTTCTTTTTAATCCTACAAGCTGTGCGAGAGTTCTAACTCTATCTCTATCTACACCAGCATTTTTTATGTTTGCCTCTAGTTGTTTTTCTAGTGTTTTTAATTCTTCGGCTACAAATTTTTGAGCGTCTTTGGCTGTCTGGAATCTCTCTTTATCTGTATGTCTGGCTGCACTTTTTAATTCTAATCTTAATTTGTCTAACTTTATTCCCTGTTCTTCAAATTTTCTTATTTGATCTCCTAAACGTCTGGTACGGTGCATCATAGAGAACTTCTTATCCTCTAAGGCAACTTGCTGTTTCTTAATAAGAGTTGCTTTACTCTCTATTCGTAATGGATTGTTTAAACTAGCTCTTAATTTATTTACACGTCTTTCTAGTGCTTCTAGCTGAACTCTAGCTGGCTTAGTATTTAATTTTATATTTACGCTGTAATTTGATGCTGCCACTTACACAAAAATTACTAGATAGAACAAGTTTAGCGTACTTTGCGTGTCTGGGCTTGTCTTTTTGCTTTTTCGTAGGCTTGTTCTTCTCGTTCAGATTTTATTTGAAAGTATGCGTTCCATGCGTACAGTTCTTGGGTAGACATATTTTCTCTAACTTCTCGGTGTGTATAGCCTAGTTTTTCCGCTATAAAAAATTGTAAATATATAAAATTATCTTTTTCTAACTTAGCTTTTTACGGCATCGGGGCTTTCCTCCTCGCCCATACTTTGCATCTTAGTCATTATGTCCAGCAAAACTGCTAGTGGTATTTCTCTTCGTAAAGAAGGTAAATCTGCTGCTGTAAATAATTTTGCGCCTGATTCATCTTCAGCTTTTGTAACAATAACTTGTAGTGCGAAGTCAAGACTGCCTTCTTCTTGACCTTTGTTCATAGCTAGTAGTGTAGTGTTTATTGTATCTCTATCAGCTATAGTTAGAGGCGACCAGAATATCTTTAGTATCAGTTCTTCTCCTTTTAAAATGGAGTAGCTACTGCGTTCTTCTACACTAAAGGCTTTCTTTAGTTTGTCGATTGCTCTTACTGTTGGCATAAAAATATGTATCTATTCCTGTAGTATAGCTTATTAATCAAAACTTACATTCTTAGCCTTAAATGTTTCCGATAATCCTAGAGCTATAGCAGACTCATACTGTGCAGTTTGCATATAAACTTTAAACCAATCTGGATTCTTACTAGGTGGTGTTATTCGATTTTCAACATTCTTATCATGCTGCTCATAAGTTACGCCATCAGGATCTCCAACAGGTGCAGTAGCTCCTGGATTATTTACAGCAAAACCAGCATACTCAGCTTCGTTACCAATATAAAGTTCTTTGTTAAGCGGAACTCTTTTGGGTCGTTTTCTCTTTGGTAAGAATCTATTTGTTCGTATCTGATTTATAATACTGCCACCTTCTTCGGAGCCCTCTTCATCTGTTATCCAACCTAAAGGAACATCATAGGCTTGTCTTTCTTTTGACCTAGCAGTGCTTTTCTTGGTAGGTTCTACTGGAGTCTCACTTACCTTCCAACTTGTAGCAAAGTGTCCTGTCCACCACGGTCCAGATTCTTGAAGATCCTGTACCATTATGGCTGCTACTTTACTCTTTAGTTTGATAAGATCCTCTTCAAGATCGTTTGTTAAAAATCTAATGTCTTTGTTAGGCATTGGCACTAAAATTGCAACTTACTACAGACAGAAAATGACTTTCTCTTTCTGTGGTGACTGAAGTAGGTCCTGCTATCTGAGATACACGAGGAGCCACTAAAAAAGTATCGGTATATGTTGAAGAGTTTACTGAAGTTAGTCCGTCTATTATTGACTCTGCTATTTTAGCTGCTGCTGCTGTTCCTTTATTTTTAGGTGTCATAACACCACAAGTAATTGTTCCTGCGTAGTAATCTTGGGCTGCACCTTGAGTCTGATTAGTTGATTGGTTGAAGTCTAGACTAACCATTACATATTTTTTCCTTACACCTGGTTGGTTAAATGGAGTGTTATCAAAAACTACAATTACAGTAGGGTCCGCATCAGATACAGCATCTTTAATTGCTGTTTCAAACGCTGCTCTTGCTTTTACTAAAGTCATCAGAAAACTACGTCAACACGGAACAAATATTCTTGTCCGCCTTTTAATGTACGAATATCTGTTATCTTAGCTCCTCTAGTCGATCCAGAAAATGTGAGAGTTATTTCGTCTTGGAGTAGGGGTTGATTATCACCTATCAAGTCTGGAGTTATGTAGAGTCTCGCAACATTCTCCTGAAACCCAGATTCTTCAGTAGATTGTACAAACTCGATAGGTACTTTAATTGTATAGTTAGTGTCTATAGTTATAAACTCACCAGTTTCATTGTTGTAACTAGATACCCCTTTGCGTGTGTAGACAATAGAAGTGTCTAATGAGATCCCAAGTTGAGACACCACTTGTTTTGCGATCTTCTTAAATGCTGCGTCTAACTGTCCTGCCATCAGCCTCTAACTACCCTCATTTGGAAAGACCCTGCTCCTCCAAGTATATATGCACCTAGATAACTTTGTAGCCAAGGGTAAACATCTAAAATATTATTTATTGATCCTGTTCCTTGACTTGCGGTATTGTATTTGACTTCTATATCTCCTAGTTTTACTTCAGAAAAGTTGCCATCTGTTCCAGTAGTGCCTGTTATAGCACCAGTATCATTTGCTAAAGCCCTGGCTAATTCGTACTGCGCATATTTAATATTGTTTGGAATTGTGCTACAAGCTAGTTCTACACCATCTACTTGATAGTTGTTTCTCGGAAACTTCAACGCTTGGCCGTCATCGCATCTATCTCCGTAGAATACGAAACTGTCGATCCATCTGGTAGCGGATATTAGTGCTCTGATCTTTTGGTCGTCTGTTTTATCGGTCCAGGTAGAAGAGTCTGGAACTGTCTCGAAGTAAGTGTTGGCTTCTGTAAGCGTGACATAGCTGTTAGCGTTAGCGTCTTTTACAGTTGCATTTATAGTGGCTGCCACGGCTAGAAAGTAATTTTAGTTTTATTGTAGCGTAAAGAAAAAACCCCACCAATAATTGATGAGGTTTATGACCACTAATTAAATACTATTAGGAAATAGCAGTTACATCAAGTGGTGAGTTAACGATTAATTCAACTACAGGAATTAAATCTACATCGTATGTAGCAGACCAGTTACTTGAATCCATTAACTGAGCATTTGTTGGGTTATCAGAAGCAGAACCCCACTTAGTACCCATGATGTGATAAGCACTGTGGTAGTCAACAGACATAACATCTTGCTTAGATAAGATGTTTCTATCTGATTCAATGCTTAGAGGAGATTGCTCACCTTCAAGAATTGTTCCTGACTTAATTAAGTAGCAACGGAACTCTTTAATGTGTCCAGATGCACCAGGAGCAGATGTATTAACTTGTGAGTCAATAACAACATTCATTC
>VTLG01006362.1_pt1 | contig 16411 bp, 10 predicted proteins | sample 4694571 | NCBI WGS metagenome assembly VTLG01 (sample SAMN12604809, study PRJNA352737) | marine metagenome | biome: ENVO:00000447; feature: ENVO:00000209|ENVO:00000569|ENVO:01000036; material: ENVO:00002151; isolation source: viral sequences binned using virsorter ...
CAACACCACAATCTCCACAAGTATAACCAACATCAAAATCAACATCTGGCATAGAATCTGCATAGTGTTCTCTAAATGCTCTAGAATCTACAGCAAATAATTCATTATTAATGAAATTAGTAATTGCTTCCTTAGAATCATCTCCATCAATGGAAATAATTTGGTATCTCAAACGAGTAGTAATTTCAGGAGAAACTCCCTTCATATGCTTTTTAACTCGGTCTAACTCTTTAGTTATAGCCACTTCTTCTTTTTGCGTTATGAACCTAAATTCTACCGTCCTGTCAGAATTTGGAAGAACAAAACTAAACTTGTTTCCATCTGAAAAAACTTGATCATCAATTTCTTTGTAATCTAATGATGTCAAATCAAATTCACAATCCTTTTCTATTGCTGAACAACTAGGACAAGTAACATCGCACTCATATTCTTTTCCATATCCGAATATTCTTGCTGATAACATTACCGCATTCTTATCACCAATCAGTAAATCATTATACGGAACATCAGTCATGATTATTGATTTCAATAATTCATCAACAACCACACCTTTTTGAATAAGGTTAGCAGACGTAAGTATGTCCTCCTCTCTGGCTGTCATGTATTTTATCTCAATCGTTCCTTCGCTAAGAGGATGTCCTTCGGGATACAAAAGTCCCTTACTAGGAAGTTCCACTATCTCTGACGGAAACTTAGGTTTTTCAGCCTTAACAGGCGTAGTACTAGGTTTTTTTGGTGCTTTAGGCATTATAACTCCTTTATTATATATACGTTCTTAGGTAACTATTTTATTAAAAACAACATTAACGATTGTAGAATGCCACAACTAAATCGCTAAATTCGTTTATTTCATTCAGAAATATTAGAACTGTAGTATTGCGTAATCGTATCTAAGTGTTACGGTTACTTCAACTGGATCTGACGTTGCCCAATCTAAATCACCGAAAGAAGCAGTCTGCACATAAGCACCAACTAACTGCCATTCTTCGATAATATCACCGACTGGACCAAGTAGATTAAAGGTAACATTTTTCTTGTAAAAATCTGAGTAGCCATCACGACCTGTTACAGATTCGTGAGACAATCGTACCCATTCCATTACTGCTTGTGCAGCGGAAGGTACAACGGGATCATAAAGAGTTATATCTAAGGTCTGCCATTCCCCCTTACCTTTCACATAACGCTTAACATTAATGTGGTCTAAGGCTACTTCTTCGAATTCAATACTAGGGCGACTAGCGGCCTTGATAGTGTAAGCAGGAATGCCTTCGATATACATAATGAACCGGTTCTGAGTCTTCGGCTCAAATTGTGTGAACATTACATCGTTCGGATCTATCAGCTGTGGCATTCTATTTCTCCTAAAAGCTTCAATAGCTAAATTCTTATTCGATTATAAATATCAATAAAGTAGGAAAAAAGGGAGAAAAAGAAAAAAGCCCAGAGGTTTAGTCTGAGCTTTTTTTCTTTTCAAGCTATTTCGTATTAGCTGGGAAATGTGGCTCCCGTTGGTTGTACGACGAAATCCAATACGATGAATTCAACAGCTCTAGCAGGTTGGATAAATATCTGTCCAACTAACTGATTTCTATCGATTACATCTGGTGTATTGTTTGAATCATCCATAACAACCCTAAACGCAGTTAAACCTTGATTAGCTTGTACCGAATCGAGGTAAGGGTTAACAATGTTCAAGAATCTATTTCTTGTAGCTACTGTATTATTTTCAAATATCAAGTAACGCGAAGAACTTGCAATAAATTTCTTAAGCCTTATTAACAATCTGCGAACGTTAATGCGATCTAATGCTGAAGGTTTAGCTTGTAATGTTTTTTGACCAAACACTACAACCCCTTGGCCTGGAAAGGAGGCTATCGGATTCACACGATCTTCGTATAAAAGATCTCTTTCAGCATGAGTTAATCTAGTTTTTGCCTCTAGAACATTAGTCAATCCACCTCTACTCAAACCAGCTGGAGCAAACCATTCGTGTGCTACCTTATCATTCTGAGAATAAACACCCGGAAGAACCACCGAAGGTGGTACCCAAGTAGGTTTATTAATGCTATCATCTAAGACCTTAACCCATGGATAATACGTTGCAGAATAATTAGTGTCTAATGCAGATACCGCTGTCGTAGTAGTAGAGATATTATCAGCCCAAGCTGAAGGATCGAATACGTAAAACGCATCCCCTCTACTTTCGACCATAGCCATCGCATGATTAACTGGATTCGGGTGCAATGTATAAAGTAATCCTGGAGTAGCCACCATATTGATGTCAAATTCATCCTGATTACTAACAGAATTTAGAGCTCGTTTATAAGCTACTGATCCGCTAGATGCTGCAGCCGAACAATCAAATCCTTGCGTATTAGTGTTTGTGATATCACCACCAACTTTCTTTTCTACCGCAGGATTAGATCCTTCAAATCCACCTTGAAATGGAATAACAAACTTCCTCTGTTGAATTGCCGAAAGAGCTAAAGTAATTGCTTCAGTTGCATCTGAAAACGTAGCACTTCCTGCAAAATCATTTGCCGTAGCAGCAGCAGAACCGGACATATCGTCCAAATTAAATGCTACATTACCAGTACTAACTGCATTAGAATCTAAGGGAGACAAATACTGTCTATTATCTTCTGATGAATAGTTAAACCCGTAAAATACGCTAGTATCGAAAGCGGATGTTACCGCATCGTTTTGAGCAGTAGTAAATGAAGCTGTTGGAGCTCCGCCGGCTGCACCGGCTACAATAGGATGACTAACTGCACCATGTCCGTAAGGAATTAATGCTTTTGGAAGTGCACCTTTACTGGCTTCAGTGTAATCACTAACGTAAATATGCTTCGACATATTTGGCCAATCACCTATGTAATTCAATTTTCCTTCATCGTTATCTAAATCTACATAACGATCGCCAATTTTGCGAGCAAAGAAATTAGGTGAATCCGGATCTAAGTTTAAGTTGTCCCATTGTTCAACGATCACATCATCGCTTTCCTTATAAGTTTGAGTATCTATTTCTCTAACTTGAAGAGAAAAACTACCGTAATCACTACCAGCAACTGCACCAGCTCCCTTAATGTTTAAGATACCAACCTTATACTGACCCTGAGTATCAACTTCTCCATGAGATCTAAGGTTAATTTTAAACAAGTTCGTAGAATTACCAGACTGTTTTTGCGAAACAATATATGGTGTACTTGCTTGTTTGTATTTGAAAGCAAGTGAAAGCGTATTAATAGAACTCGATACAACTGCTGACGCAGATGCATGAGAAGTTAATGCATCCTTATAAATCTTATACAGATAAAAAGGTGAATTGCTTCCCTGAGCTTTTGTCGCTTGCGGATCTCCGCTAAACACGTTGCCAATATATTTTGTACTAGTAGGATCTAAGGATGCGGAAAACTGATGACCTCCAGCCATAGTCACATTCATCGAGGTTCTATTTCCTGCAACAGCTGCATCAGTAAGTGTATCGGTAGGACCGAGGGCTGATGGAGCCAACACTGCTAGTGTTTCGAAAGTGGAAGAACCGCTCTTATGAGCATGTATCTGAAGTGTATTGTTTGTATATCCGCCTAAACCTAGAATCCTAACAATTGTTACCGTACCAGCACTTCGTAAGTACTCTCTAACGGTAAATGGAACGTACAGATTCGAGTCAAGACCTCCAAAATTTTCCACAAATTCATTATAATTGCTTACTATAGTAGGAACAAAAGCTGGACCCTTTTTAGTTGGTCCAATTATTGCTGCTCCAATTTCTGCAATACCTTGTGGAAGAAAAGAAAGATCTTTTTCTCGAGTAAATACGCCCGGTGAGACGATTCTCTCTGCCATTGTTATTCTCCGGTTATAATTATTTAAAGCTTAAAAACATGGTTTTCGAAAATAAATATACTACCAGTTTTCGAAAACTCAGTTATATTAAAATTTAAGCTTCTGCGGGTTCTTCTGGCTGAGGGGCAGGTGTGAAAACACCTGTTTCAGGATTCAAACTTCCTGGACCGTACTTATCATTAAGTTCTTGAGCTACAGAGTTTTCATTATCATTTAGCTCTTGAAGTTCTGTCATAAGAGTTTCTTCCAATTCAGCTAATCTATCTCCTGCACGTTCATGACCAATCTGTTGCATCTTAAGACCACCCATTTTAACTTGCATATCCTGATATCCCTGTTGAACTTCCTGTAATTTTGTAAGCTCATCATCAGTAAACTTAATCTCTTTCGTTTTTGCCATTTCTATAACTCCTAATGTTATACGTTAATTATTTATGCCATTGCTTGTTGAGGAACTTGAGCTTGCTGATCCTGTTCAGGCATAGGAGTATATTCACCCGTTTCCGGATTAATACTTCCAGGACCATACTTGTTAGTTAACTTTCTAGAAAAATTAGCTTCCTTCGTTTGATTCGCTTTCCACTCTTCTTCTACAGCCGCTCTTTGCTCTTCAACCTGTCCTAATTGTTGATTCAAATTCATTTTTTGAACCTCAACTTGACCGAAGGCACTAGCACACTGATTGTAAGTTTCCATTACTTCTCTCAAATTTTCCATCTCGCCTTCTGTAAGAGTAATTACCTCGTTTCCAGTAGGAGATTGTTCAACATTTGATGTTTGTTTAGTATTTGCCATAACTATATTTCCAAAATTAATTGTTAGTGTAACTTGTATATATATATGTTAAAAATTAACAAAAAATCAATTTTTTTTTAAACTCCAAACCTAAGTCGTTCAACATCATAATTATGCGAAACTTGTGCTGAAGATAAAGATGCTCCTTTGTATATTCTCACGGGTCCCATTTCTCCTTGAAACTCATGATGATCTGCAGCTCTATAATCAGCTAAAAGTAAATCACCATTCATATCTGGCCAAGTTGATTCATACGTTACCCCTCTTGGTCCGGTAGCACCATCAGCTGTAGTATCCGAATCAACTAATGTTGTATCAACATACCTATGAATTAATTCATCGGACTCTCTACTAATCGTATACATATGCCACTCATTTAAATCAACATAAGGATCTAAATCAATAAGCTTAGGATACCAACCTGTCCCTGAAACAAGACCAGCCCAATTACATTCAGCTCTCCATTCTATATCTGGAGATGCTCCACCATAAAATAAAAATACACCATTTCGTCTATTCTCTGCTGAAGCATGTTGTAAAGCTGTAACCCAAGTATCACCGCCTGGTGCATAATTAGTAAACTTTAACCATATTTGCCACGCAAATTGTTCTGTTCCAAATGTAAAATCAGCATGATTTGATATGGTTATATAATCACTTCCATCAAAAGTCCAAATATCTTTAGTAGTAGTTCCTACTGCTGCATCATTTAAAGTTCCAGTCTTATTACCACCTACTTCACCTGTTACTGTACCATTTCCGTGATATGTTTTTGGATCTATATGTAACACCAACCCACGGGACACCACTGATCTATAATCGTGAGTTTTAGCCGTAGCTCCATTCCATATATTTCCACCTACATTAAATGGCATAACCTATTTCTCCGGCATGCTGGAATCAACCCATTCACTTCCAGTTAATACGTTAAGAATTTCAGAATGACTGTACAATTCAGATTTACTCGATAAAGAACCCACACCAGGTGGTACAAAACTTCCAGATCCAGATGGTTGTTCAAACTTTACAAAAGTCTTACTTCCACTAACATTTAGTCTCAAATTTGAACTGGCTGTTTGTATTACTTCTGATGCTGTAGCTTCAGTTAAAAGACTACCGGTTTCATCATAAGTCGCCGGTACATAAAACTGAAGTGATCCAGTTTCACTCGTATCAAATATTACGTATTTTATATTTTCAAACATCATATCTACTACGTTGTACATCAAACATATGTTTAATTTCTAACAAGGTCAAAGTTCTTTTGTATATCATCACTTGACCTAATCTTATCGGTGCTCTAGTACTTCCAGAATTTCTTAAACCTAGCCTTACATTGTATGAAGCTAAATCAATTCCCGATGTATCACCACCGGCCGCGTCATCTCCTAAAACTGCATCTTTATACAATCTCTGTCTTCCAGCTCCACCATCTTGATCATAAGTTCCTACCCACATATGCCATTCGTTATCATCAAAAGAAATTTGACATTCATCTACATATGTACCAGTATAAAATCTAAAATCTATAGTATTACCACCTGATGTACCGAGTCCCATATAACCTTCAATTGCGTTTGTACTAAAATCTATTCCTGCTCCAGAATTATTAAACTCATCTACACGAATCCACGCTACACATGAAAAATTAGTTACATCATCTCCAAGAGAATAATTTGTATCCATATGACCTATTCCATCTAAAATAAAACTACCTGCTTGAACTGGCATTCCATTGGCATCTTTACCCTTAATTGCTCCTTCTCTAAAATACATTCTTTGTGGAGAACCACTAACTGAACCATTGTTACCATTGCCGCTTAAATCCTGCCATTTTATACTTCCATCATTTCTCCAATAACCCTTAAGATTCGAGCTTCTAATATTTCTTGCATCGTACGCGTTTGGAGCTCCATTTGATTTTGCTCCGAGAAGTGCAATTTCACTAGCGGTTAACGCTACATCCCATATTGCTACTTCATCTATCATTCCACCCCAAGCATAATTTGATCCAATATAATCACCGAGACGTAATTTATGAGGATCCCCGAAATCACCACTATAGCTAATAGAACCCAAAGAAGATCCATCCTGATAAGCAGAAACAGATGAACCATCAACATCGTTAACAATAACAAAATGATACCAATTAAAATCCGTCAAAGTACCAGATCCTACAGAATACCAGCTAACATCTGTAACGACTCCTAAGCTCATCTTACCTGAACCGTGAGTAGAATTATCGTGCGTATTAAAAAATCTCGTTTCCGGAGATTGCTTTCCGTAATTTACGGGCAAATCAGTATTATTCAAATTATCATGTTGAATCCAAAAACTTAAACTAGCTTTACCACTAGTGTGTGATATACCTAAATCTGCATCTACATCCATATAATTATTTGATGTATCAAAATACATCTTACAAGAACCTTGACCACTTGCTTGTCCAACCTGATTACCGGCTGAATATCCGGTACCGAAATTAGTTCTAACTCCATGACGCCCTTTTCCAGAGTAATCTACAAGCTTATTTCCATTATCAAATGGTTTTCCTTCATGCATTGGAAACCACTGTTCTAAAGCACTGTGTGATTGACCAGTCGGTATAACAACCCCAGTATCAGTAATTTCCTTAATTTGAGTTCCCGTTAACTGTGCACTGTACACTCTAAAATCTCCAAGATACCCACCAAAATAATACCCACTCCAGTTTCTTCCTATTGTATCAACATTACCAGACATAGCACTATTTAGAGTTTCATCTGCTATCATAACTCCATCCTTATACATCTTCATATCAGTTCCTGATCTTGCAAAAGCTATGTGATGCCACTTACCATCATTAACAGTTACAGGATTACTGTCTACAAGACGCCATTGACCATCATAATAATTATATTCTAAATACCCATTTGAAGTAATAGAATAATCCATATTAACTGGACCACCACTTGAATTAGAACAAATAGATTTATTAGTAGATGAAGTATTAATCCAACACATTAACGTACACGAAGCTGGATGAACCCAATCAGTATATTCTATCCAATCGTCAGATCCATCAAATACATAACACGTACCATTGTGCATAGTAGCGTATTTGCCTGCTACTGAACCTAAATTGTATGCTCTATTTTTTGATAAACTCGTACCGTAATTTTGTTGTCCAACAAAACAATCAGGAGATTCCGGATCCAAATAAAATTCTAAATTCCTAGCGGGAATTACTTCTATATCTAACTCTTCTACTATTTCGGAATTAACAATACTTCCGCTTATATTTAATGGCATTATTCATTCCCCTTTGGTGGAACCTCACTAGAATCAACTTCCGTCAAATTAAACTTGTAAGTTTTACCTTTCTTGTTGTTATACAAGTATAAATCGTCCTCTCCCTCTACGACTGTCCAATCACCAAAAGCATTCTTCAACGATAAATCAGCAGTGTAAACAGTATTCCATCTCTTTGTATCAGAACCTAAATCTTGAGTAGCCGTTGTGGATGGTAAAATATCCCCAGTAAATGTGACTTCTTTTGAACTTCCATCAAAATATGCAACAGTTCCCAATTTACCATCAGCGACTACAAAATCTCTAAAATAACTAGTACCACCGTCTACACCTAGATGATTAACTACGACACCCGCGTAATCAACTCCGGATAACCCCATTGATAAATGTGCCCAATATGTTGAAGAACCATACGATGTAATTGGACCCACTAAACCTAACATACCTCCCTGTTTATGACTATGAGCACTATGATGAAATGTAATAGCATGGGTTGGATAAGCATCTCCAGCTACATCAATAAGATTCTCTCTTGTCCCTGAAACTGTATCACGAATTTGTAATTTTCTGTCTGGACTATCTGTTCCAATGCCGACATTATCTGTATTTCCATCAAATGTTGCAACTAAACTGCCAACCCCAACAATACCTAGTTTACCATTAGCTACTCTATACATTCCAGTATTACTATCATTGTAAAAAGCATAAGGTGGACTTCCAGCAGACTCACCTGCTCCAAGTTTAAAATTTCCCGTGGTTGTTTTATAAACCATATTATAAAATCTAGCATTACCACCTGTAAAAGTTAAATCGTATCCACCTCTACCTCTATTGTATAAACTCATTTCTGTAGTACCAGGATCATCTATGTACCATTCGTATTGGTGTCCAGTCCTACCCATCATAATGAATCTACCTTGACCGTAGGCAGTTGACTCTACCATAACACTACCACCTGTAACATGAATCTTTTGATCTGGGGAAGCCTCACCGATGCCGACATTACCAGTTTCTTTTATAACTAAAAGATTACTAACCCAAGAGCTCCCATCGTAACCCTGAAACTCTATTCCGTCTTGACCACTTAGTGATTTTATAAATATTTGCTCGCCTGAACCCCCATATTTTAACTTCACCAACTCGGCTCCAGCACCAATATATTCGGCTTTAATCGCACCCATCACATGCAATTTATCTCCTGGATCTGTTGTCCCGATGCCGACAAGGCCTGCATCATCAATATACATTCTTTCATTTCCATCTGGGCCTGAACGATTAGTTATGAATACAAGACCTGTATCCTTTTGACCAATTAACGAATTAGCAGTTCCAGATGCCCGGTTAAAGACAATGTATGAATCATCACCACCAGAACCAGCATTAGATTTCAAATGTAAATAACAATATTGACTTCCTGCTGTAGATGGATTTTCGAAGATTCCTTGAATTTCACCTGTTCCTTCAACGTGCAGTGGATAATCTGGACTCGTTGTCCCGATGCCGACTTTGCCATCATTTTTAATAAATAAATGACCAACACTATCTCCACCTCCTAACGATAATGAATAAGCACTATGAGCCGCTTTTATCCATGAATAGTTACTAGAACCTGCTGTCCCCATTTCAAGTAATTGCCCACCATCAACTGACAACGCAAACTGAGTTACATTATGTGATGCTGAATCTATATCTAGCATAGTAGATGGACCCGCTGTCCCGATGCCGACTTTGCCGTTACCAGTATTAATCCCTAAATCGTGTGCAACACCATTATTTGAAAACCCACACCAATCTTCACTAGCATCTAACCAAATATATGTATCACTTGTACCCTGTTCTAAAAGTCTTATTTTTACATCTTCACCAACTGCAGAACTTTCAAGTAGTAATTGGTCAACAGCACTTTTTTGAATTATCTTCCCAGCGAATGTGGCTGATTTGTCTGCTGATAATCTCAATGCCCTATTATAATTATTCCCTGAATTTCCACCACTATAATTAACATGGAAATCCATATTTGCAGAAGTTGTCTGACCTGCGCAGAAAATACCTCCGTTTATTGTAGAACCTGCGGCATTGCGAGTTAATATTGCTGAAGTATCATCTGTATCAAGTCTCAAATTAATCTGACTAGCATTCACCATATTTATACCCTGAGAAGCAGTGGTTATTTCCCCAGCGAATGTGGCATTTTTTGATGTATCTATAGTTAAAGAAGCATTTGTACTATCTCCGTTTGAATTAAAACTTAAACCAGCACCACTTTCAGCAATCATCATTAAGGTAAGGTCAGTTCCGCTACCTTGCATAGCCGATTTAGTTCCAACAGCCCATTTCCAATTACCACTAATACTGCCAATTATTGCACTACCCTTTGCATCAGTAGTATTAGCGTTTATAACACCAAAAGTATTAGCACTTGTAGAAGTAATTTTCCCAGAAAATACGGTATCCCTTCCTGTGATAAGCATAGAGTTTGCAAGTGTACCGCCACTTCTTGTCAATATCCTAAAATCAGATTTATTAGCATCATTAGGCTCTGAGTATAATCTTGCTGAAGTAGTTTGAGTTGAACTTATATTTGCATCAAAGTTAATTGCTGGCCCATATCCACTTGAATTATTATTCCATAACTCTAATCCAGTTGCTCTTGATGAACCTAAATCAGTATGTAGATATATTTCCCCAGCAAATGTGGCTACGGATGAGTTTTTATCTAAACTTAAAGTACTCACCCAAGCCGAAGCAGTAGAGCTATATTGTTTTACAACAAAATTATAACTTGCTGGGTCTATATACAAACTACCTCCACCTGCCAATCCAGCATTTGAGCCTAGATGTAATTGACTTTTAACTGCAGCCATTCCTGACACAACGAAGGGAATTACAGCATTTGGTGTTCCGATTCCGATATTACCTGAGCTATTAATTCGCATGCGTTCTGTAGGAGAACCCGAATCATCAAGGTCGCTTGTCATAAATAGTATTCTACCCGGTACTGAATCACCATCTGGAGCGGCATCTACTTCAAATTTTATAATTGATGAACCTTTTGGGTCATTGTCCGTATCACAACCTTGTGCAATTATTTGTCCAAGCACTTCTCCATTCGCAACTGCAGTTCTTGTACCAATTGTACCACTTGATGACTTGTACAACATTAATGCGGGAGCGTGTCCATTTGTTGTGCTAAAACAACTCAATTTTAAACTTTCATCTGCTGCACCTATCGCAATTTCCATAGGATTAGTTGGAGTATCTATCCCGATGCCGACCTTACCTGTTTTATCAATATAAAAATTTGTACCCCAACTTCCAGCATTGACATTCGCAATAAAAAACTTACCACTATTATCAGCACCATCTCTCATATATCCAATACCACCTACATTATAATCAGTATTAGCACTATCACGAAGTACCCAAGCCGCCATAGAACCAAAACCATCTGCCATATCTCCACCAGTTTTACCTCTAATGACTAACGCATCTGCTAAATGACCTGTTGTTGCACTAGCGGTATTACGAGTAAACATACCAGCCGCATTATCAGTAATGATTACATCTAAGGCTTTTTGAGGACTAGTTGTCCCGATACCGACTTTGCCTGCAGAGGTGATCCTCATCCTTTCAGTTAATGAACCATTATGAACTTCAGTCGCAAATCTTAATGAAGCATTTGTTGTTTCACCGTCTGCATAAGCTGATACAGTAGCCAGCACATCGTCATGCGTTCTGTTTCCAAATGCAATTTGTCCTAGTATTGCAGTATCAGTTGGGGTATTATCATTTCTTCTAAGTAATATTCCACCACCGCCAGAGTTATTCTGTACCCTTAGTCCCCAAGTTTCTGTACTTAAAGTTTCTATATAACTAGAAGTGTCTATTGAACCACCAAATGTGGCATTTTTAGCAAAGGTTGTTAATCCTGCATTACTGACTGTTAACCAAGTAGCATTAGCAGATTTATTTCCGTACAAGTGTAATTGCTCTCCACTTGCATTTATTGTTATACCACCTCTTTCTTCGTAATTGTCTCCCCAATACTTAAAGTATATGTTACCCGTAAGACCAGAACTAAAATCAACATTTTGTGAAGTACTACTACCACCCATAATTCCAAGATTAACTGTATGATTTGTATCGTTTATCATTCTAAGTACAACTTGACCATCTGCTGCTTGAAATCCCAAATCAGCTTCTGCAGTAGAATTGTCAGCATCATTAAATTTTCTAATAGACCATGCCCTTCCATCTATATCATACAAGTCTAGCCAATTAGAATCACCTGTACTATCAGCATCCTTGATTATCATTGGTGATTCTTCAAATGTAACACCAGTATTAGCTATCGTTACTTGTTTTTCACCACCTGCATAAAGATAAAATTGATTAGCACCGCCCCAACTGATTCCTGAACCAGTACTACTTGCATGAGAAATAACAGTTGTTGCCCCTCCACTATTACTCGTTCTTAAATTACCACCAGTTATAGTTCCACCATTAGCTTGTATAGTCGTTGGCGTTGGGAAAGATACAGTCCCACCAAAGGTAACATTACCAGCAAATGTGGCGGCTCCTGAAGAACTTAGTGTAAAACAAGACGCTTCATTTCCATTTAGAAACTGTAATTCATCAGCTGGTGCAACTGCTTTTATTTTCCAGTAATCTTCGTTTGTCGCACCATTATCAGCAATAAGAGATAGAGTAGCATCACCATCGCTTGTGTCTGTACTTTTTATAACCACTTGAGGAGCATCATTGAGAACTGTAAATTGACCTATCGAAGTAACATTACCACCAAATATGGCATTACCATCAGTTTCAAAATGAGACTGACCAGTCGTAGTGCCATCTATCCCAGTCATGAGGGTTCCAACTTTAGTAGTATGTGTATGCGTTGTTCCAGAATAACTGCTTGAACCACCAAAGGTAACAGTTGTATCTGGAGTAAGTGTCTGAACATTCATCTCTAAAGTCAGGGGGTCATACGTACCACCAACAGTTGATTTAAGTTCTACATCAAAATTCTCGTTATCATCACTAATAACTTTTACTATTACTTGATTATAGTTACCAGACCATGATTTTACTTGAATGTCTTTATAATGGTTGACTTGAATATCTATAACATGAGAGTGCAAATGATTATTTGATGTACCCTTTAAAGAAAATTTTATTACATTATTAAGTTGACCACCAGTTACTTTAAAGGCATGAAAATACTCATCTGAATCGAAGTTAGAAATAGTCCCGTAGTAAAAACCATGCTTTCCCAAAGTATGAGCACCAGTACCATTAACAATAAGCCTTCCAGCAAGTGTAGTATTACCAGTAACTGCAAGAGTAGTAGAAAATGTACCGGCTCTAGCTGATAAATCTAATGTAGTTGTTATATGACCATCAGCAAATACGCTACCGCTTGAATTTATATAGAATACTGAGTGCGCGGTCTCAGCCGTAGCTACATCAAATGTAGCTGTTGACTCGTAACACAAGTGCCATTCGCCTGATTGACCATAGGGAGTTCCCATATACCATCCTCTATCATCAGCAGTGTTGTACGTGTAAATTCCTGCACCTCTTGCACCGTGATGAGTCTGAAGTACAATATCTGCACCGGTATACCCTGTACTACCAGTATTATTTACAAATATTCTTGTTGGGACTGAACCTGCATTATTTAGTTCTAAAGAATTATTATATGTTCCTGCACCACTTCCATTAATTCTCACTCTATTAACAAATGTGGCAAGACCAGTTGTATTGATAACAAGCCTGTTTGTCCAAGTACCACTTACATTTTGTGCAATAATGAAATCTCCTCCTCCTGAAGTCCCATACAGTCTCCAAGTATCATGAGTTGTAGTGCTTGCGCCTGACCCGCCAAGATAAAATTGTCCTCCACCAATAAACATATTATCACCAGAGATGATTTGGGATGTAGAGATTAATGATGGAGATGTTACAGTTCCAGCAAATGTGGAGTTACCAGAAGTAATTTTAATTCCTTGATTAAAATCCCATGTATCTGTAGAATTTGTCCATAAAATAGTCTTGTCACTTGCACCCTTAAGTGTAATACCACCACCGTCTGCTGTTGTATCTGAAGGTGTAGCTACCGAACCAAGTTCAATATTCTTATCATCTACTGATAATGTTGTAGAATTAATTGTTGTAGTTGTACCATTAATTGTTAAACCGCCTGTAACTATTACATCTCCAGTAAATGTGGCATTTTTGGATGTATCAAGAGTTAATACATTATTCCATTGACTACTCGCCCATGTATTAAATTTTACTCCAGATGCACCAAAAACATTAAAATTATCATCTACACTTTCATCAAAATACGCATTACCACTAATCGAAACTTTTGTTCCTCTTACTTGTCCTGTAGACGTAATTGCACCTGAATCTATTGTTCCAGTAAATGTGGCGTTTCCAGTTGTATCAGCAAGAGTTAATGCAGTCGTTCCATCTATCTGTAATTCCATATTACCTGCGGTATTATTTATTTTCATTACAGAACCAGTTTGTACTATACTCGAATCAGCACCTGTACCCAAATATAAATGTTTATTATCTGGTAAGTAAGTGTGGCTCTGAAGAAAAGTATCACTCGATACTCTAAAAGTTCCAACTATATCGAGTGTTTTTCCAGGACTCATTGTACCAATACCAACTTTATCCGAAGTGATTGTCATCCGTGCTGGAATGGAACCATTACCCATTGTATAAAAACTTATTTCACCATCTTCTGTCCCATTAGAAACATCTCTTGCCCATCCTGTTATATACGCAAATAGAGTTTCTTCATTTGCATCGTTATATGCCCTAAAATCTATTTCTCCTACTGCATCGTCATCCGCCGCTGAACTAGTAACGAGTTTTTTAAATTTTAAAATTCCAGAATTTGTACCACCCGAAGAATCTTCAACAATTAAATCTGGGGTAGAACCTTTTATGTGTAATAGGGAACTTGGACTCGTTGTCCCGATGCCGATATTACCATCACTTCTGAAAGTTATTACATCTACATCAGCATCAGCACTTTCTGCAACATCAGCATGAGCAAGAGCAATAACCAAAGATGACCTTGAATGACTACCAGCAACACTTTCCCACCTACCGAGTTTAAATTGTGCTTGTTGCGCCCAATATTGACCCTCTTCCATCTGAAGTTTTAATGCTTTGAAATAATCTGGGTCATTTGTAGTACTATCATAATTTGGTGAAGTTATTTGGAGTGTATCTACTGGACTCGCTGTCCCGATGCCAACTTTACCATCGGATTGAATATGAACATCAACATTACCAGAACTATCCTTAACCTGAATTCCATCGTCTGCTCTCATATTGAAAATTATTGGTTCGCTAGCAGTCGCACTATAAAAACTATCCGATTTTAGATCACCTCCAATTGTTAAATGCCCAGTAATATTACCATTACCAGTATGAGTTCCATCCCACTCGGCCGTAACTCCAGTTAATCCAGCTCCACCACCGACAAATTCACCAGACGTAACAGTTCCAGCAATGCTAGCATTTCCAGTTAATTTCATTGCTGATCCGGATATTCTAGTTAAAGCTCCAGCATGATCTTTAAATTCAAAACCCTTTCCACGAATAGCTCCAAGTTTAGCAATAGGACCAGCAGCATCGTACACGTGAATAGAACTAGACATCACGTGAATATCTTTCCACGGAGCGTTAGCCGATCCTAGATCAAAAGAACCTGATCCGTTTGGAGTAATTGAACCACTTATGTTTAATGATCCTGTTATTTCGCTTGCGTGTAATTTCACTTATTTTTTCCTATTACTCTAAAATTAATACTTCTTTCATCATAGGAGCTAACTCTTCTGCCTTAGCATCTAATTCTGCATCTGTCCAATCATCGTTATGTTTATGAGGTTCTTCCAAAATATGAACTGTAGTAGCGTATCCACTTTTATCACCATCAACACATTCTAATACTAGTTTTATTTGTTTAACAATGCCAATACCATCGTAAACTTTCTCTTTTTTTGCCCATGTATAAACTTTTGCCATATTAGAACCTCATTGCAAATCCAATAAAAGCACTACCAACTATAGCATTCGTAGAACCTGCGTTAATAACAAGAGCTGCCTGACTTCCCGATTTAGTAAAAGAATATCCTTGAGTAGCACCTGTCGGAGTAACAGTCAGGTCTGATCTATCTTCACCAGCCATTACCATCCCTCCGAATCCTCCACCTCCATATCCTACATAACACAACCATCCTTCAAAATGGTCGAATACAGTTGCATTTCCACTTGTAGATACAGTACCAAGTCTCTTATGAACCATCCAATCATTTCCTGTACCTAATTGCATTTTATCTACACTTGCTGATGCCTGAATTGCCATTATACTGCCTCCAATTTAATTTTAAATTTCTTACCTGTCTTTCTATTAATTACGAATAAATCGTCTTCTCCTTCTTGTAAA
>VTLG01007208.1_pt1 | contig 16410 bp, 12 predicted proteins | sample 4694571 | NCBI WGS metagenome assembly VTLG01 (sample SAMN12604809, study PRJNA352737) | marine metagenome | biome: ENVO:00000447; feature: ENVO:00000209|ENVO:00000569|ENVO:01000036; material: ENVO:00002151; isolation source: viral sequences binned using virsorter ...
TGTTAAAGCTAAAATAGCAAACAGTAAATTATAAGGAGACTTAATGTTATTACAGGCATTAAAGAAAAAACTGGAAGCGAAGGTTGTAGAACATTCGACTATCCTAGACATATACAATCAAAAATCAGTTGGTATTGGCGAACATGACAAGTTGCTTGAAATTGTAGAAGATAGATTTGAAAAACTTGTATGTGCTAAACATCAATTAGAGGAATTGGAGAAAATACTAAATGTCAAAACAGAAACCAAAGACAAAACCGAAGGCGAAACCAAAGCCAAAAGTAAAACCTAAAAAGAAAAAAGGATATTAGTATGGCAAAAAAAGGTTTATACGCAAACATTCATGCGAAACGTCAGAGAATTAAATCTGGCAGTGGTGAACGTATGAGAAAAGTAGGAAGCAAAGGTGCTCCTACTGCCGCACAATTTAAAAAAGCGGCAAAGACAGCCAAGAAAAAATAAATTAGTTGTGCACTCTATTTAGAGGGCAACTGCCTAATCACATAGGAAACATAGCTTGACCTACTGCGGTAGACAATCTCGTTTCATGGGACTGAAAGTGTAAGGGCTTTTATTAACAATGCGTAACAAAGGAGACTAACTATGGCAAACGCAACTGCGGCACAAATAGGTCAGGTTAATGCTTCTGGTACAGAAGACGCTCTGTTTCTGAAAGTTTTTGCAGGAGAAGTTTTAACTTCTTTTGATAGAGCTTCAGTAACAAATGGTGCTGATATGGTAAGGACTATAAGTTCAGGCAAATCGGCGTCCTTCCCTGTTATGGGAAGAATCGGAGCAGATTATCACAGTATCGGAACAGAAATAACTGGCTCAGATGTCAACCACAACGAAAAGGTAATTACGATTAATGACCTTTTACTATCTAGTGCATTTTTAGCTAACATTGAGGAAGCCAAAAATCATTGGGACGTAAGAAGTGCATACAGCACAGAAATCGGAAGAGCACTTGCTTTCCAAAAGGATAAGCATATTCTTCAAACAATCGGTCAAGCCGCTCAGGCTTCTGCAAACGTATCTGATTCAGGATATGGTGCAGGTACAGTTTTAACAAACACTGGAATTGCAAACGCTACAGCTTCAACTGCGGCTAATGCAATGATAGACAGTTTGTTTGACGCCGCTAAGGCACTTGACGCAAACTATGTTCCTAAAGAAGGTAGAAAAGCCTTCATTAAATTAGAGGAATATTACAAACTAGCTAACGCTACTAACGCTGTTAATATAGATTTCTCAGGAAAACCTAACGGCGGTGTTGCTGACGGTAAAGTTATGAAGGTTGCAGGTATTGAATTAATACCTACTCCTCATTTCGTTGCTTCAGACTTATCTTCATCTACAGCAGTAGACGCAGGTAAAACAGCAACAGGTGCTTACCCACAAAGGGTAAACCTAGCTAACTATGTATGTCTAGTATCACACCCTTCTTCAGTAGGTACTGTTAAGTTAATGGACTTAGCTACTGAAATGGAATACGACATTAGACGTCAAGGTACGCTAATGGTAGCTAAATACGCTATGGGTCATGGAGTTCTAAGACCTGAAGCGGCTGTAGGAATTAAAGAAGCGTAATCTTTACGTTACTTTATACTTATAAGGAAAGGCGGTTATGGGGAGACTCATGCCGCCTTTTATAATTTAAAAAAAGGAAAAGCATGACAACACAAATAACATCAACAACAGAGTTACAAGCTGTCAACACAATGCTTTCCGTAATTGGCGAAGCTCCTGTAAACTCAATTACAGGTACAACAAGTGTTGACGTATCAGTCGCTAAAAATATTTTAGATGAGACTTCTATGTCAATACAAAGTCAAGGACATAACTTTAATAGACACATAGATTACAAAGTTTCACTCGACTCTAATAATAAAATTCCCCTTCCTAGTAACTGCGTTCAAGCAGACGACCACACTAGAATGTATAACTACACTATAAGAAACGGTTATCTTTATAACCTAGAAAAACATACAGACGTTTTTGAAAACGCACCTTCCTTAGATGTAGTTCTTATCCAACAATTCGAACACTTACCTGAATATGCAAGACGATATATTACAGTTAAATCCGCTAGACGTTTTGCGGCAAGATTTATTGGTGATAAAGAAATAACACAACTAATTGGTCAAGATGAAAACGAAGCATTAGTTTCATTTCAACAAGCAGATAGTAGAGAAGCAGATTTAAACATATTAGAAGGTGACGCAAATACTTATTCAATAATAAATAGACCAACTAGAAGGACATACTAATGGCTGTAGTTTCACAGACTATACCTAATTTTATAAATGGTATATCTCAACAAACTCCAACTCAAAGAGGTATTAATCAAGGAAGTGACCAAATTAATTTACAAAATAATATTGTAGACGGTCTTAGTAAAAGACCACCTCTTGAGTATATCGCTACAGTAGATAGTTCTAATATTTATTCAAACAAAACAAAAATATGGAATATACAAAGAGATGAAGATAACCAATATATAGTTGCTTTTTATAATGGTGGAATAAAAGTTTTTGATTTAGAAGGTAATGAAAAAACTGTAACAATACAAAGTGGTTCTAGCTATTTAACTTCAACTAATCCTAAAACAGATTTTAAATTAGTAAACATAGCTGATTATACTTTTTTAGCTAATCGTTCTATTACACCAACAGCAGATACAAATACATCACCTGCTAAAGTAGAAGAATTTTTAATTTATGTTAAAGCGTCAAATTACGGTAGAGAATATTCAGTAACATTAACTCACCCTAATATGCCGTATGGACATAAAGTTATGTTTCAAATGCCTTCAGGTAATGACGCAACAACTGATAGTGAATTTAGAGATACAGATAAAATTAAAGACATATTATTATATGGAATATCTAGTACACACTGGAATGGTTCAGCGTCACAAATAGCTTTTAAAACTGTTAGAACAGATACTAATGCTACTTTATCTACATCTCAAGGACTAGCAAACTATTCAGGAATAACTTCTCATTTTCAATTTGAGAGTTATGATAACGTCATATACGGAAAACCTACTGGTACAGTTTCGTCACCAAATTCTTTATCTGATTATTCGGTAAGTACGTCAGACGGTGCAGGTAATACAGGTATGTATCATATAAGAGATACAATACAGGATTTTACTAAACTTCCGTATTATGGAAAAACAGGTGTTATTATAAAAGTAACAGGTGAAGAAGGTGATACGCTTTCAGATTACTTTGTAAGTTTTGCAGGAAATGGAACGTGGTCAGAAACGATTGCTCCTGCAACAAGTTTAGGTGTTACAAATAGTACAATGCCTCATGCTTTAATTAACAATAATAATGGAACATTTACTTTTAAAGAATTATCATGGGACGATAGAACATGTGGTGATAGTGATACTAATGCTGACCCTTCTTTTATTGGTAAAAAAATACAAAATTTAACATTTTATAAAAATAGATTAGGACTGTTATCAGGTGAAAATTTAATTTTATCTGAAAACGCAGGGTTCTTTAACTTCTTTGCAACAACAGTAACGCAAGTATTAGATACAGACCCTATTGATATATCAGCTTCAGGTACACAAGTTAATACATTGAAAAATTCTGTAGGATTTAATGAAACACTTTTATTATTTTCTGATACAGCACAATATAAACTAGACCATGCAGGAGATACAATCAGCCCAACAACAGCTATACTTAATGAAGTATCTAGTTTTGAACATGATGATACAGTCGCACCAATAGCGGCAGGTAGATTTGCATATTTCTGTCAGGCTAGAAATCAAAATACAGCCGTTAGAGAATATTATGCAGATGATGATACATTAACAAATGACGGTTTAGATATAACAGTTGCAGTACAAAATTTATTACCAACTAATCCTTTTCAAATTATTAGTAACACGATTGAAGATACATTAATATTTTTACATTCAGATACAGCAGATTCTCAAACTGCACCTTACAGTGGAACAGTTTCGACAACCAATGCTGACACTATGTTTATTTATAAATACTTTTTTGACAGAGGGGAAAAAGTACAAACAGCTTGGTCTAAATGGGAATTCAATGGTTTAAAAATATTAGGCGGATTATCTAATGATAGTTATATTTATGTATTAGCTTCAGAAAATACAGATACAAAATTATTTAAAATAGATTTACGAAATTTAAAAGACCCTACACTAGGTTTTAATACTTATGTAGATTTAAAATATCCTGTAACAGGCACTTATAATGCCACTACAGATTTAACAACATTTACTGCACCTTATGGTGCAAAAACAGGATTGATTGCCGTAGATAGAACTAATGGTACTAACTACGTTGCAACAAACACTACTGGTTCAACTTATACAATAGTCGGAAATCATACAAGTTTATGGATAGGTGTCCCTTATGAATCTAAATATACACTTAGCCCTCAATATATAAGAGAAGATACTGGTAAAGGTTTAGTTGCTGTTACTTCAGGTAGACTACAAGTAAGAAATATATCTTTTGATTTTGAAAACTCAGGATACTTTCAAGTTGAAGTAACACCACAAAATAGAAATACAAATATAACGTATATGACAGGATATGTCATTGGGTTCTCAGGAGCTCCTAACCAAGTTGCTATATCAACTGGTACACTAAGAGTTCCAATACAATGTAGAAATACAGATTTTAATTTAGATATTAAAAGCTCTTCACATTTACCAATGCACATAGCAAGTGCTGAAGTAGAAGCATACTATCATAGACGTTCAAGAAGAATGTAATATGGAAAAAGAAAAGTATGTACGACCTGCGATTTTAAAAGACGCATTGGACTTAGCTCCAAAAATGCGTAAAGAAGACAGAGCAGAAATATTGGCGTCAGATAATATGTCACCATTACAAGCTCTCGTCATTCCTTTTACAATTCAAGGTGCAAGAATATATTCAATAATTGGTACTAAAGAAGAAGGTGTCATAGGTATGTTTGGTTCAACACCAAGCAGTGAACCTGACTTTGGTATCGCTTGGCTATTGTCTGCAAACAATTTAGCAAACAATCATGCTAGGCAATTTTTAAAAGAGTGTCCGTATTGGGTACGGCAAATGGGTGAAGGTTATAAACACCTATATAACTTTGTCGATAAACGAAATTGGATAGCGTTAAAATGGCTACAACTTTTAGGTTTTGAAGCAAAGGAAGAGTTCCCTACTTATGGACATAAACAAATACCATTTTTATTAATGATGAAGGAGTTAGAATGTGCGGTGTAAATGAAGCTATGGCTGTCTTTAAAGTGGCAGGAGCAGTAGCAGGACACCAAGAAAAGAAACGTGTCGCTAGAGAAAATGCTTACGCTAACATGAGAGCACGAATGACCGCAGACGCCGCTTATTTAGTAGACTTAGGTAAAATTGAAACTGAAAGAGGAATGGCGGCAAGAGAAAAAGAAATTGCTATAATGACAGAAAATATGAAACGTAAAGGCGACCAAGCTACAGGTTTAAATATGGGATTTGGTAATGCAACAAGAGTTGTTCAAAATATAGGAACAGTTATGGATATGGATTTCAACCAAATTAACGCAGACTTTATGGGAGACATGATAACATTAAACAATCAAAGAGATGACGCTTACGCAAATTTAAAACGTACATATAATAGTTTAACGCCAGTATACGAACCTAGCATGTTTTCTTTAGGCTTAGATATAGCAGGTGCAGGTGCGTCTTACATGGCAACACCAAGAGATGAACGAAGGTTCTTTAAAGACTATGGTGCTAAATCAAGGAGCACAACATAATGGCATACAGGTCAAAAGTTTCTAATAAATATTTTGGTTCTACTTATGAAGGCAGACCAAGTGTAGCGAAATCAAGCCCTTTAGCTGATATAGCTAATGCGATTGCAAGAAACACCGATAATTTTCAAGCGGCAGGTGACAATTACATAATAGGTAAAAAGCAAGACGCTGTAGCTAAAATGCAAGAACTTTACGCTTCAGGTAAATCAGCCCAAGAAATAGCAGAAATTGCTATTAGTGGTGAGCACACAGAATTATCAGGATTATATGCTGAGTCTGCGGTGCAAGGACAAAACGGTAGATTTGCGGCGGCAGATATGATTGAACAAATTAAAAAAGCGGAAGCCGCAGGTGAGTATGATTTTACAAATGATAATTTAAACAACTTTCATAAAAAGTTTTTAGACCCTTATAAATTAAATGAACAAGATGATAATTTTATTTTAGGGTTTTCGGCTGTCTATAATAAATACAAATCGGAAGAAGCTATTAAAGACGCTGAAAATAAAGGTGCATGGCATAATACACAAAAGATGAGTAAGGCTATGACTTTATTAGATACTGTTACTGATACAAGTCAAATCATAGATATGGTTAATTCGTTAGGTGTTGAAATGCCTCACATACAAGGATTAAAAGATAAGGACGGTAAAACAGTTAAGAAAAATTATTTCTTTAATCCTAAAGAACAAAATGCGTTGCTATTAAATTATGCAAATAAATTATACTTAACTGCTACTACGCAAGAACAATTAGAAAGAGCTTCTGAAATACTTCAATTAGATAGAGGAACAGGTAAGGGTAATAATCCTTTAGGTAAACTTATTGATAATAATGAAGAGGCTATGAAATTATATAAATCTATTGAAGAAAAGAAAATATCACTAGAAAACCATGAATATACTTTACTTGAAAGAGAAAGAACGGAAGAAAAAAGAAAAGGTTTAATAGATATATTTACTATGGATACTACGTCAGGCACAGCAGAAGAAAATAAAGAGGCGTTACTTCTACAAGATACAATGATTGAAAATTTAGTAAAAAAATATCCTGCTTTAATTCCAACTATTAATAACATTAGAGAAGGCTACAATGAACTGCGAACTGATAATGCAGGATTATTAGAAGTACGAAATAATATTTTAAAAGGTAATTATAATAATTGGGGATTTGATGATGTTATGGCAGAAATTTCACAATACACAAACAGTTGGAAACATATTGAAGAACTTATGGTGCTTCATCAAAATGCTGAATTAGATAATAGAACTGGCTTTGAAATGCCACTAGAAAATACACAATACAAAAATCTTGAAACTAAATTAACAGATTTATTAGTAGATAGATTTCCTAAAATTGCAGGTATTCCTGATGACTCAAGAGTAAGAGCTATCTTTAATAGTTTAGTTATAAGAGATGTAAGTAATGAATATTTAGACTGGATTGCAACAAATCCAAAACCACCTCGAAGTGCGTCTAATGAGGATAAAATGCAATGGGTTAAAAACCAAAAGAAATGGCTTGATGATAAATTTAATGAAAAAATTAAAGTGTATCAAGGTGATACATTTAAAAATGGTATTATTGATAAAATTAGTAAAGACGCAACTGATACCGATTTTGATTTAGATGATGTTGCTTCAGATTTTGTTGAAACAAAAATAGAAGATACAGTAAAATTATTCCAACCAGAAAATGTATCTGAATTAATTACGAAATCACAAGACGCTTTAATGTCACCTATGGAGTATTTACAAAGAACAGACGCTTTTAGTCAGTTAATAAATTCTTCAGGGTTTAAAGAAGCTATACAATCAGGAGCAATTACCAAAGAACAAGTAGCTGAAAGAATTATAAAAGGATTAGGAATAGAAAACACTGATTATAGTAAACAGTTACAAGAAGTAGAAGATAACATTCGATTACAGTCTACAATGGAAAACGCTAATATTACACAATTAATGGACGACTGGTCAGATAAAATGACAGACGATTGGTGGAAAATTGACGGTAAAGAAGCGGAACAATTTAGAGAAACTTTTGTTACAACTTTAGAACAAGTGATTGGTATGAGACCAAATAGAGATTTAATTTATAATCTTAGTGATGACGCTATGCAAAGTTTAGCAAATATATTTAATGTTGAGATAAACGATTTACAGCAAATTATTAACACTTATTACCCACAGGATTAATGAATGGCAAGTTTAAGTTTTAGTTTAACAGATGAAAATACCTCTACAAAATATTCTGGTACACATAAAAATAGACGAACTAAAATTGAAAGAGCTCAATATGAAAAAATGAAAAAAGCTGAAAGACAAAAATTAGCTTTAGAGAAATTATATTCAGATGAGTTTATAACTTTATTAGATAGATATTATACAACCAAAGGTGATGATACTACTGGTTTTAGTAAAAATGATTATGTAGAAAAATTTTATTCTGACAGAATTTGGAAAGAATATAACACTATTGGTATGGCAATAGATTTATCTAATGTTAGTAATAACGATTTACAATTTAAAGGTGACTGGGCGGAGATAACACAGCTTTATGCAGATTTACCCATGTTTGGAAAAGGCGGTGTAGGTTTTCAAAAATGGGCTTGGGATTTTGTCCCTGCGTTAGTTGCAGACCCAGTTAATTTTATTTCATTTGGTATTGCAGGACAAGTTGCAAAAGGGACGGTAGGACAAGCTGTTAAAGAAGGAATAAAAACAGAAGTTAAATCAGAAGTTAAAGAACAAATTAAAAAGAAAGCCTTTAAAGAAGCTGTTAAAAAAGGTGCAATAATAGAAGGTAGTATTGGTGCAATAGCGGCAGGTGGTTTAGACGTAGTACGTCAAACAACTGAAATTGAAGCAGGACTTGCTAATGAATATAATTTAACAAGAACACTTATTCATGGTGGAACTGGTGGTTTGGCTACTGGTACACTAGGTGGTTTGTTATCAGGATTTTCTGCAAAAGGTAAAGCAGGAAAATACTTTGATAAAGTAGATGATTTTTCAAGAGACGCTAATAGAGATTTAGGTTTAGCGGCAGGTAAAGGTGATGTTGGTTATAGTGGACAATCAGGTAAAAATAAAAAAATAAAACCTGAAGATGAATCATTACCAAGTAAAGATGACATACCTATTACTAATAAAGAAACAGACGCACCTACTATAAATAATAAAGTAGATGAAATAAAAAGAAAAACACCACCTATTAATTTAAGCAAGATTGCTACTGGTGAAGAAGAAGATGTAGCTGTAAATGAACTTGTTCGAGTAATAAAAGATTTAGTAAAAAAAGGTGAAATAACTACTACAGAAAGAACAGGTTTATTAGAACAAATTAAAAAACAAGGTATTGAAAAATTACAAGACCAAGAAAAATTATTAAAAGAATTAGAATTAGCGGTAAAAGTTGCACCAGACTTAGCACCTGTTATTTATGCAGGTAGAGCTAACTTATTAAAATTACATAAACAAACCGCAGAGATAAGAAAACTTATTGATGAAGCTATAGACCCAGATGAAAAATTAGTTATTGCAAATAGACTTGAAGAACATTTAACAGAAGTTTCACAAAGAACAATAGAACATGTCAACACCGTTAGAGGTGTCTCAGACGCACTAAACCAACAACGATTAGTTTCAGAATTAACTGACGCTGATAAACTTAGAATAGAAGTTACAGAAGCTATTGCAGAAGCTATGCCAAAAATGTTGGACGAAATAAAAAAACTTTCACCTGAGAAAAAAGCAGAAGCCTTAAATAATTTATCTAAAATTACAACTAATGATGAAGCTATGCGTAAGTTAGTTAGACAAGTTAATCGTAGAGTAGAGAATAAAAAAGTAGGTTTCTATGACGCTCTCAATGAATTTGCTACAGCAAACATTTTAGGAGACCCAACAACACATGAAGTAAACGTGTTATCTGCATTTATTAGATTTCAAATGGGCTACATTAATGACTTTATGTCAGGTGTTATTGGTTTAGCTCAAGGTAAAAAGAATGGTTACAATCAAATGCAAATGGCTATGGATTTATTTGCTTCACAATTTGATTTTTGGAGAACAGCATGGGGTAAAGCAAAACTTTCATGGAAAGCTAATAGAAGTATTGGTGACACTATGGAACATAAGTTTGACGGTATTCAAACAAGAAACATGGAAACATATATTAAACAATTACAAGAGAGTGATAGTATATGGAAACAATGGCTTGGTACGTCAGCTTCACCAATAGCTCGTTTATCTTTCTTAACTCTTAAAGGTTTACAAGCAGGTGATACGTTGATGAAAAATATGTTTCAACGAGCTCAACGTGTTGCCAATGTTAATCAGCGTATGCGAACTTATTATCCTGATTTATGGAAATCAAGAAAAAGAGGTGACGCAAAAAAATCTATAAAAACTGATGAAAAAATTATAACATTAAAAGAAAACATTAGATTTGAAGAGGCAAAATTATTAGATAAATTAACTGATAAACAAAAGTTAAAAGTACAAAAAAAGATTGACGCTTTTAAATCACAAATTGTTAGACTAGAAAAAGATAAAGTTAAACTTACAGATTTTCAAAAGAAATGGAATGAATTATATTTTCAATATGAAGATGAGTTTGGTAACTTTAGAGCTACCTCTACATTTAATTCTGTAGAAGCAAAGACTTTAGATGATTTAACAAAGTCAGTTGCTAATGACCCTACTTATAGGTCAAGAGAAAATTCATTTACACAAAATTTAAAAAATGAAATGTTGGATAGAAACCAATTCTTTCCTGAACAACAACAGAGTTCAGCAAACATAGGTAACTGGTTATTAAAAACTGTAAACCGAGCACCATTAATAAGAGTATTAACTGGATTACACTTTATTAAAACACCAGTAAACTTAATTAAATTAGGGTGGCAAATGACACCTGTATTAAACAGATTAAATATGGAATATCACGCTATGTTAAGAGCGTCTGACCCAATAGTAAGAAGAAAAGCTAGAGGGTTAGAATTAATGGGTGGTATTGTTTATTCGTATGCAGGTTATCTTGCGTTTTCAGGAATGATAACAGACGGTTCACACCCAGATAGAAAAAAAAGATTTGCTTTTAAATATACAAAAGATGACGGTTCAACTCAATATGTTAGTTTAAAAAGATTCTTTCCATTATCAATACCATTTATGGCAATGGCACATGTAAAAGGTTCAATAGATAAATTTCAAGATATTATGGACGACCCTAAACATGCGGCTGAAAGAAATTTAATATTAGAATTTTTATCACATTACGCAGGTGCGTCTTTTGCAATATGGTCACAACTGTGGGCTAGTAATATGATGACTCAAGATTTCTTTAGTTTAATGTCATTGTTTAGTGATACAGATATTTCTAATTTAGAAGGTGAAAACAATATTGATAAACTAGAAAAACATTTTAGTAGACAGGCTTCTAAACTTATACCTCTTGCTACAACATGGCGTTGGACTAATAAAGTATTAGGTGAAGCTGAAGCAGAATTAATTACATTAGAAGATAATCTTATGCAATCTTCACCATATCAATTATTAAATTATATTAATGATATGGCGGATAATAAAATAAGCACAGAAAATTTTGGTAATGCTATGTCTGCTAGAAGAGACATGTTTGGAAATGTTTATCCTAAACCACAAGGTTTCTTTTTAGGAACTATACAAGACCCATTTACACAATATGAAGGTATTAGTACCAACATGTTAGATTCAAATGGAAATCTTATAGAGTTGTCTGATAGAGCAAAAGCAATTTTAGAAACATCAAAAATTAATTGGAAACCTGCATTAAATAAAATTGAAATTGGTGCAGGAAAACGTCTTGATTTAAAATATACAAAATTAATACGACTACAAGACCCTAATACAAAAAAATTAATTGATATACCTGAAGGTGCTACTGCATGGGAAGGTTATCAAATATTAAAAAGCAAAGTTAAATTACCGTATTATGGTAAAAACATGAATTTGAATGAAACTATTCAATATGAATTAGAAAATCCAAATTCTAATTATAATAAATATTATAGTTCAAATAGATTGATTGAAGGAAAATACGAAGGAGATGAGTATTTATTAGGCATTATTCGTACCTATGAAAGGTCAGCTAGAGCATATTTAGCTGAAGAAAACTATGTAGAAATAGGTGGGAAAGGTGTCAAACTTAACGAAGTTAAAAAAGCAATGGGGTTCATAGATACCTTATTATATTCCCAATAAATAAAGTACCCCTTTTAGAAGAGAATTAACACAAAGGTTTAATATATATGGCTAATAGTTTTGTAAGATACACTGGTGACGGTAATACGTCAGCCTATTCGATACCATTTTCATATCGAAGTACAGCAGACCTTACAGTAACTTTAGGCGGTGTGGCTACTACAGCATTTACTTTAAATGCCGCAGGAACAACTTTAACTTTCAATAGTGCACCTGCTAGTACAGTAGCAATAGAAATTAGAAGACGAACAAGTCAAACCTCTCGATTGACTGACTACGCCTCTGGGTCGGTATTAACTGAAGAAGATTTAGATACTGACTCAACTCAGGCGTTCTTTATGTCTCAAGAAGCGATTGATGACGCAGGTGATGTTATTAAATTAGACGCCGCAAACTTTCAATGGGACACACAAAGCAAAAGATTAACTAATGTTGCTGACCCTGTTAATAATCAGGACGCAGTAACAAAAGCATTTTTATCAACAAATTTACCGAATATAACTACGGTTGCAGGAATATCCTCAAATGTAAGTACAGTTGCAGGTATTGCTTCAAACGTAACCACTGTTGCTAATGCTAATGCTAACATTGCTACAGTAGCTACTAACATATCAAATGTTAATACCGTAGCGGCAGACATTGCTAAAGTAATTACAGTAGCAAATGATTTAAACGAAACCGTTTCAGAAATAGAAACTGCGGCGGCAGATTTACAAGAAACAACTTCAGAAATTGATACTGTTGCTAATGCAATTACTAATGTTGATTTAGTTGGAAATAATATTACTAACGTCAATACAGTTGCAGGTATATCGGCTAATGTAACAACAGTAGCAGGTAATACATCAAATATTAATACGTTAGCGGCAATTTCAAATTTAGGCACGTTAGCGTCTAACGCAACCAATATAAATACAGTTGCAACAGATATAGCTAATGTTAATACCGTTGCAGGAAGTATAGCTAATGTTAATACAGTAGCGGCAAATAATACAAATGTAACTACGGTTGCAGGTGCAAATTCTAATATTTCAACTTTAGCACCTATATCGGCAAACATTACAACAGTTGCAGGTATTTCTTCAGATGTTACGTCTGTTGCTAATAACAACACAAATGTAACAACTGTAGCAGGAGCAATCACTAATGTTAATAATGTTGGTGGTTCTATAGCAAACGTAAACAGTGTTGCTTCTAATTTATCAGGAGTAAACTCTTTTGCAGAAAGATACAGAATTGCAAGTAGTGCTCCAAGTACATCAAATGATGTCGGAGACCTCTACTTTGATACAACGGCGAATGAACTTAAAGTTTATAAAACGTCAGGTTGGGCGGCGGCAGGTTCTACCGTAAACGGAACATCAAACAGATTTGAATATACAGCAACAGCAGGTCAGACAACATTTAGTGGTGCAGATTCTAATTCTGCTGTTATGGCTTATGACGCAGGATTTATTGACGTTTACCTAAATGGTGTCAAACTTGCAAATGCAGACTACACAGCAACTACAGGTACAAGTGTTGTACTTGCTAGTGGTGCAAGTGTTAATGATATTTTAATGGTCGTAGCATACGGCACATTTCAATTAGCAAATATTTCAATTAAAGATTTAACAGATACACCTGCAGGTTTTGGAACAGCAGGACAAGCACTTGTGATGAACTCAAGTGCAAATGCTTTAGAATTTGCTAACGCAAGTTCAGCAGAAGTTTATGGATTTGCTACATCTTTTAATCCTTCAACAATTAATATAACTGTCACAGAAAGTGGTGGTAAATATGTAATAGACGGTGTGTCACAAAAAACATTAACATTATATGAAGGAAACACTTATGTGTTTACACATCCTTCATCACACCCATTCAGATTTTCTACAGATAGTGGAAATACAAGTGCTTATACTACTGGTGTAACTGTCAATTCATCTACGCAAGTAACGATTGTCGTAGCTAGTGGAGCTCCAACGCTTTACTATTATTGCAGTTCACATTCTAATATGGGCGGTCAGGCAAATACACCTGTCCCTTCAAACAATAGTTTAAGTATAACAACAACAAATGGCGGACAAGATAACATCAATGCGGCAACGTATGCTACTTTTGATGATGTCGTATACGCCGCAACAGGATTTAGTTGGTCGTTAAATAGTGACGGTCATCTAATAGCAACAATATAACAATAAACAGGAGACAATAACATGGCAACAGTTGACTTAGGCAAAGTCGCCTTTGTATGGAAAGGTACATACGCAAGTGGTACTACATACGAAAGTAAAGACGTAGTTCAGTACACTGATAGCGGAGAAACTTCTTCATATATTTATGTAAATGCTTCGTCAGCTTCAGGTCAAACTCCGTCTACAAGTGGAACAGTAAATACAACTTACTGGGCTAAAATGGCAGGGGGAACATCTCTTTCTGTCGGTAACAATAAAATAATAACAACAGACGCTAGTGGAAACGTAAGTTCAGTAGCATTAGGTACAGCAAATCAAATTTTGCAAGTTAATTCTGGTGCTTCGGCTTTAGAATTTACAGCAAAACCAGAGGGAAAAGTTAAGCAATTAATTCACGCTTATCATACTGGAACTACATCTTTCAATTCAACAAGTTTTGTAGATATTTCAAATATATCAATAAATATTACACCAACAAATGCCTCAAATAAAATATTATTACAAGGTCAATTTAGTTTTAGTTCACACGACCAATATTGCTATGCTCAAATCGTAAGAAGAGTAAGTGGTTCTGATAGCACCCCTGCAGGTTGGATAGGAGATGCGTCTGGTAGTAGAGTAAGATGTCAGTTGGGAAATATGTATAGACATAGTGGTGGTGGAGACCATAATACACATGGACAGATACCTTTTAGTTTTTGTGATACTGACCACAACACAACAAATCAAATAACTTATCAATTACAAATGAGGATGAGTGCAGGTTCTTATACTGGTTATTTTGGAAGAAGTAAACTTGATAGCAATGATGTCAATAGTGGTAGAAGCCCAATGTTTAGTTGGACAGCAATGGAGGTTGCATAATGAAACACGAAGCAATATATAAATTATATCCAAATGTAGTTACTATAGAAGAAAAAGAAGATAATTTTATTTGTAGAGATAAAGATACAAACATTATTGAAATTTCTGATTGGAGTGCTGTTGATACAAAAGCAGTAGAACTACAACAAGAAGCTGATGAAAAAGAGGCAAAAAGAAAAGAAGATAAATTATCTGCTTATAGAAAAATGTCTATGACAGATGATGAAATCAACGCAATAGACCCTAGTCTATTAGACTAATCATAAATTAAGGAGAAGTACGATATGACAAAAGCTAGAGACATAGCTGACTTTAAATTCGAAGATATAGTCGATACTGGAACAGCAGGTACAAAAGTTGCTTCTGGTACTACGGCACAGCGTGGCTCTACAACTGGTCAATGGCGATATAATACAACTACAGGATTTTTTGAAGGAAGAAATACAGACGGTTCATTTTCTACATTAGAACCTACACCTACAATTATTTCTACAGACGTTACAGATATAGATACACAAGTCAGTGGTAATATTACTATTAGAGTAACTGGAACAAACTTTACTAGTGGTGGAACAATAAAATTTATTGCAAATGATAGTACAGAAGTTACAGCTTCAACTTCAACTTTTATAAATTCTTCAAATTATGACGCCGTTGTTGCAAGAAGTTCATTTACTAATGCAAAAGAACCTTATGATGTTAGATTTGTTTCAGCTAGTGGATTACAAGCAACTTTAGATAATCATATTAATGTTGACTCTGCACCTGTTTGGTCAACTGCCGCAGGTTCATTAGGTAATGTAACTGTTGGTGCAAGTGCAAGTAAGACTGTAACAGCAACAGACGCAGACGGTGATACAATAGCTTATTCAAAAGTTTCTGGTGGTTTTCCAACTGGCATGACTTTAGACACAAGTACAGGAGTTATTTCTGGAACTGTTGGTGGTAGTGCCGCAACTTATAATTTTAATATGAGAGCAACCGCAGGAAGTAAAACTACAGATAGGTCTTTTAGTATTATTTCTATTGTCCCTGCAACTGGTGGTAACTCTATTGTTACTTATAGTTATGGTGGCGTAACATATAAAATGCACATCTTTACTGGTAACGGCACATTTACACGAGAAAGTATTTCAACTGCTGATGTTTTAGTAGTTGGAGGCGGAGGCGGTGCAGGTTTCGGTGGAGGCGGTGCAGGTGCTTTAGTATGGGGTGCTAGTAAAACTTTATCAAATTCAACTTATGCTGTCACGATTGGTGGTGCAGGTAGTGGTACAGTTAATGGTGCAGGATATACAACAAACGGTGGAGATAGTTCATTTGGTTCACTTGT
>VTLG01012456.1_pt1 | contig 16409 bp, 19 predicted proteins | sample 4694571 | NCBI WGS metagenome assembly VTLG01 (sample SAMN12604809, study PRJNA352737) | marine metagenome | biome: ENVO:00000447; feature: ENVO:00000209|ENVO:00000569|ENVO:01000036; material: ENVO:00002151; isolation source: viral sequences binned using virsorter ...
GATTCTCAGGTGTATAGTCAAGAGGTACAAAACTAGGAAACGGAAAATCACACGTTGTAAATACACCATTTGGATCTTCCAATAATAAATTACGATTACCAGTATTTTTTATATCACGATGTTGATAGGTACAACCAGGTACATCTATTTCTGGTGGCTTTGTAATAGTTATATAATGTGGGCTGTATATTTCTGGAACGTTTGGAATATAAATCTCAGGAATACTTATCTCAGGTATTTCCATCTTCTACATCTCCAATAGAAATAGACCAACCATCTTCACCAAAAGTACCTTTTTCTATAATTTTTGGTTTTTTGACTTTTTTATCTAATTCTTCGTGATACTTTTTTATTTCATTATCTAGCTGTAAATTAAATTTTGTCATACGCATCCAATGAATTAATTTATCTACATAGTATTTAACTAACTTTTTTATGAACCCTAATATCATTTTGGTAAATAAACTTCCACATAAGAATTACATTTAGGACAAGATAAATTAGTTACCATAGAGTATTCCTCTCCAAGAACAGGGTGAAAATCCTCATCAATACTGTGATCTCCACCCCAAATTAATTCAGTTTTACAATGCCAACAGTTCAAATTCCTAATCCTTTTGGTGGTACTGGTAAAGATTCTCCTGTTATACTAGGTAATTCTTTTTCTAATACTTTAGGCATCATTCCCTGTACATTTCCAAGAATTTCGTTCATAACTCTTGATTTAAATTGTTCTGAAGTTACATACTTGTAACCTAAATACGCTCCACCACTCATGGAAGCTACCATAATAAATGAAATGATACTCAAAACATTAGCTATTTTTTGAAACATGATTCAACAGGCAATAATCAGGGCAATTAGTCATGGACTAATTATATCAATGTTGATAATAATTCCCACCCTTGGGCCTTTATACCTGATAGGTGGGATAATGACTAGACAAATAGAGAAGGTTAACTAATATCAACAGATTGTTCTAAGGTTTGCTGTTGAAGCTCTTTAACTCTTTCTTCGCATGAAAAAGCTTTCATTTTAAATGCTTGTTTTGCAATATTTAATTCTTCAATTTTATCTATAATTTTATTATGTTCTTCAATAGCTTCTAACTTTTCTTTATTCAGTTGTTCTATTCGTTTTTGATTATTTGTCATAATTTAGGAAGGTGAGCTTGCTTTGTTATTAGTTAAATAAGTCTTATAGGCAGTTTTTATATCAGAAGTCCATAGAAGATTGCACATACTTTTAATGTCATCAGGAATTGCTGTAACACCATCAGGCTCTTTATCTAATGGATTATCAATAAAATTACCTTCTTCATCTGTAATCACACAGTGCAAAACATATCTATAATATGATCTTGTGATTTCTGTATCATCTCTTTTGATGATCGTTGCTTTTCTGACGTTCAATGACTTGTACATGCCAATGACTTCTATTTTGTCGTATTCGACTGACTCTGTAAGTGCCATTAGGATTAATCTCCGATTAAAACAGGTTTAGGCTTAGTTTAGAGACTTAGCTGCGGTCTAAACATAAAAGAATCCTCCACCTATAAAGAATTTATTGGACTGTGCTGATCCACTTGTTGCTGATAAAGCTGTAGATCCAGAATAAACTTCAGCATTTTGCGCTTGTATAAAAAGAGCCATAGGTCTATCAGTAGTGACATTTGCATCATTAGGATTTAAATAGGTTAATATCCCATGACCAACACTTGTACTAGCACCTGTTAACGAATTAGTAAATGGAAGATTAAATTTAATGTGAGTGCCGTTACTCACACCACCATTAACTTGAATGTAAAAGTTAAATTCAACTAACGAGCCAATTTTTCGATATACACCTGTTTGTGTGGTAAACGAAATTCCTGACGTACCTCCATTAAAAACAGGAGTGTAAGTTCCCTCTTCATAATCGTCCAAAAGTGCAGAAACATGACCACTAGCAGACCCAGAAGCGTTACCAAAATCAATCCCACCGTTAGTAGGTAATTTTAAATTTGCACCATTTAATAATTCTAAATGAGTGGAATTTAACCGCATGAATCTAGTTGCTTGAGCAGAGCTATTATCAACGTAAAAACTTATATTATCCTTCATCCCCGCACCTTCACTTGTTAAAAATTCAGAACCTATAAAAGCTCCATCTGAACTTGTATTAACTAATTGAACATAAGCATTAGTGAAGTCTGTTGATTCACCTTTTAACATTGTTTCCCCTTCTGTCTTTACATGAAGAGGGGCATTTGGAGCGTTATGACCTATACCAACTCTAACTTGATCTAAGTCTGCAACTCTACGTTGTGCAGTTATACATATCAAGCCCTGCGATCCAAGCTCTAACATATCATTGTTGTGATTATATACAAGATACCCTCGATATCTTTGATCCCCTGAAGTTCCATCTGCAAAGAAGAGATTTCCAGTTGTTGACGTTGAAGATTTAATTGTGATACCAGAAGCAGCACCACTAGATATAACCAAATTATCAGCATCCGCACTAAAGGTTGTTGGATCGTCAACACCCATACCAATCAAGCCATTTGCATCAATAACTAATCTATTACTACCTCCAGTTACTAATGATATTTTATCTGTACCTAATCTAGCTAAACCAGTATTAAGGTCTGATCTAAAGGCCAACCCTGGTGCGGAATTCGTGCCATCTTCTAGTGTTATCGTACCATCGAGTTGAAATAGCTCTATCCATGCTGATCCAGACCATATTTTCATAACAGCAGGACTACTTCCTGTATCAGCCCAAAACATATATGTATATTTAGTACTAGGCTCACTTGAGCCACTATTAAAACCTGCTAATGCTTGAAACGCATCTTCGATGTCCTCTCTTACAGCAAATCCTGTACCATTATCAATTACAAAATCATTTTGGCTCATGGTTTAGAAGTATTTCAATAGTTATAGAATAGCTTATAAAAGAAAATAAAGCACATTTATACGCCTTTACCAAATCCAATAGCAGTGTATTTAAAAGTTAAATCTTTAAAAGCATTACTTGAGTCTCTCGTTTCTATTACAAACTGCGTACCTGTTATAGAAGTAATTTTAAAATAGTCACCTGATACCGCACCTTCAAGAGTAATACCTATTGTTGGAAGAAACGCTGTAGTCGAAGAGTTTATTACAGAAGTTCCTGTGAAAAAAGGATTACCAAAAGTAACTGTTTTAGCTGAACTTGTAGTAGCACATTGACTTGCTATAGCCGTATTGACAGTTTCAGTTCTTCTTTTAATACTCGCAGTGTAACCTAATTCGTCTATTTCAATATTTTGGTCTGAATCATTAGTAGTTAACTCTGCCCTAAATCTAAAACCTCTTGCAGAATATTCTCCATTAGCAAAAGTATTGAAAGGACTAAAGGGAGCCGAAATAGTACAATTACCGCTTGTTGTTACATTATTACCTGAAGAATCCTTTATTTTTATAAATTCAAGAGCACCTCCAGTAACAACATTATTACTCGATGTTGTAATTTCGACAGTATTTAACGGTAAAGTACTGCCTACTACATACTCTCCAGATACTAATTGACCTGTTAAAGTGACTAATCTAACTGTATCGCCCACAGATAAACCTCCATGATTTCCTTGTGTAAAAAATCTTATTGCTCCTGTTGATGCGTCTAAAATTGTATATTGGGCTATTACTCTCACAGCTTCAACAACTACTATATTGTCGTTAGTAACAGATGTAACTTTTAATAAACCATTAACTGCATTTCCCTGTGAAAAATCACACAATATTTGATCGTTTACATTGGCTCCGTGCCCTGTTTTAGTAATTGTAATTTTATCTTGTGATTGAGCATAAGAAGCATTTAAAGTAGTTGAAGGTACACCTTGAGTTGTGGCTACGAGTAATTTTGCGTTTACATCTTCTGCTAACGTACCATCCCAATCTGGCATATCATTTACAAGTGTTAATCTTGAATCCCAAATGTTAGATATGTTTAGTGCTGCTGTTTTAAAATGTCTTTCTAGAGATAAGTTAAATACAGATTCCAAATCTAAATCATCTGTAAAAGTATAAAATCCAAGATGTGCAGCACCCCCACGGAATTGTAATGGTGTCGTACCATAAAGTAAGTCAAAGTTTGTAAGACCTTCTGTAGGACTTGAACCTACACTCGTAACATTATCAAAAAATTCTGTTCCATCTAAAACTAATCCATTAAATTCGTCACTAAAAGCTGTTCGTACTTTTTTTCCTGTAAATGCAGGGTCCTCTCTTTTTGTCTGTATTATTTGATGTGGCTGTGGATTTGGTTTAGTTACAATAATTTTTGCAGCATTAGTTGAGAGATTACCAGTGTCATCAAGAAATTTTATACTGTAAGTTCCAGTTAAAGCTGGAACGAGTGTTTCACTTACGTTACCTGGCAATCTTGGAATTATTTCAGTAGAGTTTTGAAAAGTAGCATTGGTTGTTGTATCGGAAGTATGTCTTACAACTACATTGCCTCCATGAGTTACGTCAACATCAGTAGATGGATCAAATCTTAATCTTATAAAATTTTCTGAAACGGGTTCAGTAGTTAAGTTTTGAGGATCAAGTGGAACTGCCGTTTTACCTTGAGCAAGAAATGTTAAGGTAGATGGTTCAGTACTTGGTTCACCGACAGAGTTGTAGCTATAAACATCAAATTTGTACGTACCCAATTCACTATCAAATATTTCAAAATCAGGGCTTGTAACTATTCTTGTAACTATATTTCCATCATTATATGTGTATTTTACAGAATACTGTGTAACACCAGCCCTAGGTTGCCAAGATAAAATTATCTTACTTACTGCTCTATTTCCTAAGACAATGATTCTTTCTTCCGCACTTAGGTTAATTGGTGGATCTTTTAAATCTATTAAATTTGTAATAACTGGTATAGTTAAAGCCTGTCCATCTTCTATAAATTCATATTTAGTAGAATTATGAACTATAGCTGTAATTGTATATTTATTATTTTCCTCTTTAACTGATAGGACTCTATAATCTTCTATCGCTGTTGTTGCTCTTTCAAATAACCAAACGCTGTTATTAGGCGGTGCAGAAGTGAAAGAAGTGTTAGTGGTTCCATCTGCTCTTGTAACGCTATTAACTGTAATCGCAGATCCAGTTATATCAGAAATTACACCTACTTCTAACGATCCATCGGATAAGATTACTGATAGCTTATCTCCAGTAGCTTTTTCAGTTGGCAAATCTGTTGTGTTATCTACAGTTACAACAGTTGTTGTAGCAGTATTGATACGACCTGATCTTCTTACTGAAGTTCTCATTGGATCGCTTATAGAAATTATTGCCCCTGGTCTGATTAAAGTGGCTGCATCTGCTGTGGTCGCAAATGCAACTGTTTCAGTCTCATTATTTTGTGTGTAAAGATGCCATAAACCCATTCTTCGAGCTTGTGCTCTGTCACTACATCCAACTGCTTCAATAGTTCTTACTACGACACCGTATTTACTTTGATTTGCTGTTGTATCCTCTACTGTTTCATAGTCATATTGACGGGTATTATTATCAAAATATTTAACATTTATAATTGTATCTTTTGTTCTTTGACTAGCCCCTGTATAAACAAAACCACCTTGTAAAATATTTGCATAGGAGAAAAAATATGTGCTTGCAGTCGGTCTATCTTGACTTAATGATATAGAACCATTATCAATGTATAAAGTAGCTCTCATTATTGAAGCTATTTTATTCAATAAAGTATAAGCTTCTGTTTCGTTCTGTATAACAATATGACATCCAAATCTAGGCGATGTTCCCCCTAGTCCATCAGTTATTAGTTCTGAATTATAAACTGAAGCATTATAGAAAGCATATTTGTCTATTTGGGTTCCATCGACAAAATCTCCAAATCCTGCTCTAGATTCAGTCAGTAAGTCATATAAAACCCAAGCTGGATCGCTACAATATTCTTTTTGAATATTACCGCTACCGTCTGTTTTTAACGTGCCATTGAAAGTTCCAGAAAACGACAAAGAGCCATCTGTTCTTACCGTTGCATTATGAGGTATAGCAATTTTACGCCCTCTAACTCTATATGTGCGTGTTGGTATGGATCTGAATACTTCAGCGTCAAAACGTATAGCATTTACGGCAGTATTTGGAAAATTATTTGGATCAAAAACTAATTCAGTAATAGAAGTTAACTCAAAAGCATCAATAACTTTAGTATCTGTACTATCTGCTGTTACTCTTGTTACTGTAACCGTTACAGGAAAATCTGAAGTTTGAATATTTTCAGGTAAAAATATTATATGATCTTTAAAATATGGTGATGTGCTTTTTCCAGTTATAGTACCTCCTCCAGTATGTATATCGCGATCTAGTCCTGTTAAATTAGAACTTGTATTAATTTTTTTTAGTAATGTATTAGCTTGATTTTTTACTTCTATTGTATATTGAACTGTTGTACCAGAAATATTTCCATCATCTTCAATCTTTTGTAACCTAGGAAAACCTATCGTTACTCTAATTCCTTCAGTTGATGTATCTGTAATTGTTACTGTTTGTGGAGTTGTAAAAGTAACATTTACACTAAGTTTTCTATCTCTTTCTGTTTCAGTCAAACCTTGTATTTTAGTTTGGTTTGCTGTACCTATGCGAGATATTTTGTAAGGTCTATTTGCTTGAGAACTACCAAAATTAAAATCAGAATCTTCAGGATTTGTATTTGGTGCTGATCCTTTTAAAATTTGTGTATTATTTAAAAATATGTCTTTTAAAGATGCAACATTATAAGCATGAGTTCCAGGGGTAAATCCAGCATCTAGAGCAGATGGAAAACCTGCTATTTCTCCCTCTGAAATAACATCAACTAAAGTAATAAATTGTCTAGAGCCTACTTCACCATCTTTTAATTCAGAGTCAATTATTCTTATATTTGTTTGACCAGGTTCGCTAACACTTTTGTTGTAATTTATATTTGCATCAGCAGCAACATTTGATGGTAAGGTCATAATTAGTCCTTAAACACTGGGGCGGTATCTGTACCAGAACTTACGACTATAGATCCAGTAAAAACTTCTCCATATATTAATGGAACTGCAACTCCAGATCTTGAAACATTTTGTATTCCACTAAAAGAATAATTTTCTCTAGAATCCATATCACTTACGCCTTGACTTGCCCCAAAATCTGGTTGTTGCTGTGGGAATAACATATTTGTTACCCCTGATATTCCCATACTTATTCCTGTATACATTAATGCTGTTCCAAGACTTGCAATCCAAGCTGTTGTTGAAGCAGCTAGTACTGCTCCACCTCCTCCAAGAACTGCAGCAACTACCCACCAAAGTGATCCTGATATTACTGGTATAATTGTTATATCACCATCGCTATTCATGTGTAGATCTTCTAGATTTTCTATAGATTTATCGTTTATTTTTATTAAATTTAAATCTTTATTTATAAATTCCTCAACATTAGGATAATTACATACTAGATATTTTGTAACTTCTCTTATGCTTTTAACATCTGCGTAATTAACGTGCCAGCCTACTAATTCTGCTAATCTGCCATAAACTTTAATCTTCCGTAAGCCTTTTTCCTGTTCCGTTCTTTCTCTATCTATAAATTTATTTTTTGATAATAAAGGTTTTTCTGTTTTAGGTTTTAATTCTTGCACTTTGTCATTTGTAGGGTCAAAAATGAACCAAGATAAACCAAAATAATCACAGCTTTTAATATCTTCTTCTGAGGGTGTTAAATCACCGTTAGGATGCGAATGACAAATATGTAAGATAGAACCAATATCTTCCGCTTTAACCCAATCTTCAGGATCTATGATAAAACTATTCACACCTTCAGCAGACAAGTTGTTACATGGATAGTATTGTTTTATATCATCTACTTCAATAACCAATCCACAAGATTCTTGAGGATATTCAGTTTTAGCATGGTGTAATGCTTGTTCTTGCCAAGTGTTCATCTGAACGTACCAACGGAAGGGAAATCTTTACGAGTAATAATTCGTTTAGGTGCTCTTCTATTTGTTAAATCTAACGCACTTGCTAATTCAAATTCAACAAATTCAAAGCTTTCTAAAGTTTTTCTATCAATAAAAAATGTTTGGTCATCATAAGTATTATTAGCTGGCGTTCCATAAGGGTTAACTCCTCCCGAAAAATTTGCGTTGTCTAAAAATTTCAGCATCGTTACTTTTCTTATAAATTTTGCTCCATTTAGATCGTTTTTTGGTGTTGTTAAATTTGCTTGTATCATCAATGCTGTTACCTGTGAAAGTAAATTACTGATTCTTAAAGTTGGTCTTGGCACAGTAGTTGTTGTTGCAGAATACTCAAAACCATTTGCCTCAATCGGTATTCTTGTATAAGTAGCTCCTTGAAATACAACATCAGCATTACTATTCATATTTACTCCATTATGGAATCGGCTGACATCAGTGCTACCGTGTAAAGCAGCGACCAAATGCAATTCAAAGAGTTCTATTTTTGCACTTGGGTTGGCTTTTTGTAATTCATCAGTAGGAATAGCCATTAAGGTTCAAATACCTCCCTAAATGTGGCTGATATTGTAGCTCTATTTAGATAATTCATAGTTTTATTCCAAGTATCACATACATATTTACCAGCACCAGAAACCGTTGCCGATACAGTTCCGCTATGCGACCCACTAGCGGATGCTACTACTGTAAACGTGTCAACAGTTGGTGCTGTGCTGACGACAAAAGTGCCATCTGTAGATCCACTTGCTGCAAAATCTAGTGTAACAGTCTCACCAACAGCTATACCATGATTTGTAATTGTTACGGTAATTGTTGTTGAAGATTGTGCATAAGTGCCTGTTTTCGTAAAACCTTCCCCTGGTGGAGTAAAAGTAAAACTTTCTGCACTAAATGATCTGCTATCTAAAAAAGCTTCTATAACATCTGCTTCTGTTTCTGAAATGTTGTTAAATTTAAGACTATAAACCTTGCCATTTTGTTGTACTGGTAAACCAATAACTTGACGTTGTTCAAATCCATCCTGAAATCTATTCATATAGATATTTGGATTATTCCGTTTTTGGACACCATAGCTAGGAGTGATAGAAGGAAAAGTTGCCATAATTATGCGTTAGATAATAGCCCTCCAGGGCGTTTTTGTTTAATTAGCTCGTTTTGTATAGCAGATGCAAGAGTATTTCCCAAGTCATTTGCTTGTCCTTGATCTCCTTCGACAGAAGAGCCTGATGCGTCTACATTTACTACTATATTAGTTGCACCACCCATAGCATTACTAGGAACAATAGTTCCTGCCATATTAGGAACAAAAAGTTCTGGACCTCTCTCTCCTACAATCGAAGCTTTACCAACAGGAGGTCTACCTCCTCTAGCAAATCCTCTACCGCTAAAATCTAATAAACTTGTATCAAATCCTGTATCAAAAACTTTATCGGTTATAAATGGAGCACTTGCTCCTCCTCCTCCTCCAAATGCACCAAGTACTGTATTACCTAAAAATCCTAATAAGCCTCGTTGCACTTGATTAGCCATCATTTTTGCAGCAGTCTGAGCAAAATGATTTGCTATGCTGCCCAACATATTCCTAAACGCATCATTCACACTCATAGTTCCGTTAATAATACCCATAAAGGATCTTTCAAATGATTGTGAAATAGTTTGCGATAAAGCGACTATTTGAGAACCTCGATCCATCAGTACTCTCATTTGTTGATCTAACTGGATCGTTTGAGCTTTTATAGGATCTGCTAGTGTCTGTGCATTTTCAAAAATTTGTCTTTGTAGATCTACTTCTGCTGTAAGTTTTTCAATTTTTAGGTCTAAATCCTGGTTTGTCTTTATTGCTGCTTGACTTTTTAGTAGTTCTAATTCTTTACTTTTTAAGTCTAATTTGTTTGCTTCTCTTTTTACAGTTAAATCCTGTGAACTTAAACTAAATCGTTGTTTTTCTAACTCCAATGACTGCTGTAAAGGTAATATGTTTCGATTAAATTCAGTTTGACCAGCCAAGGCTTCTAAAGCTGAATCGCTGTCAATCTGCGGTGTAGTTTTCCCAAAATTCGGATTAATTCGTATTCCATCAACTATTGCGTTACCTTCAGCAGCAGGAATATTAGACATACCTTTTGGTCTAAATAATCTACCTTTACCAGGACCAAAATCCACATTTCCGAGTCTAGAAATTTGTCCTCTTAAAGCTTCTCCTGCAAACGCTGGATTGTTGAGCATTAGTGCTAACTTACCCAGTTCAGCTAATTTGTCAAACTTTACTCCGTTAATAAAACCAATAATGGGAGTTAACCCCTTCGCTACAAATAATTGGAATTTCAGTGTAAGAGTAGCCATTCCTTTATTCATTTCATTTATTTCTTGTGCAGCTTTTGTAAGAATGTCTGGACTTTTTCCCGTTTGTTCAGTAAACTCTCGCATTAATAAAGCCGATGCAGACGAAGCCAAACCTAATTTTTCTAGTCTTAACGCTAGTCTCCCTGTAGGATCATTAACTAAACCTAATTTTTCTACGAGAGTTCCTATATTTTCTGTTGGTCTGGTTAAAGCATTACCGAGATCTCCTATATTTTGTGTAAGAGTAGTTATTTGTTGAAGTAATGCTGTAGCTGCAATACCTCCTGCAAAACCACCCATCTGGCCGAACATTCCACCGATACCACCGCCTAAACCACCAGCAAGAGCACCTGCTGGACCTTGACCAAATAACAGAGGAAAACCTCCACTTATCAATGCACTCTGAGTATCAAATCTTCTTCCCAAGTTTCCAAGAGTTCGTCTACTAGATCCTGCTGGACCTTGCATTAACTTTCCTGTAAATCGATCAAAATTAAGACCTGATCTTGCTCCAGTAGGAAATCTTGGACCTTGCATAGGTTGTTGTGGTCCAAACTGTGCGGCACTGAATCCTGTTGGTCCTCCCCTAAGTAGTTTTTGCCTTCTTATAGAATCCTCTATACCTTTATTAGCAATTAAACTTTCTTTTTGAGTTTTAAGTTCTTTCTCTGCTAATAAAATACTTTGTTTAGCTAAACCAAATTGTTTCGTGTCTGACTTTAACTGAGCATTATTTAAGTGATTCATCACTTTGGTTTGCTTGATATTTTTAATACTTAATGGCCCAAGTGAGTTTTGTATTCTTAAAATTTTATTTTCTAAACCAAGTTGAGTATTTTTTACCTTTAATGCTTGTTCTGCATCTGATAGGGCTGATTTAGCTCCCTTAGATTGTTTTTTACCTAGATTATTTATTCCATCGCCTATTGTTTTTAAGTCTTTTTTAACTTGAGTAGTATTCAGTTTTATATTAACTTCGTAATTAGATGCCACTAATCTCGATAAAACATTACATTTAGTTTAGCGTACCTTACGAACTTGAGCTTGTCTTTTTGCTTTTTCCATAGCCTCTTCTTCCCGTTCACCTTTTAATTGGAAGTAAGCAGCCCAAGCATAGAGTTCTTCCATAGACATTTTTTCTCTTATTTCTCTATGCGTGTAACCTAGTTGTTCCGCTATAAAAAATTGTAAATAAATTAAATTATCTTGTTTTAATTTAGCTTTTTACGGCATCGGGGCTAACCTCCTCGCCCATACTTTGCATTTTAGTCATTATGTCTAGTAGAACAGATAATGGTATTTCTCTTCTTAAAGATGGTATATCTCCCGATGTGAACATCTTTGCACCTGACTCATCTTCTGCTTTTGTAACAATAACCTGTAAAGCAAAGTCAAGACTTCCTTCTTCTTGACCTTTGTTCATGGCTATTAATGTACTGTTTATGGAGTCTCTATCAGCTATTGTAAGAGGCGACCAAAAGATCTTTAAAATTAATTCTTCTCCTTTAAAAATAGAGTAGCTACTACGTTCTTCGACACTAAAGGCTGCTTTTAGTTTGTCGATTGCTCTTGCTGTTGGCATAAAAAATTGTATCTATTTCTGTAGTATAACTCAAAGTCTAAATTTAAGCACTCGTACCTTTGTGCATTGTATAGTTACGCTTTGGTTTGAACCCTGCCATCTGAAATCCCTTGTTAATATCCTTTTCTAGGAAGTTACCTCCTAAGTAAATAAAGTACCAGTTAGGGTCGTTAGGTCTAGGGGTTGTTTTAAACCTTGAACCATCTGCTCTTCTTTGGTTAAACAATTCGGCATACATCTGATTTGGTTCGTAAGGGCTTTTTTCTTTGTTAATTACAAACCCTGCATAATCGGCTTTATTACCCACATAAACTGATTTAACTAAAGAAGTGTATATTGGCTTTTCTCTCTTTGGAGCTTTACGGGTTGTGAATACAGGATTATCAATATCTTTTCTTGGAACTGTGGGTAAAACTGGAGCACCTTTTATTTGCCAAGCGGTATTAAATGTTCCAGTAAACCAAGGGCTTCGGTTTTGTAAAGAATAATGAATTTCCGATGCTGCTTCTGCTCTGCCTTTAACGATTAAGGCAGCTAAATCATTCGGTAAGTGTTTTAAATCTTTTGTTCTACGCATTGGCTGTAAAGTCGCAGTTTATTACGCTCATAAAGTGACTTTGATCTTCAGTTACTACAGATGACGGTCCACTAATTTCAGTTACTCTTGGGGTTACGGAAAAAGTATCTGTATAGTTAGAAGCATTTACAGAACTAAGACCATCTATAACTGATTCTGATATTGCAGCAGCTACAGCAGTTCCTTTATTAGATGGTGTCATAACTGCGCATCTTATTGTTCCTGCGTAGTAATCAACTGCTGCACCTTGAAGCTGAGTTGTAGATTGGTTAAAATCTAAATTTACCATCACATACTTCTTTGTTTTCCCTGGAGTTGTGAATGGCATATTATCAAACACCACTGTAACTGTATTATCAGCAGTTGTTACTGCGTTCTTGATTGCGGTTTCAAATGCTGCTCTTGCGTTTACTAGGCTCATTAGAAAATAACGTCAACTCTGAATAGATACTCTTGACCGCCACGCAAAGTTCTTACATCTGTAATCTTTGCAACTCTGGTCGATCCAGAAAATGTGAGAGTGATCTCATCTGATAGTAGCGGTTGGCTGTCCCCTATAAGATCGGGTGTTATAAAAATTCTAGCTACGTTTTCTTGATAACCAGTTTCTTCGGTGGATTGTATGAACTCTACGGGAACTTTTATTGTATAGCTTGTGTCGCTGGTAGTTACTGCACCAGTAGATGTGTTGTATGACGTAGATAATTTTCTGGTGTAGATAATTGTTGTGTCTAATGAGTCTCCTAGTTGAGACACCACCTGTTTGGCTACGTTTTTCAGTAGTGAGTCTAGTTGTCCTGCCATTATCCTCTAACCACTCGTAGTTGAAAACTGCCAGCACCGCCTAACATATACGCTCCAAGGTAACTTTGAAGCCAAGGGTAAACATCAAGTATGTTGTTCACTGAACCCGTTCCTTGACTTGCAGTATTGTATTTTACTTGAATATCTCCTAGCTTAACTTCTTCAAAATTACCGTCTTTTCCTGTAGTTCCTGTTATTGCATCTGTGTCATTCGCCAATGCTCTTGCAAGTTCATATTGTGCATATTTGATACCATTTGGAATTGTTGTGCAAGCTAGTTCTACTCCATCTACTTGATAATTATTTCTAGGAAACTTTAATGCCTGACTATCATCGCATCTATCCCCATAAAAAACTAAAGTATCAATCCATCGGGTAGCTGATATTAATGCTCTTTTTTTCTGGTCATCTGTTTTATTGGTCCAAGTTGAAGAGTCTGGGGAGGTATCGAAGTAATCATTAGCTTCAGACAAAGTGACATAGCTATTAGCAGTTTCACTTTTTAAAGTTGCAATTATGGTAGCTGCCACGATTATTAAAGTAATTTAGTTTTATTGTAGCGTAAAGAAAAAACCCCACCAATATTTGATGAGGTTTGATGACCACAATTTAATGTTAACTATTAAAGAGTTGTATTATCAAGTGGTGTGTTAACTGTTAACTGAACAATAGGGATTAAGTCAGCATCGTATGTTAATGCCCACTTAGCTTTTGCACCTAAGTCAGAGTTTGTTGGGTTGTCACCAGCATCATTCCATTTAGTACCCATAATGTGATAAGTACTGTGATAATCAACTGAGATAACATCCTGCTTAGAAAGTACGTTTCTTTCTGCTTCAATAGCCAAGTCTTGCTGAACACCCTCAAGGATTGTTCCAGACTTGATTAAGTAGCAGTAGAACTCCTTAATGTGTCCACTAGAACCAGGAACTACAGAGTTAACTGAAGAATCAACAACTACATTCATACCAGCGAATTGACCTACTGATCTATCAGTAATGCCAACACCACCGCCACCCCATTGGATGCCAGTTCCAGTTGATAATGCAGAAGTAGAAAATGTTAACATACCAACCTGATATAGGTAGTAAGCAACAGATGGATGAACTACGATTGTATCTAGTTCTTCGCCTCTTTCTCCAAGAAGTGATCTTCCTCTGGCAACTGTAGCTGCTGTTAGATAATTAGCTTCAGCAGCACCAGAAGATGCAGCAACAGCTAAATCAAGAGCATTAGCTGATAAAGCAGTACCAAATAAACCATGAAGATGATAAAACAAACGTGTTGAATTTAGTTTGTTAATTGCATCTGCAAGCTGATCTCTGATGTGACCCATTGGATCTTCACCAGCAGCTAATACAGCTACATCATCAACAGCATACGCAAAACCTCTATGACAGATGCTTGCGATCTGTGTTCCTGTACCAATCTTCTGTGGTGTTAAGTAACCATTGTTGCTAGTACCCCATGTTGCAGTACCATCAATGATTTCTTCAGTTGGAGAGACAGGGTTAAATTCTGGAACTTGTATTCTTGTTCCACCTTCTCTTGAATCAAGTAGTGGGTTGCGTACAACAGCACCAGACCTGATAAATGCACTACGCTCTTTAATTGCTTCGGAAACGTATGCAGCAAAGTTATTTCTCTTAACAATGTCCGCTAATAGGACACCGCCAGAGTAATTCTGAAACGGAGCAGCCATTCAGATTACCTATTTAAGTTTTTTGCGATCCCCTAGCCACAGACAAGGGCATTAGTCTCACAGAAACTAATTACTTTTGAGCCTCTTGCTTGAGCACTGCTGCAAGCTGAGGGTTCTGTTCCGATATTAGCATTTGTTGAGTTATATTGCCCGTTTTCCAGGGATTTACTTGACCTCCAGAAGCATTTGCAATAGGACTTGGTTTTGCACCCATTCCAGCAGCAGAACTTGGTTTGAAATGATGTTCCCATCCACTACCAGGATTCTTAAGAGTGCTGAGATAGGTATTGAAATCTTGCTCAACTCCACCATTTAGAATAACGACTTTACCTTCAGCATTTCTCTTTAAATTGCTTTGCAGTAATGACAAAGTTTGTTCTGCGTTGATAGCACCTAAATTACTTATTGCAGCCAAAGCTGTTTGTCTTGTGGAAGCCATTTCATTGGAAGTTTTCATATCTTCTAAACTTTGCTTCAAAGACATATTTTCTTGTTGCATCTCTTGATTAGTTTTATTAGCCTCTTCCCAAAGAGTTTTCCATTGACCTTGATCTTCTAATTCCTGTTTACGTTGTTGATCTTTTTGTTTATAGACATCATCTAATTTAGTTTTGATGCCTTTAAATTTTTCTTCGCCTTCAGCGATTTGTTTTTGTGCAGCAGCTAATTTTGCCTCGTATTCTGCTTTTACAGAATCTAAATTAGGAGTTTGTGGTTGAGTAGGTTGTGAAGCAGTTTCAGCCACGGGCTGTTCAGCGTTGGTCACAGACTCAGGCTGAATTACTTTTTCTTCGATTGCCATTGATTATTCAGATAATGCACTTGTGGACTTTTTCTTTGAAGCCTTCTTTTTTGGCTCCTCGGTAACTTCAGTTGTTACTTCGGGCTCTGGCTGGAACTCAACCATCTCCCACTTATACGACCCATCAGACTGAAGGACCCTATCTAAAGATTTTGCCATTAGATTTTTTGTGTACTTATCTACTATTCTATCAGATTATTCGGATTTGACCTCATTTGCTGAGGGTAACACTTCTCCTTGTACTAAAATATCTCTAAACTCCTCTCTATCAATGACTTGTTGATCGAATAGAGATGTTAAGGCTGTAATATCTTGTCCGATTAGTCTTTCGATGTCGAAGTCTCTACTTATTTTTACTTCTGGTGGTTCAATTCCAACATATTGGGCTGACAAATTAAAGGCTTTTTGTAGTTTTTGCTCTAGTTCCATAGAAACCATTGCGAGCATAGAATTGGTGTCTACACGATCTAACCTACGGGCATCTGCTGATTCTGCGACAAACTTCTGTTGTGATAATGTACTGATTCCGAGAGTAGCCATCTGCATTTGTAGCTCTTTTATTTCTGCTGATTGAGCATCAAAAGCACTGGAAGCTGGTTCGACATAG
>VTLG01015109.1_pt1 | contig 16409 bp, 14 predicted proteins | sample 4694571 | NCBI WGS metagenome assembly VTLG01 (sample SAMN12604809, study PRJNA352737) | marine metagenome | biome: ENVO:00000447; feature: ENVO:00000209|ENVO:00000569|ENVO:01000036; material: ENVO:00002151; isolation source: viral sequences binned using virsorter ...
TAATGTTTGATTTTTACAAAAATCTAAAAAAGTATCTTTAACAAATCCTAAATCTGTTGCTTTTGAAGATTTATATGCTTGTTTGAGTAAATCTTTTACAGCTACATTTTGTAATTCTTGTTGTAAGTTTTCTAATTCTACCTTAAATACTTCCATTGTAGGAACAGTTTTATAATCATTATAATATTTAAGAGTTTTACGAATAATCCATTTACCAGCATCATTATCAAAATAATCAGGAGAAACTATATCTGCAATTTGTTGTAGGAAGTCTCTATCCGTTATCAGAATACCAATAGCTTTAGTTTGAAATGAATGTCCGTATTGGGTTAACTTACTCATGTGTTTGTCTTGCAAATGTATTTAATTTAACAAAATGTTCTTTCAACCATAAATCAGGGATATTAATAGCATTTCCTAATTGGTCGTCATTATACATTATAATAAAATCATTTCGGGAAAGCAAATTTATTGGTGCTTCTACTAATCTTTGTATTTGTAATTTTAATTCCCCCGATATAGGTGGATTTTTTAAATCCATTAGCTCTTGATTAATATGGAGTTGGGATTCCGACTCAACTATTTTTTTATGCATAGGTTCTTTTCCTTTACCAGCATACTCCAGAATGAAATCAAGATCAAGGGTTTGTTGTGTGAGTAAATCTGGTAATATTTTAGGTAATTTTTTAGGGCCTAATCCTTTAACACCTGTAATGTTATCTGATTTATCTCCCATTAAAATTTTATACATTAAAAAATTATGAGCCGGAACTCCATAATCATCTATCACCATTCTTGGTGTATAGAATTTTTTCTTTGTTGGGCTCCATACAGTAATTCTATCATTTACTAATTGTAAAAAATCTTGATCTGCAGACATTATAGTAACTTCTTTATCTAAAAGTTTATGAGCAATGTAAGCAATAGTATCATCTGCTTCTATTTTATCTATTGAAATAACGTTTAAAGGAAGGAAATCTAAATAATCAAGTAATCTTGAAAATTGTATTTTCATTGCATCTTTTTCTTCTTTAACATCTTTAAAGGCGTCCCATCTAGTAATTCTTTTACCTGGTTTCCTTTGTGATTTATAATCACTATGAATTTTTCTTCTACGTTGAGAACCACCAGCACCATCATAAACTATAATTACTCTAGTTGGGTTTACTTCTCTAATAGCATATGCTAAAGATCTTAAAAAACCAGTTAATCCTCCTACGGGTACACCATTATCATTTAAAGCACCATTTACTGCAAATGCTCTTAAATATAAATTTAATCCATCTACAATTAATACTCTATCATTAACCCCTAAAGAATCATTTTCTTTAACGTTATCTAATAAACTAAATATATCGCTCATTATAACCCTGATTCATCAATTTCAATATCAGGATCCATGTCTTGTGCATCTTCATGTTGATATTTCATAACGTACTGTTCACAGGTGTCTTTATACATTTGCTCTTTAATTTCTGGTCTTTCTTCACAAAGTTGTTGTAAGTCTTTACCATAAAATGTAATTTCTTCTCCTGTGGTTTTATCAACATATTTACAAATGGGACCTGATTGTTTACAAACCTTATAATTTTTCATTAGTTTTAACCATCCACCATAATCATCAATACCTTGTCTATAAAAGACATTATATCGGATTTTACGGTTTGGTGGTCCCATTCTATTTTTAACTACAATTGCTTCTACTTCAGACCCTACAACTTCTTCTACACCGTTGATTTTTTCTTTAAGTTTCCCAACTTGTTTTAATCTTAATCTAACTGATGCATGAAATTGTAGTGCCTTACCTCCTGAAGTAGTATATTGATCAGCAAATGGCATTGCACCCATCTTTTGTCTTAACTGGTTTGTGAATACTAAAAGTATTTTTTCCTTACCAATTAAGTTGGTAATTTTACGCATAGCTTTAGATAGTATAATTGCTTTTTGAGTTGCATAACCATCTTTTTCAAAGTCAGCGGCTGATTCAATTTTAGTGGTTGCTGCGGCTACTGAATCAACTACAATTGTTACAAGTTTATTTGGATTTTTTTCTCTAACTTTAAGGATTACATTTTCAATAGCATCCATAATGTCTTCAACCGTTTCAAGAGGTAAATATACCATCTTTTCTACATCAACTCCAATTGCTTGTAAAAACTGAGAATTCAGTGATGATTCAGTATCAATGTAAACTGCAACACCATCTTTTTTCTGTGTATTTGCTATAATATGAGATGCTAACAGGGACTTACCACTCTGTTCTAAACCAGTGATTTCAACGATTTTGGAAACTGGGAAACCTCCGTTAGGGCGATTTGAGATGGCTAGATCTAATACTGTAGATCCTGTGGAGACCCAATCGCTGACGTCTGTTGGGGAATCTTCACTGCCGTCTAGAAAATAAGCTACTCTATGGTGAGTCTTATTAAATTTCTTGTTTAAAGAATCGGCAATAAGCCCTGTTAGTTCATCTCTATTTGTTTCTTTCTTTTTTGCCATTAATCAAATAATTCATCAAGTTTACTATCTAGGTCCTTTTTTCCTTTAGAAGGTGCTGCTTTTACTTCAGTTTCTTTACCACCATCTTCTTCAGATGGTTTTAACCAACCTTGTAATTCATCTTTCATTTCTTCAAATGTGTATTTCTTAAATAAAGAAAGTACATCTTTTTGGTTTTCTAAAAGATCTTCTGCTTTTTTAGCATCTTCAACTAAAGGTGTCTGATTTGGTTTAACACGTACAGTTGTTGTATTAAACATTTTACCAGTTTCAGCTGCTGGGATTACTTCTACAGTAATGTCACGTCCATTTTGAATGTCAGTAATATCACCATAATCTTCATCAGCCATTACTCCTAATAGTTCTTGATAAACCATTTTACCAAATTCATAAAACCTAACTCCTTTATCTTCTTCTCCTCTTACTACTACAGGAGCAAATACACGGAATTTAGGATATAATTTTTTAGCCATTTCCATATTTTCCTTATCACCTGATTTTTTTAACTGAGTTGCAAATTCCAAAATTGGATCTGACTCGTCAAAATTAGATAAAGCAATCATTCTTGGTTTACCTATACCAAAGTAAAAGTATAATTCTGAGAATGGAAAGTCTTTATTGTGTTTGTAAGGTACAATACGGATTACTGATTTTTCTCCTACTGGTGGTCTCCAAAAATTATTTTTGAAGTCACTTGTAGAATTACCGCTCCCTTTGTTGTTTAGTTTGTCTAAACGTTTCTTGATTTCATCTAAATTCATAACTTATTTTTAATATTAATATAAAACTTATTTTAACTTTGTGTATATATACAAAGCATTTTTTACTAAACCAAATGTTTCTATTAGAGATTTACGATTTCTTTTATTTTTGTATCTATTTTATTAAACCCATCTGTTTGTATTAATAAGATACAATTTTTATAACTATCCCAATTTATAGGAAATCTTTTATCTAAAACCCCATTATTTAAACTTTTTATTAATTCATTAAGAGCATTAATAGTATATAAAGTGTTTGTTTGTTTTTTTCTGTGTACTAATATTGTATTATTTACCATAGATTCACTTGATGAATTATTCATGTCTACATTATATGTAAGCATAATTTTTTCCCCATCCAAACTCTCTAAAATAAAAATTTTATTAAAAAGAATTACATATGATGATTGAATATCATTTAAAGTCTCTTCAACATCATGTGCATTAGTGAAAGTACAATATAATCTATTATTCATAAAATATCGGAGTTTTCCGACTATAAATATAAATTTTACTGTAAAGCCCCATAGTGGATTCCAGTTTTTAATTTTACTGGAAACTTATCACTAAGTATAGCATGTAAGTCTAATAATACTTGTTTATGATCTTCTTTTGAAAAGTCAAAAACAAACGCATCATATATGTAAAGAACTAATTTTGTTTTTTTATTACCTAAATACTGTTGTACCTCATTTATTTTTTCTACATTAGTGTATGTTTCTGTGGCTTGTATGTAGTAATTAAATAATTTTTGAGCATGTATTTTAGGATGTTGGTCTTTTGTTATTTTATAAGGACCTACATCTATATGTCCTTTATTATTAAATTCTTCCCAAATAATATCTATAAATTGTTGTGTTTTACGGAAAAAAGGATGATGTAAGTTCGCCTTGTCTATACCACCATATATTTGTTTAAATGTAAGTGTTTTACTTTCTTTATATTGTTGTGGTGTAATTTCCTTGGATTTAAAGTAAATTTGTGCGAGTTCGTTGTGTACGTTGCCATGGAATCGGTAGCCGACTATATCGCCTATTAGGCGCGGATGATAACCATCATAATCCATTTCTACAAAAAAGTCGTTGTCTGGTTCAAAACAATTACGTTCTCCATTGTCGTGTTTTAGTCCTACAAAATTTATTCCATTAAAGTTGTTTACAGGTCTTCCGGTTGTGGTATATGGATTATACCATCCGTATATATGGTCTTCTTTTATGGAAAACTTTTTACACTTTGTTGTAAAATAATCGTCAAACTTACTATTAAATCTTAATGCATTCTTTTCTAACCTATACAAGGCAGGTAATAACTTATTATCAAAGTATGTGTTAATTACATGGGGAGAACCGATTATTTCATTGTACTTACTATTACAACGCTCTAGGTGCTTTCCAATAGGTATCATTTTATTTACCTTAGTATGCGGGAATTTTCGGTAATACCATGTGTGGGCTTGTGTTGTGTGTTGTGTTTGAAGGGGTGTTTTATGTTGTATATCCGTATAAGATATTTGGGGGTTTAAATGTAAAGCCGCTTTTTTATCATAAACCTTAAATTCATAATTTGACAAAACACTAAACACAGCATCTTTATCCCAATTTATACATTCTGGATGATTGATAGGTATAATGTATCCTTTATCTTCTATATTAAGATAAATGGCAATTATTTCTGCTAATGCAGGGTGAGTGTTATCATTACCTTGAATGTATTCAAGATATATGTACTGATTAAAAGGTATTTTTTCTTTTAATTTATTAAGTTGGTCTTTTGTTTCAATAAGGTAGAACATACCTTAGGAATGTACGAAAAATATCTTTAATAGCCACCTCCTCCACCACCAGAAGACATTCCTCCACCATAAGAAGGAGCACTTGGTGGGGGAGCACTTGGGGGAGAAGTACTTGGAGTAGTATTTCTAGCTGATGACTCTCCTTGAACCATAGATACTTCATCACCAAATCTATTTGTTCCTAATACTGCATTATTTTGAGGTAATAAACTTCTTTCATTTTTTAGTAAATCAGCATCAGTAAATAATTTTTGATGTTTTTTATTAGGAGTATGATAAGGACCTTCCATAAATCCTTTTTCAGGGTGTTGGTGAAAATAACCCTCATAAGGTACATTTTCAACTCCTTTTTTTATAAATAATGTTTCTGTAAAATTCCTAGTGTGTAAAGGTTCATACTCGGTTAAGTTATTAAAAAATATATCTAAAAAAGGATATGTTTCTAATAATAATTCTACACTAGTTTTATTTATTTTATTTACAGGATTTATTGATTTAGCCTTTATATCATATATAGGTGTTTCTAATAATGTCCATTTTATTTCCCCCATAACATATAAATTATAATCATAATTTTCTGTTTTTGAATTTAAACTAATATAAGTTTTTTTATCTATTTCAAAATAATTATATTGATCATTTGCTCTTCTACAAAAATACCTAGTAAAATACCCACGTTCATAATCTTTATTTGTTGGTTGAGGTTTATTAACGGGAATAACTGACTTTTTAGATAATCTATCATGTACGGGTCTTTTTAGTTTTCTATAAACCGAATTATTTTTACTTACACCAAAAGAAACACTTAATTCTTGGCGCTTAAGTAATTCTTCTCCTGGATTTTGAGGATTATTACCAGCAAAAAAAGTACCATTACTAAGCTCCATATATTTACCTTTATATGGTTGGTTAGTAGAAGCTATTACAAACTCATTTCCTGTTGTTTCTAAAATGCTTACTTTTGATTTTGGTATATATCTTGCCATTTTTATCTTAATTCATATGTAACAGTAATTGTATAAGAAGCAGGTGTGTTAGTACTAGGCACTCTTCTATTTATTACCGTTTGACTATCTACTTGTACAAATCCACTTAAAGTTACGCTAGCATTATTACTTACACCAGCTGCTTGTAATAATTTTCTTTTAGCATCCATTCCTGCTTTACCTTTTGCTACTTGCTGTTCTCTACTATTACCTACTCCTACATATTTAGTTCCATTACCTCTTAATGCTTCAATTTTATCTTGTTCATTTGGTTTTTCTTCTTCATTTTCATTACCTAATGATGCGTCCCCATCTGTAACAGTTGCATTAGGGAAAAATTCACTTATATCATTATTAACATCTTCTGATGTAGTAAACTCATCCTCAATAACCTCAACAACTACAGGATTGACTACTCTTGTATTATCAATTTTTGTAGTAACATTACCATATTCTAAAGGTTCTGCGTTAAATGTGAATTTTTTTAATTGTTTTTCTCTTTCTTCTTCTCCTAAATCTAATAACATTAATTGTCCTGATAATTCAGTAACCCAATCTTGTCCTGATGTTACTTTTTGTCCTTCACCCATAACTACAAATGCAATATCATCTGCTTGGTATCCTTTAGGTAATTTTTCTTTTTCTACTTTAAATACACTTCCTATAACTATACCACTAATACCATCCATAGAAACATTAAATTTTAGGGGTATAACAGCTGATTTTCTTGTAGGAACTAATGGATATCTTAATCCCGTTTTAGGATCTCTTTGTAATAAAGAAGTTAATTGTTTTTGAATAGAAGATGCTAAACTAGTAGCTTGAGAAAATGTTTTATCATCTATAGTATCTTTTTCGTTATCATCAAATTCTCCTATTAATAGTTTTGCTTGGTAAACTGCTAAATCTATTATATTTTTTTCATAATTTTCTAAATCTCCTTCATAAGCACTTAAAGCATCTTTATTTTTACCATCTGCTGTTTTTTCTTTTGTTATTTCTACAGTTGAAGTAAATCTACTTTTTATACCTTTTGAAAAATTTTTAAATGTAACTTGGTCTAAATTACTAACACTAGTAGGAGCCTGAGCAGCTATTCCTATTGTTGCTGATAAGGCACTAGGAATAGTAGTATTAAAGTTAAAATCTCTAACTATTGATTGGTTACTTTGAATTTTAAATTCAAATAAATCTTCTGGTTTAATATTAGGAGGATCTACTTGAAGATCTATTACTCTTACTTTATTAGGATTATTTAACTCCGTTTGAAGAATAAAATTATGATTACCTACACATGCTTTATTAACATCCTCCCATATTTTTTTAATATAATCAAACATATTAAAATTTTCTTTAGGCTCATTATTACTATAAGCCATTTGTTCGTATACTTTTAATAAATGTTCTGCGTTTAACATTATTTTACCAATTTCATTAAAAGGATCACTTGTTTCTTCTAACTCTGCATTTTGAGCAGGAAGTAAACATATAGAGGGATCAAAACTATTATTTAAGATATCTTCTACATCTACTATTGCTTCTAAATCACTTTTTAACTCTTTAATTTTTATCTTTCTAACTCTCTCATTTCTATTATCAACTTTACTATATTTTTCACTAGGAAATTTATAAAGGAGATATCTTATATATTCTTCTTCATTTTCATTAGTTATTTGGGTATATGTTAATTGTACTAAGGGGTCTTCTGGTTTATCTGGGTTAGCTAGAGGAAATACAATCCTATTTATCATATCACATAAATGATCCCATCTTACATAAGTTTTAGAAGTTTTATTTTCTTTTGTAAATAAATTAAAAAATACTTTTCGAGACCCTAATACATCCCCTTTAAGAATAAAATATTTATCAACTTTATCAAAATATTCTCTTAATGTTTTTGAGGCTTCTGAATTAACATATCCTTGTGCTCGAGCTTTTGTAGCTCTACTAATTCTTCTAGATGCAGCATAAGAAGTTGGGTTTAAATAAGGGTTTGCTTGTGTTAGTTCTTTTAATTTAGCTAATGCGTCTACCTTTTCAGAATTTACAAGGAAATTATTTGCTAATTCATTTCTCATTAAATAAGAAAGAGCACGAGAACCATTTGCAGTTAATTGACTTTTTACCATGGATATTTCAAGTATTCCTTCTAGTAAAAATTGCATATTATCTATTTGAACTTGTTTATCTTCTACAGTTTTATAAAAACCATCATCTCTAGATTTTAAACCTTCTAACACTTCACCCATAGCTACTATTTCAGTAGTACAGTCATACCCTCCATCAGGTCTTGAAGTAAATTCAAAATTTTTACAAAAACCTATAAAACCATCATAATTACCATTACTATCTTCTTTATATTTTATTATTAAATTATTTAATTCATTAATAGTCTTAGAAGAGTCAAACCAATCATCTTTTATACCGTAAATATCACTATTAATTCTTCCTTCATTACTAATAAAGGGTGACCATTGCCATTCTAATAAAATAGGAAAACCTGGTCTCATATAAAGTAATTCTAAAACTTCAAGTTGACGTCTATTATGACATGTAAAATTTACTCTTGCTTCACGAAGTGAACCATAGGCTGTTTTTGTTCTAATATCAACATCTATAATACCAGGCATAGGAACAATACCAAAACCATCTTTAGCGTCTGAACGAATAGCAGAATCACCATATGCTGGATTTGTACTTATACCCGCTTTTGTAAAGCCTGCTCTTGGTTTACCTTCTGTAGATAAAACACCACCTTCTAAAATATATTTTTTAGCTAATCTATCACCCTCTCCATCTTCTCCTGTTTCTAAAAATTCTTTACTTGTAACATCTACACCTGAAGACATCCTAATAACACATTGTTTATTTACTGTGTTAGTATAAAAAGCACCACCCGCTATATTTACTTGAGTAGAACTACCATTTTCACCTTGTATTTCTACTCTAGGTCTACCAAATCTATGTCTAAATTTAGTTGGGTCATTTCCTTGTTCTATTATAGCTTCCCTTATTCGAAGCTGTTTGAAAACAAAATCTTTAAAGGTTTCTTTAAATATAGACATAACTACTTATTTAATTGTTCAAAAGATCTTATTATATTAATAATTCTATTTGGGTCAGGGATCCTAATTTGTAAACCAGGCATTAGGTTAAAACTATCTCTTCTAATAACATCAGGATTTGCTGTAGCAATAACCCACCATAAATCCACATTTCTATAAAATTGATCTGCTATTAAATCTAATCTATCACCAACTAATGTAGTAGCATATATATCATCTACAGATAAAGGAATTTTAGGATATTTTAAATATTTAAATGTCCTTTTATTGTTATCTCCTATTCTTCTTTCTATATAATCTAATCTATTAGGCATACTAATTTATTTTTGCAACGGCACTTTCTAAACTTGGTGATATGTCTTCAGAATTCCATAATTTTCTTCCTGGTGTGTTAGCTATAGGACTATCTTTATGTGGAATAATAAATGGAGAACGTACACCTTTTTGTGGTAAGAAATCGTGTATTGGTTGATAAGTAACACTTACATTTAAAACATGAGGTAAAACATATAAAGCACTAGTAGTTCCACCTTCAGGTGCATCTAATGTTATTTCCCAAGGATAATTTTTATCCCATGATATATTTACACTTTTTATGACACCAGGTAATTGTTGAAAATAACTACCTATAGTTAATCTCATAAATGGAGTCATCATTCTATTTGATTCTTTATTATATTCGGGTGCTGTATTTGATAATAAAAAATTTAGTTTTCTATATAAAGGCCTCATTTCACGAGCTGATTGGGCTGCTATTTTAAAATCAAAACTTACATCCCTTTTAAAGCTATTATAGGTGTAAAAACTTTCTGCTCTACCATTATAATTAAATTCATTATAATTAGCATTAAAAGTATCATTCATACTATCTAAAAATGCTCTAAATACCATTACATCTGAGTAGTTAGGAGTATAAGGATCTACAGCTTCAATTCTAAAACGTATTAAATCTCTTACAGAGTTACTTTGAAAATCTTGGTCTGACCTAAAAACATCTAAAGCATTTAGTAAATCTACAGTAGTATTTCCATTAGTAGGATCACCACCTGGATTACCTAAATTGACTCTTTCTTCTCTATGATAAGATTTACCATCGCTTCTTGTTTTATTATAATTATCTTCTGTTATTACTTTTAAAGTAGCTAAATAATTTTTTACCCTAGATGTGCCATTTAAAACATGAGAATCAAATTTTCTATGTCTATCTTCGGATCCACCTGGATCAAAATTTTTATCTCTTTTACCTAAATCTTCAAATTCTTTTTCTTCATTCTGTGTAATACTAAAGGCTCCTAATTCTTTAGGAATATTTCCTAAGGTAAAGTATACTATACTATCTATAGTAGGAATATATTCACCTGGTATAGCACCTAATACTGAATCTATATTACCTTCATACCTTTCTAACCCCTCTATATTAGTATTACCATATTTATATATATTTGTATTTCCAATACCATAGGTTGAACCAGGACCACCACTATAAGAATATAATTCTTTATTAGGATTACCAAAATTTTTCTGTAGAAATTGACCTACTTTTGAGCTTTTTAGCTTATCACCTACTTTAGCTATCTTTTCACCTAAAGCTGATTTTTTCTTATCTTGGACAGGTATTTTTCCTGCAGGTTCTGTTGATATATGGTTATCGTAAAGAAATAATAATCTATTTGTGTTATCACCCTTCTTATAATTTGCCTCAAACTTTCCTTCATCTTTATACCCATCTTTAGATATTGGAGTTACACCTTGTCTATTAACATGTAAACCAGTACCTTGTCCTACTACTTGGGCTAAAGTATTTATACCAAGATTATATGTTCTATGATTTGCAGGTGAACTAGAAAATGCAGGTTCACTTACTTTTGGATTTGATCTTTGTAATCCTACTTGTTTTGCTATAAAAGTAATACCTCTATTTGATACTAAAAATTTACCTATTCGGGCAGTATCTTGTATTAACCTTTCAGCATGCATTAATACACCACCTCTTATAAAACCACCAGTAATTGCATTAAAACGTGATGTTCCACCTAACTCTATGCTATCTTTAACAAAGGGTTCATTACTAAACCCTTGACCAGGTCTGTCATATGCAGTACCTTTTCCAAAAGTTAAGTCTGCAGCTTCATCTGATGCTAGATCCCCCGCAGCTAAGTTAGATTTTAAATCTCTTAATGCCATTAAAATTAATTTTAGTAACGACCGTCTGTAGGACCAGTGTCTTTATAGACTCCTTTTCTATTAGAAAGAAAACCACTATCAAACGTTTTTCCTAGTTGTCCAATCCCACCATTTAAATCTTGAAAATCAGAATTTCCTGATGGACCTGGTGATGGGCCTACTGTAACTGGGTTTGAAACACCATGTTGGTATGTGTATGATTTAGTTAATAAATGCTTGTGTAACTCTTCTTTATCTACTAGTTTTCCTTGAAATCTACCCGGATTAGCAACACCATGAAAATATCCTTGACCACCCGTAACACCATCTAAGTCTTGAAAATCTGATTTATTTGGTGATGGTTGATATGTTAATCCTGAATTATCACTTTTTACATTTTTAGTTAGTAGAGATACTAAATGATCCTTACTATCAAAGGGTGAACCTGTTACCCCCTCATCAGTAAAAAAGTTACCTTCACTAGGTGGGTTTTGCCCTACTGGGTTTCCTTGTACGCCTATTTGATTTCTATCAAATAATGATTTTTTATCTTTTAAACTCATAATTTTATTGTTTTATTATACATATAAATTAAGCAAACTTAGATTCATATCTTGCTGTACTTTGGTACCTTCCTCCATTTGATGTTGTACTATTAGCACTAAATGAATCATATTTTGTTGAAACATTAACTTGAGCTTTAGACATTGCTGAAGCCATTTTATCATAGTCAATTTCTGCTCCTCCACCTCCACCGCCAAAAAGATTAGTTCCTGCTAAAACACTATCTTGGTTATTAAGCATAATTGCTCCTTTATTTTTAGTAACAAGCATATTATCTCCATAGGACATATCATCTGCTTTTTGTGCATTACTTATAGCCCCTAACATTGCTGCTACTCCTGCTAGTGCAAGTCCTATTCCTACAGGTCCTAATTTAGCATTTCCAGCAAATATTTGTGCTACAGCACTTGCTATTTGGAGTTTTCTAAACAATACTAATGCACCAATCACCATTCCTATTTTACCTACCATTGTTCCTAAACCATCAGCAATTAAACCTACAATGCTTACTATAGGTGAAAATAATGCTGCTATGTCTATTACTAACCCTTTTACTTGTTCTAATACTTTTGCAAATTTTTCTTGTGTATCTAATGCTTTTAATTGTTGAACTGATTGTTCATTTCCACTTGCGATAGCATCTTGTAATAGTTGTGCTCTATTTTCTTCTGTAATTAATGAATTAGCTAATTCATCCGCCGTCATACCAACAGCTGCTGCTACTTCTCTTTGTTGTATAGCATTCATAGAAGTAAACTCATTAAAATCACCTACATTTTCCGCTATTTCGGCTGTAAGTGTTTCAAAATCTCCTGTTAAAGCTGCTAATCTTGCTCTTTCTAAATTAAGTTGTTTACCTGTTACTAATTCTGCATTTAATTCTGCTGATATAGACTGTTCAAACTCTAATAATTGTTTACCTGCGTTTGCTACTTGATCTAATTCAAAACCTAGTGCTTTTGCTTGTGTTACTGCTCTTGCTATTGCTTCGGGGTTAGCTCCTAATTGAGCTCTAAGTTGTCCTGAGACTCTATTTGAAGCTTCTAAAACTGTTTTTAAACTAATTTGTGCTCCTGTTGCAGCATTAATTTCATTTACTGCGTTTTCTTGTGTTTTAAGAGATTCATCAAATGTCATTCCTAACCTAGCAGCATCTCCCGATAATTGTGATATTGCTTCTCCTGACATCAACTGTGCATCTAATGCTGCAGTAGCACCAACTAATATATCTTTATTAAATACAGCTGCCGTTTGGAATTCTTTATTAAGAGCTTGGTTTGCTTTTAATATAGCTTCAGTAGTTACCCTTAAATCATTAGCTGAAAATGCAGCTGCTGATAATTCAGCTCTTATAACTGTTGCTTCAACTCCACTTACTCCTAAATCTTTTTGAAGTTGTGTTACAGATTTATTACCTGCTAAAAGAGCTTTAACAACACCCGCTAAAAATGCTTGACCTATTTTTGCAGATCCCGCTACTTCATCGAGATTTCCTTTTAATACAGAAGATAATGTGCCTGATTTATCTAATTTATCTAATTGGTCTCCTAAAACATCTGATATTTCGGCTCCAAAACCTTTTTGTTTCTGGGTTTCATTATTTTTTTCTTTAAGTTTTTCAAGTGCCTTACTTTCAGCAGTAAAAGTATCTAGTACTTGTTCTCTTAGTTTTTCTTTTTGTTGTCCAGAAAGTCCCTCTGCTCTTAATATTTTCTCCATAGTAAGTCGTCTTCTTACATCGAGTTTTTCTAGTTTTGCTTCTAATTCTTTCTTAACATTTGTACCTTTATTTATTTTAAGTTGTAGGTTTATATTTTCTTCTAACCCACCAGACATTTTTTTAATAGAACCTACTATATCTCTTTCATATGATTTAGCTATTTTAGCTCCTACATTATCAATACCCTGAAGATTATCAATAACATCTTCAAACATATTTGATAAATTAGCGGCAATAGATTTATAGGCATTATCTAAATACCCAGCTTCTACTGCTTGTTCTTGTATGAGTTTTTTACCTTTTTCTAATTCGTCGTTAGTAGCCATAATATAGTATTATTCATTAATAAATATAAAAAAAGAAAAGGTATCTATGATACCTTTACTTAAAAATTATATGTTGAAGATGGATTTATGTTAGGTCCACTAATATTGTTTGAGTTATTAGTGTTCCCTTTTTTAGCTTCTTCTATTCTTTTATTTTGTTCTTTATTATATTCATTTATCTTTTGAATATGATATCTTCTCATCCAAATAGGCATATTATAGACTTCTGAGTGTAGGAATCCACCACCGCCATGGTACACTAGGTCATGTATTTGGGTAAAGATTTGGTTTCTATAGCTCGGTGTCAGGCCAAAAAAAGTTAAGACCAATGGGTACTGGTATTGTAACGAAGTCCCCATTTTTATCTTCGTACTTATAAATTAAATCAACATCTGGTTGTACCCCAGATATATAGTTTCTTAATGCTCTAGAATCTCTAGCTAATAATTCATTATCAACAAATTCTCTAATAGTTTTTGTTTCAGAATTACCATCTACAGAAGTAATCATATGTTTCATTCTAGTAGATACATTTGGTGATGATTCTTTATTTAATCTTTTTAAACCTTTTATTTCAGCTGCTATTGCTTTTTCATCACCATGAGTTAAAAGTTTAAAAGTAACTTCCTTTTTTGATATTGGTAATGTAAAGAAAAATTTATTTTCATTATTAGATATTAAAGATTCATCAATTGATTTATCTTCTACATCTGTTAAATCTATTTTATGATTTTTTCCATTATATTCAAATTCATAATCTTTTCCATAACCTAAAATACGAGCAGCAATTAATATTGCATTTTTATCTCCTAATAGTAAATCATTATAATTAATAGAAGTAACTATAAGTGATTGTAATAGTTTATCAATTACAGTTCCATTTTCTATTAGGTTTTGATTAGTAAGAATATCTTCTTCTCTAGCAGTCATATACTTCATTGTAATGACTCCTTTAGATAATGGAGATTCTTTTGGGTAAAGTAAACCTTTTGAAGGTAATGTAACTTCTTCCGTGGGAAATTGGTGTTGTTGTTCCATAACGTTATTATTTATTTAAAACTAGTTCGGATATACATATATGTAGGAAAAAAGAAAGCGCCAAAAAGGCGCTTTTTCTTTATAAAATTTATTACTATTAGTAATTTAAGATGGCATAATCCATTACTATAGTCATGTTAATATTTGCTGGTGTATCTGAAGTCCAGTCCATATCACCAAAATTAGAATTTTGACAATAAGCACCTTTTAATATCCATTCTTCAACTATATCACCTACAGGTCCTAATGTATTAATTCTAATATCTTTTTTATAGAAATCAGAATAACCATCTCTACCTGTTACTGATTCATGTGATAATCTTACCCACTCCATTACTGCTTGAGCACCTGATGGTGTAATTGGGTCATATAAATCACATGTAATGTTTTCCCAGTTTGCTTTTCCCTTAAGTTTTCTTTTCACGTTGATGTGATCAAGAACTACTTCACCAAAAGAAATTTGAGGTCTTTGTATTTTTTTAATTAAGTATGCTGGGATTCCATCAATAAACATTATAAACCTATTTTGTAATTTAGGTTCAAATGCTGTGAACATAGTTTCGTTAGTATCTAATATTGCCATCTTTATATTATTTTATTGTTTTGTTATAAATATAATGTTTTTTAACTTTTTATGAATCAAATGTTGCTCCTGTTGGTAATACATTGAAATCTAGTATAATAAACTCAGCTGTTTTAGTTGGTTGTAAGAAAATTGCTCCTACTAACTGATTTCTATCAATTTCAGCTGCTGTGTTATTATTTTCATCCATTTGTACTCTAAAGGCAAATAATCCTTGTCTTTGTTGTACTGACTCTAAATATGGGTTTACTATATTTAAGAATCTATTTCTTGTAGCTTGTGTATTTTGTTCAAATACTAAGAATCTTGAAGAGCTTGCAATAAATTTCTTAAGTGCTATTAATAATCTTCTAACATTAATTCTATCAAGCGCTGAAGCTCTTTCTTGTAATGTTTTCTGACCCCAAATACAAACTCCTGTTGCTGGGAATGTAGCAATTGGGTTAATTTTAGCATCATATAATTTATCTCTTTCAGATTGATTTAATCTTGTTTTTGCTTCTAATACGTTTCCTAATACACCTCTATTTAAACCTGCTGGTGCAAACCATTCTGCTGCAATTGCATCTGAAGCTGCTATAGCTCCTGGTACTATTACTGATGGTGGTACTAATACTGGTTTATTTATTGAAGTATCTAGTACTTTAACCCATGGATAATAAACTGCAGCATAGTTAGTATCTAAACCACTTACTTCCTGTACTGCTGAATTTACTGAAGTGTTATATTGAGCCAAATCCATTACAAAAAATGCATCACCTCTTTCTTCTACCATATCAATTGCTCTATCTGTTACTGAAGAGTGTCTTTGTTTAATTACACCTGGTAATGCTAACATATTAATATCGTATTCATCTTGGTTTGAAAGTATATCTAGTGCTTTTTTATATGCTTTATATCCTACAGCATTTT
>VTLG01016834.1_pt1 | contig 16407 bp, 11 predicted proteins | sample 4694571 | NCBI WGS metagenome assembly VTLG01 (sample SAMN12604809, study PRJNA352737) | marine metagenome | biome: ENVO:00000447; feature: ENVO:00000209|ENVO:00000569|ENVO:01000036; material: ENVO:00002151; isolation source: viral sequences binned using virsorter ...
AGTGCAGATGTGAAAGCATTAGTAGCACAGTTTCATACAGACGAAGTTAAAAAAGCATTTACTGAATACCTAAAGAAAGAGACACTTTAATGCCCTACATAGGAAAAAGCCCATCAGGATTAGGTGTAAGAACACGTTTTCTTTATACAGCAACGGCTAGTCAGACCACGTTTAGTGGAGCAGACACTCAAAACCTTACGCTGTCTTATTCTGATTCAAACTTTATTGATGTTCATCAGAATGGGGTTTTGCTTAAAATTGTTGATGATTATACTGCAACGTCTGGAACGTCAGTTGTTTTAGGAACAGGAGCTACAGCAGACGATGTAATTGAAATAACTGTTTATGATATTTTTACTGTTGCCAATCATGTTAAGAAGAGTGGCGATGTTATGACTGGATTATTAGAAATCACAAGGTCAGATACAAACGCTCAGTTACGGTTAACCACAACAGATGCAAGTGCAACAGAAGGTCCTGTTTTAGAGCTTTTTAGAAATAGTGACACTCCTGCCGATAGTGACGATTTGGGAGTCATACGCTTTATAGGTAGAAATAATCACATCAGTGGAGAAGAGGAGGTTTACGCAAAAATAAAAGCAGAAACTCGTGATATTACTGATGCGACAGAGGACGGATATATTGACTTCAGTATTCAAGTTAACAGCACTTTACGAAACATGCTAGAGATAGGTTCCTCCGAAATCGTTATAAATGAAGATTCTGTGGACGTAGACTTTCGTGTAGAATCAGATGGTAACACACATATGCTGTTGGTAGATGCAGGAAATAATCACGTTAATATTGGCACAAGCACAGATCGTGGTGGTGTTTTGAATGTTGAATCTACGGACACTAACGATACTTTAGTTCTTACATCAACAGATAGTGGTTCAGATGAAGGACCTATTTTAAAATTAGATAGAATAAGTTCAAGTCCTGCTGATAGTGATGTGCTTGGAAAAATAAAGTTTTTTGGTCAAAATGATGCAGGTGAAAGTACTGAATATGGGAACATAGATATGAGAGTAGGTACATCGGGTGTGGCTGACGGAGCAGAAAATTCTAGGATGATTTTTAGAACAATGAAAGATGGCTCATTAAACAGTCGTATAGATATTCAAAGTGATGAAACATGCTTTAATGAAGGTTCACAGGATGTAAACTTTCGTATTGAGAGTAATGCAGTTGCTAATATATTTAATGTTGATGCAGGTAATGATTCAGTGCGTATTGGTAATAATAATATTCCAGAAACGGCTACCACGAGAGTCGTGATAAATGGTAATTCAACAAATAGAGCCTTAGATATTGATAGGTCTACTACTACTACAACAGCAGACACTGTGAGATTGTATAGCAATGTTGGAGGGACAAATACAAACACAGCAACGATAGAAGCAAATGGGGACTTTTTAAGTGCCACCAATAGCTATGGCTCACTTTCTGATGAACGGTTTAAGCAGGACATTGTAGACAGTGGTTCACAATGGGATGATATTAAAGCAATGCGTGTTAGAAAATATCGCAGAAAAAATATGGTAGCCACTGAGGGGGATAATGCACCAGTAGAGATTGGCGTGATAGCACAAGAGTTAGAAGCATCTGGTATGGGTGGTTTGGTTAAAACTAAACCAAAAGGTGAGGAGCATAAAGAAGAACTTAAGGTAGTTAAATACACAGTGCTTTATATGAAAGCAGTCAAAGCACTACAAGAAGCTATGGCTAGAATTGAAACACTTGAAGCCAAAGTAACAGCCTTGGAGAGCAAGTAATGACACGAAGTAAAATAATAAATGATGGATTGGCAACCAGTGGTTTACCCGCAGGTTCTATCGTGCAAGTTGTAAATGTTCAAGATAGTGCTGTAGCTTCTGGCACTACTACGATTGCTTATGACGATACCATTATGCAGAACACAGAAGGAACTGAGTTTATGACTTTGGCTATTACCCCCACTAGTGCGACAAATAAATTAAAAATTGACGTTGTTGGTAACTTTAACCATGATGGGTCTAGTAAAATTCTTTCAGTTGGATTATTTCAAGATTCAACGGCTGATGCGTTAGCAACTACTTGTAGTTTCGAAAGTGTAGCCAACTCTCCCCTTCCTATAAGTTTTACCCATTTTATGACAGCAGGAACTACCTCATCTACCACTTTTAAGGTAAGGTGTGGTGCTGATACGTCAGCTACAGTAACCCTTAATGGACGAGATGGGTCTAACAGGAGACTTGGAGGAAGATATGCTTCCTCAATCACAATAACGGAGATTGCAGTATGACCAGAGCAGCAGACTTAGCAAAACTTATAGCAGGTGGTGGTTCCATTACCGTAGATGACAACTCTACAAACATCACTTTAAAATCTACGGATGCTGATGCAAATGTAGGTCCATTATTAGACCTTAATAGAGATAGTGGTAGTCCTGCTGATTCTGATTTTTTAGGTAAGATACAATTTTCTGGTGATGATGATGGTGGTAATAAATTAAACTACGCTTTTATAGACTCTCAAATATTAGATGCTTCAAATGGGTCAGAGGATGGACAGTTAGACTTTTATACAGCAGTTGGAGGTTCTTCTGTATCTCGTATGCAACTAGGGTCAGAAACTGTATTTAATCAAGATAGCGTAGACGTAGATTTTCGTGTAGAAACAAACGCAGAGAGTAATGCTTTGCTTGTTGATGCAGGTAATGAGAATATTAATTTTTTTACTAGTTCAGCAATCAGTACAGGTGCAAATTCTGGCACAGGTGTAACAATACAAAATAATGGTCGTCTTTCAGTACAGGCTGACGATGGTGTAGATTCAAGTGCCGTTCCTTTGAGAATAGGTAGACTTAGCCATGATGATGGGGATACGATTGTTTTATTTAGTACAAATGGAGATGCAAGAGGAAGCGTATCAGTATCTGGTGGGACTGTTAGCTTTAATGCCTTTATGGGTTCTCACATCACTCAAGCTGTGCCATCTGACACTTTAGAGGGAACAGTTTTAGAGTCAACAGGTGAGCTAATAGATTCAAAACAGGAAGATTACGAAGGATATGTGCAACAAAAAAGATTAACAAAATGTAAAGTTTCAGATACAGAGGACGCAAACAATGTGTACGGTGTTTTTCAAACTGAGTCTAAGTCTGGGGTTCAATATGCTTCTGCATTAGGTTCATTTTTTGTAAGAGTGCATAAAGATGAAACTGTTAGATTAGGTGATTTGTTGTCATCTAAAGGTGATGGTACGGCAAAAGTGCAGTCAGATGATATAATTAGAAGTAGAACTATAGGTAAAGTTACATCTTTAATTAAAAAAACCACACATAGTGATGGTTCTTATCTTTTACCTTGTGTGCTGTACTGTGGGTAATTTAGAATAATGCTTGGCTTTAGCTCCATATCAGAATTAGCTTTAGCACAGCTACCGTCTACCTTCGCTCATTTCTCAGGTGTATCTGCAAGTGCAGTGGTAGACTCAGCCAACCCAGAAGTTAATGCTGATGCAAATGTTTCAGCAAGTGAGTTAGGAAGCGTATCAGCAACCTCGGCTCTTGGATCATTGTCCTCTGTAATAGGAACAGCTAATGTCACGTTAACTGGAATTTCTGCTACACTTTCTTTGGCAGATGTACTAATATGGGGCAAGGTTGTACCTGGTGTCACAACGACATACGCGAATGTCAGCACCTCGAACTCCCCAACGTGGACGACAGTTACCACTGGAGCCTCGCAGACATGGACACAAGAAAAGAGGTAACACATGGGATCACAGTATACGCCTAACGGTGGAATAGAGTTAATAGGTCTTGGTGAACAAGCCGGTGCTTGGGGCACTACAACAAACAACAATTTTACTATTATTGACAGATTAATAAACGGTGTTAAAGAAATAGTTTTGTCGGGCGATGGCTCTAGTGCACATACACTCACAACAAGTGACGGTAGTTTGTCAGACGGGATGTTTAAAGTTATAATTTTTAAAGGCTCTCCTAGTGGATCTTTTGCTGTTACGATTGATCCTGAAGATGCAGACAAACTCTATTTTGTTAAGAATGAATGTGGGCAAACCGTTTTTATGCGACAAGGAAGTCATAGTAATAGTGGTGCGGGTAATGTTGCAGGCACTGAGACAGCAAGAGCCGTAGAAATACCCAATGGAGATTCAGCTATTGTATTTGCCGATGGTGGTGGAGCCTCGGCAACGGTCACGAGTTTATCAGCCTCTCTTGTAGCTAAAGGTCTTTCCACCTCTTCTGGAGACATCACTCTTGATTCTGCCGGTGACATTGATCTTGATGCAGACGGAGGCGATGTAAAAATATCTGACGGGGGTACAGAGTTATTAAGATTTACCAATAGCTCTAGCAACGTGGTTATTAAGCCTATGGTGGATGAAAAAGATATAATATTTCACCAGTTTGACGGCACAGAGGTCGCTAGAGTAAAAGATGATGGGACTTTCAATGTGGTTGCAAGTAAACTGGCAATTGATGGTACAGCGATAACAACTACAGCAGCAGAGTTAAATTTACTAGACGGGGATACATCCGTAGGTAGTTCTATAACTGTAGCGGATGCTGATGGCGTGGTTGTCAACGACGGTGGCACAATGAAGTCAGTGCCCGCAAGTGACTTTAGAACATATATTATGCCCGCAGGTTCTGTAATACCTTACGCGGGTACGTCTGCCCCAACAGGATTTTTGTTTTGTGATGGATCTTCTGTTTCACGATCTACTTATGCAGACCTTTTTGCCGTTATAGGTACAGAATATGGAACTCCAGATGATGGCTCAACATTTAAACTTCCAGACTTACGAGGGAGGGTTGTTGCAGGGAAAGATGACATGGGAGGATCGTCAGCAAATAGACTTACTGATCAATCGGGTGGTCTTAATGGGGACACATTGGGAGGTACTGGTGGTTCTGAAACGCATACACTGACAACAGCACAGTTAGCGTCGCACACGCACAGTTTTAGTGGTTCGGGTAGCACTACGGCTATGACGTTTTTAGATGATGGTTTAGGGGTAGACAGAGGGGGTGGTGGACAAGGTTCATCAAGCAATTCTATCTCCGTATCAATTAGTGGAACTACAGGTAGTAAGGGTAGTGGTTCAGCACACAACAACGTACAGCCAACGGTGATTCTACAATATATAATTAGGACATAAGAATGCCTCTAACGTCACTTAAATTTAAACCAGGCATAAATAGAGAATCTACGTCGTACTCTAACGAGGGCGGGTGGTTTTCTTGTGACAAAATACGGTTTAGATTTGGCAACGCTGAAAAAATAGGCGGGTGGTCTACTTACAGCGACAATACTTTTCTTGGTACATGTCGAGCCTTGTTTAGTTGGGTAGCGTTGGATGGCACTAAATACTTGGGCGTTGGTACAAACCTTAAATATTACATTGCTGATGGTGGTGCCTACAACGATATCACACCGACCAGAGGTGATCCCGCAAGTCTTACGGACCCGTTTACTGCAACAGATGGATCTAAAATAATCATTGTGAAGGACACAGCTCATGGGGCTAATTTAAATGATTTTGTTACCTTTACGGGTGCATCAAGTTTAAGCGGTACCGTAACGGATACTGTGTTAAATACAGAGCATCAAATAACACGAATAATAAATAATGATAATTATGAAATAACATTAAGTGCTAACGCCAACTCAACAGATGCAAGTAACTCTCCTGGTGGTAGCTCTGTTACAGCTACCTATCAAATAAACACGGGTCTTGATACAAACTTCTTTGGCACGGGTTGGGGTGCAGGTGTGTGGAATGGTGTGAACACTAATGAAGGCAGCTCAACATTAAATGGGGCGTTAACAAATTCAGCTACAAGTGTGGTTGTAACAAGTAATTCTGATTTAGGTGCCACACAAAATGTAGGAGATATTATAAGTGTTGCGGGTGAATTAATGCTTGTTGGCAATATTTCCTCTAACACTTTAACGGTAACAAGAGGACATGGTGGCACCGCAGCCGTGGCTCATGCAAGTGATGAATTGGTGCGATTGGTAAAAGGAAATGCTACTATAGGAGATGACACCGTTACTTTAATAAATGATGGCAGTGGTTTATCAGCAACAGCAACCAGTGTAACGGTGGACAGCATGTCAGACGGAGGAGATCCTGCAAAGTTTAGTTTTTCCAGTTCTGGCTATGTAAAAATAGGCAACGAAATAATAGAGTATACTGGTAGGACAGCTACAACTCTCACAGGGTTACTAAGAGCTTCTTTTAATACCACAGCTGGAACGCATAGTGACAATGGTTTCGTAATCGAGGCTACTTTTGGATGGGGTATGCCTGCTGAATCGACTGTGTCTGGAGCTAATCTTAGCAACTGGACACACGACAATTTTGGTGAAGATCTTCTTATAAACGTGAAAAATGGTGGTATATACTATTGGGATAGAACGTCGGGCACCACAACACGAGCCGTAGAACTAAAGACTCTGCCTGGATCTACGCTCGCTCCTACGATAGCTAAACAAATTATGGTGTCCGACCAGGATAGGCACGTTATTGCTTTTGGATGCGATGGCGAAGGGTCTATTGGCACACAAGATCCATTACTCATACGCTTTGGATCACAAGAAAGTCTTACCTCGTGGCAGACTTTAGCAACCAATACAGCAGGATCCTTACGAATATCCACTGGATCAGAGATTGTAGTAGCGGTTCAAACAAAACAACAGATACTGGTCTATACAGACGTGTCTCTCCACGGAATGCAGTTTCTAGGCCCACCGTTCACGTTTGGTTTGAACGAAATATCACGAAATATCACAATCGCTAGTGCTAACGCAGCTATCGCGGTTAATGACTTTGTGTTCTGGATGGGGTCAAAAGAGTTCTATGTATACGGTGGTACTGTGCAACGATTGCCATGCACCGTATTAGACTATGTGTTTGGTGATTTTAACAGAGATCAGATAGGTAAAGTAACAGCGGGGCATAACTCCTCGTATGGTGAGGTCTGGTGGTTCTATCCGTCCAAAAGCAGCACTACAAACGACCGTTATGTGATTTACAACTACCAAGAAAAAGTGTGGTATTTTGGCAACCTTACACGAACAGCGTGGGTAGATCGAGGTATTGATCAATATCCGATTGCTGCACATTCCGATAACAAGTTATACTACCATGAATTTGGTCAAGATGATGGTTCTACCAACCCTCCCTCTGCTATATCCTCAAACATTGAATCTAGTCAAATAGATATAGGCGACGGAGAAAAGTTTTCGTTTATACGACGCATGATCCCCGATGTAACCTTTCGAGACAGTGAAAACAGTGCTCCACAAGTTAGTATGGTGGTGAAAACTAGAAATTTTCCTGGTGTGACCTTTAATGAAACAAACAGCAACACTGTATCACAGTCGGTTTCCACCCCAGTAGAGCTATTTACCGAGCAAGTGCATTTACGGGCGAGAGGACGTTCTTTTGCTTTTCGTGTAGAAAGCGATCAAAAAGGTGTTATGTGGAGATTAGGCACACCACGGCTTGATATACGTCAAGATGGGAAACGCTGATGTCTACTAGAAATGTGCCCGCACCGTTATTTCCATATCCACCAGAGGATTATGACCAAAATTACTTTTCTGATATAGTGCGATCTTTCTCTATATTTGTGGATCAGCAAAGAAACCCTGGTGAAGCACGAGCCACAAAGATGACACTTACAAACCTTCCGTCTGGTGACGATCTTAGTTTAGAAGTAGGGGCGTTATTTGAGGTAGAGGGCGTTTTAAAAATTAGCAAAGTGAATATCCCACATTGTACTGGCAATTCTGCTACAAGTGGGTTAGGATCGGTAACAGTTACGATAGGATAAATATGGCAAACCTTCTCTCAACAGTTACGATAGGGTAAATATGGCAAACCTTCTAGCAACAGTATCCGCTATTGCTGCTTTTGCCTTAACGGGTAATCCTTATGCTGCGGCTGCAGCTGCAGCTGCAGGTAGTAAGGTCAGTGGGAGTAGTGATGAAAATGCTCTGAAGGATGGCATCTCTGCTTTTTTTGTTGCAGGAACTCCTGTGGGTGGTGCTATTCGAGGAGGTGCTACGGGAGCATTCCCTCCACCAGTGCCTGGTGGGGGTGTTGGCGGTTTTAAAGGAGCTATGACGGGGGCAAAAGAGGGATTTATGGCGGGCATACCCTCGGCTCTTGGTGGTACGGGGAAACCTATATCACCAACTAAAGCGTTAGTTACACTCTCGGCTCTTGGTGCATTAAGCTCTGGAGATCAAGCAGCCACAGCAACAGAACAGTTTCCTGGTGGTGAGCGTAATCCAGACTATGAACCTCAAACCCTTGTCCGACCTTTTTACAGCAAAATTACGGGGAAAAGATATTTTACTTTAGAAGATATGATGCGAGCGGAAGGTAACAATGTACCCGAAGACCCCGTAGGCATAGCGTCTGCCACTCAACCAAATATGCTACAAGTTGCTATGAACAACCCACAGGTAATAGGATCACCCTCCATGCCTGGTATGCTTATGGCAAATGAGGGTGGTTATATAGAAGGTCCTGGTACTGGTAGAAGCGATAGTGTAAAAGCGGGCATCTTTCAGAATGGACAAAAGGTACAAGAAGCACGGCTCTCGGACGGAGAGTTTGTCATGACACGAAAAGCCGTAGACAACGCGGGTGGTGGCGACAGAGAAAAAGGAGCAGCACGAATGTATGCTTTGATGAATGACTTAGAAAACAAAAGGGTAGCCTAATGGTACAGACAAGCACAGCCGTACAAGAACAAGTTCTACCGACGTATCAAGAAGAGTTTTTAAAAGACTTATTGAAAACGGCAAAAGACGTAGCGGGTGAAGGACAAGAAATACCCAACTATGAAGACTTTGTTGCAGCTCTAACTCCAGATCAGCTGCAAGCTATTAAGATGGGCACAGAAGGTATTGGCTCATATAAGCCTCTACTTGAAGAAGGCACCGCGACTCTTGGAACTGGGGTGCAAACACTAAAAGATGCCACGGGTATTACGGGCAAGGGTGTTAGTGCAATTGAAGGAGCGATGGGAGCCTACGATCCACAATCATATAAAGCGTTCATGGATCCGTATCAAGAGGAAGTCGTAAGTAAATTACAAGAAGATTTAGAAAGACAAAGACAGATACAAGCCAAAGGTATTGCGGGTAGTGCTGCGGGGAAGGGAGCCTTTGGTGGCTCAAGAGAGACAGTGGCACAAACAGAGTTAGGCAGAAACGTAAGTGAGCTAGGTGGAAAACTTGGTGCACAAGTACGCAGTGCGGGATTCAAGCAAGCACAATTACAAGCACAAAAAGCCTTTGAGGATCAACAAAAAAGAAAACTTGGTGCGGGACAGCTTTTTGGTGCTCTTGGTCAAGGTATGGGTAAGCTTGGTGCAGGTCTTGGTGGTCTTGGGTTACAGCAAGCAAGTCTTGGTGAAGCAACACAAGGACTCCTAGGTAAAGACATAAATATGTTATTAGGACTTGGTGGACTACAGCAACAGCAAGATCAAGCCGTATTATCGGGGGGACTTCAGACCCTCCTTGCAGCAGAAAGACAACCTTTTGCTGAAGTAGGCTTCTTGTCTGACATATTCAGAGGAGTGCCATCCACACAAACCACTTTAACTACGACCTCAAAACCCGATCCTAGTCTCATATCTCAGATAGGTGGATTAGCAACGGGTATCTATGGCTTGAGCAAGGCGGGTGACGGTAAATTTTTAAGTGATTTAGGATTTGGCTACTAATGACGGTAACAAACAGAAAGATGTTTAATCGAGGAGCACGGAACAAGGTGCGTCAGATGGGTGGCATCATGGCATCGTCCGAGCCGTTGATACAAGAAGTAGCACGGTTTCAACCAGGGGGTTCTGTATTTTCACCACGGGCGGGGGATAAAATGCTAGGTGTTACTCTTGGTGGAATCGGAGGTAGAGCTACAGAGGGAACTCAGATGACGGGGTCTACTCTTAGAAATTTACTTAGTGCTCCTAATGCCGCAGAGATAGAGCAACGACTTCTTAGTAATTTTGAAGCAGATGTGAGTCGTCAAAGATTAAATAATATTTTAGAAAAAGCCGACATCCTTGGATTGAGATCCGATAGAAATATTGCAAACTTTTCAGACGTTTTTAATTTTGTGCAAGAAGTAAATCCAAACTTTAAATTTACTCAAGATGCTTTTAATAAATTGTACGGTGAGGGTGCTAATGCTGCCACCAGAGGAGAGTTTCTCACTAACGTGCTAAAAGGTATAGGAATAATGCCTAGTGCTGTAGGGGTAGACGTAGCAAAAGGCGTATCTGATTTTCTAGGTGGGTTTACTAATGATCAACTACTAAAATTTGCTTCTGGTGAGTTGAAAAGAGACGGGGTGGATATGTCTCTTGCTGCTCAAGAATTGTTTGAAAGGGAAGTAAAAGCGGGGGTTGATCCAAACGCTTCGGCAAAAAGAATAAAAGATGTTACGGGTTTTGATGTTAAAGCATTAGCAGCGATGTCTGCACAGAGACAAAAAGGCATTGAGGGATTATTAACAAGTCAACCAGGAATAACTGTGAAAGATCCAGAGGGACTTATGGCATCAGAACGAGCGGGACAACCTCCGTTAAGTATGACTGCTGCTGATGTACGAGCTGCTGAAAATAGAGGTATTAGAGCAGCAGAAGACGCACTATTGCAATCTAGAAATGTGGTTGATCCTCAAACTTCGCAAGGAACAGATATACAAGCAATTCTTCAAGGGTTGGAGTCTAAATTCAGACCCCCTCCAGATGAGACTGGAGCACCAAGTTTAGGATTAGGAGTTCCGTTTGATCCCGAAGCGGAGGACAGAGCTAAAGCACCTGGTGAAAGAGAGTTTAGAAAACAACAAGAAGAACAAATCTATGCCGATGCGGTGGATAGAGATAGGGCACCTGGTGAAAGAGAGTTTAGAAAAGAACAAGAGAAAATGATCTATGAAGAAACTAGGGACAATCAAAACACCTATGGAGCATCAGAGGAACTAAGTAAGGGTGTAAAAGGTGGAAGTAAAAATTATTCAGATTTAGGTAACTTTGTTACTGGTGTTACGAAATCTGGAACGGGTGTTGATGGTCTTGTAAAACAGTTAACTGAAGAATTTAAAGCAGGTATGGCAGAGCAAGAGAGCATGGATTCGGGTCTGGCTCTTGCAAAGATTGGGTTCATGATGGCTGCGGGTGAAAGTCCAAACGCAATAGTAAACATAGCTAACGCCCTAAGTAAGGGTGCTGACATGTTCCTAAAAGACGACAAAGAGAGAAGAGCGTTCCAGAGACAAGTTGATTTAGCAGCCCTTCAGTACTCTATGGGTGAGGTGAGCAAAATACGACAGCAAGCTAGAACAGATGAAAGAACCTTCACTGATTTTGTTGATAAAGACGGCAACGCTGTTCGTGTATCAACAGCCGATTACCTTAGAAATGGTGGTAAACTTCCCGAAGGCTTAATGGATAAAACCATGTATACCACAATTCAGAAAGCAATCATAGAAAGAGACAAAGAGTTTCAGAAGCTGAAAAATGACCAAATTAAGGCGATGAGATTGTCTCCAGAACAACAGGGTGCGTTAGAAACACGTTATAGGGGTTTTTATACAGCAGCCTCTGAAGCAGAGACAGCGGGAACATTAATCGAAACAGTTATGATGAACTCTGATGAGATCGTTGGAGGTATGCCCGCTGTTCTTCAAACTGGAGCTAATTTTTTAGCAATATTTGGTGCTGATGCTCCAGAAGGTTGGAACAATCAGAAAATTGGTGTTCAGAACTTAAAGGCAGCTTTACAGTCCGTTGTTCCTGCAACACTTGGTAAAACGCAGTCTGCTAACTCAATATCTAACAGAGACGTTGAATTGTTAATACAAGCCTTTCTAGGAGAGGGAGGCATCATGTCTAGCAACGGAGATGGCACATATGCTTTCTTGACCACTTCAAAAGAAGCCTTCTTAAATTCTTTAAAAAATGGTCTTAGAGCCGTCAGAAAAGCTCAAGCCGAAGCTTTAAACGGCATGTCTTCTATAGAAAATCAACTACGATATGACTTCTACACCACGGGTGGTAGACGTTTTGTTACACCAGGTGATGCAAGTTCTGGACTTGCTTTACTTGCTCCTTTTCAACAAGGATCAGCAGCACAATTTGGTGCTACAGCAAAACAAGGTGTGACCCTTGATAGCTTAGTAAGAGGTCAAGATGATATTTTTACTGTAAACCCAAAATTGTATGAAATGTTACAAACGGGATCAACCACTTAAATGGGCATAATTAAAGTAAGAACTCCTTCGGGGAAAGTTGAACAAGTTAGGATTCAAGGAGATAGTCCTAATCAAATAGAACAACAAGCGATTCTTAATCAGTTTTTTCCCGATCTTCAATCTGTTCAAGCCACTCCACCCTCTGTAAAAGGCACTCTTCCAGAGCTTGATTTGTTAACAGCATCCCCCGATGAAATTGAAGAATATAAGCGTACCATGAGGAGCTTGAATATTGACCCTATTACAAAACAGCCGTTAGAAAAACCGACTGAGGAGTCTTTAAAAGATCCAGAGGTAGACTACACCTCTGGTCTAAGAAATTATGTGATTAGAGCGGGTCTTGCCAATAAAGAGTTACCCGAAGAAAAAGCATTATATCTAACAGATGTTGTAGGTGCTGATGGTTTTAGACAAGACAAGGGCGGTCGATTTATTTTAACTGGGAAGGGACGACAAAAGCTAGGCTTGGGAGAAGGTCCAGACTTGGCGATAGATGAAGAAGGTATTAGTCGTTTTGATGTGGCTGACATTGCGGGACAAGGAGGAATAGCTCTTGGTGCAGGAATTGTTGCGGGCATAGCCACTGGTGGTTTGGGTATTCTCCCCGCTATGTTTGTCTCTGGGGGAGCGATGGCTCTTGGAAAAGTCGTGGACGAATCTATAGAATATGCAAAAGGGTATCAAAGACAAACAGCCGAGGAATTAAGAAGAGATGTAGTCATGGAGGGATTACTAGGGGTTTTTGGCGAGGGAGTAGGAAGAGTTTTATCTGCAACTGCGGGTAGAATATTTAAAGGTAGTGCCTCTCAAGCTGTTGAGGAAGGTAAAGATTTAGGTAGAGTTATGGTAAAACAGTTTGGACTAAAGCCTTCAATAGAAGGAGCAGCACCAGGAGCTTTTTCTATTTTAAGTCGTGCCCAAGCGATCTATGAAGGCGTTATACCTAATAAAAAAGCAGCTCTCCATAATGTTAATAGAATAAGACAAGAGTTGGTGGAGCTAGGAATAGACAAAGAAGCAGACCTTTCTGCTTTTATACGAATACTGCAAGATGATGTTGACACACTTTTTAGAACACCAGAACAAAGTTTGGCACGAGCACAAAAAACTCTTGGAACGGAGATAGAGGCAGAGATAGCCAGAATCATGGCTCCCTTGAGACGAGGAGAAGATCTAAGTACGAGTCTTGTCAACTCTTTACAAGACGCGAAGAACGCTTTTCAAAATCAAGCAGATGGCTTGTTTAAAATGGCAAGTGCAGAGCTAGGAGAAAATAACAGAATTATCCCCGCTGCAGAAATGGAATCTCTGTTTAAGGATTTAGCGGGCACAAACAATATATTTAAAAGCATTTTAAGAAAAGATGTTGGTAAAATTTTTCAAGAGTCTAGAGAAAGAGCAACACAAAAACTTATAAACTCTGGAATAGCTGAACCCACCGAACAGCAGATACAAAGAGAAATGTTTATAGCTCCAGAAAAAGCACAATTTATCAGAACTCTTGTTGGAGAGTTGTCTTATAATCCACAATTTATTTCAACGATAGGTGGTAAGAACATTAATGATCTAAGTAAAACAATAGATCAGTCCTTCATTGATGCAGAAGGATTTTTAATGAATAGGATACAAGATATAAACACTGCAGGTGAAAATTTTATAATGGTAGGTCGAAGTCCAGAACAATTGCAAAGGGGTCTTAGGTACTATAGAGAGGCGAGAGAATATTATGCCGATGGTTTAAATATGTTTAAAAGTCCTCTGGCACAAAACATTATAAAAAATGCAAGAGATGGCAAACGAATTGTTGATGTAGATCAAGTATTAAACACGATAGTAAAATCGGATAGACCTCAAGATTTAACTGATTTCTTAAACGCTGTAAAAGGTGTGGAACCTGCAGGTATAGGTCCAGAAAGAATCACAGTACGTTTTGCAGGCGAAGATTTATCTATTGAGGCAGCAGAGAGAAAAGCAGCAGAGTTAGCTAGGGCGGGTGTAGATAATAGTGGTTTATTAAAAGGAATTGAAGCAGCTCAAGAAAGACTTGCCCGATCTACAAGTTTTAGGGAAGCTGCGGGGACGAGAGGAGAGACTATACGTCAAGAACTAGCGGGAGCATTTTTAAATCGTGTATTAACCTCTAAAGATTCCATGAGTTTTAAAAATGGAGAGTATGTTCTTGATGGACTAAAAGTAGTCAGAGAGTTAGATAAACTTGGTACAACAAAGAATGTTTTGTTTAGAGGCGAGTTACAGCAGATAAAAGATTTAAGTAATATACTGAGGTCTACTGGAGTCGAGATAAATCAACAAACACTTAATGAGTTTGCTGATAGACCATTAGTAGAAGCAATAAAAGGATTACGACAAGCCACAGAGATACAGAAGGCAGTGGACAAGGATTCTTTAGCCAGAGCGTTTAATTCTGGCGATGGCGAAGAGATTATGAATAAATTATTTTCTAAAAAAACCACGCCTCTTCTTAGAGACTTTATGAACAACAATATAAAGATAGGAGACGAAACAATTCGTTTACCTAATCATCAACGCTTGAAAGAGACAGTTCAAGATGAAGCCATGAAAAGAATACTTAGATCTATGGGAGATGTAAGTAAGCCAAGATTTTCCGATGATTTTTTGTCTGGTAAGTTAGGAAATAATTTAGAAAAAACTTTATCAACTGATTATGGCGAAGAAGCAATTGTTGCTATGTTTGGTAAAGACACTTCTGATCGGTTATTTCAACTTGCTGAAGTAATGAAAAGAGCATCTGATCAGCCTTTAAAAGGTAAGGGTGGTCTTGCCCCTGCAACCATCGCTTTAGGTCTGACCATATTCGGTTTCATGACAAATCCTATCGCTACTCTGGGTTCTATATTTTTCTATAATTTTATGTCTAAAGCTTTACGATCAGACTTTGCTTTAAAAGTTATGACTTCTTCTAGGAAACCAGGAGAAGACTTAGTTAGTTCTTTAGCAAGAGATATTGTGACAATAGGTTCAAAGGTAGGTACTGATCTTACTACATCTCCACAAGGTCCCGTAAACTTAGTAGGCCCAGAGGAGAAGCGGTTTATAGATCAGAATATCGCTAGTCCCCTAGGATCTGCTGTGCAATCAGCCATACCAAACGTGGCACCCGCTTTTGGTGGCACCCCCGCAGCAAACGTCGATCCTACCAATCCTATTGTAAATCCAGATCCCGCTACACAAGCACTCGCTCAAGCACTTAGTCAACGTCCCCCCAGTTAGCTTGGATATCTTGGTCAACCTTACTAGGAACCGCTAACTCCAATCCCGTCTCCATAATATTCTTAATCTTCTGTGCCTGCACGTCGCTCTCGACAGAAAAACAAAGTTCGTCATGCACTGTAATCAACGGCACAAGACCTTCTTCATAACAATCTACCATCGCCTTCTTCGTTTGATCGGCTGCCGAACCTTGGATTAATCGGTTCAATGCCTTGTAGGTAAACGCTCGACGGATCAAAGGCCCGTACTCTCGTTCTGCATCCTCATGTTTCATAGGCTTCTTATAGCCAAAAGTCTTAGGCTCCCATAGGTCAAATCGGCACAAACGTCCCGATATCGTCCGAATCTTTCCGTTTTTTGCAGCTCTCTGCATTACACGCTCGGCTAGTGTCTTCACAAACGGCACACGCTGATGGTACTTTGCCATTAACGCTTTTGCTTCACCGTTAGACAGCACGAGTTGAGCAGCCAACTTACCCACGCCCATGCCATACATAATGCCTAAGTTCACGGTCTTTGCTTCTTTTCGTGAGATACCCGCCATATCTGCCACCATCTGATGGAAGTCAGCATCCCCTTTGTGATACTCGTCAATAACCTCATCAATCATAGGATGCCTATCTCCTCGACGTAGCACCGAACAATAATGCACCAGTAACCTTGGCTCTTGTGAGGAGTAGTCAAAGCTACCCCACTTTTCTCCTTCTTCGGGCACAAACAAGCCACGGATGAGTTTTTTGATTTCGGGATCACGGGCAGGTATCTGCTGTAGATTTGGATTCGACGACGAAAACCTACCCGTGACAGTCCCCCCATCATCAGATCGCAGTGGGTGAAACTCACAATGTATACGACCTTTAT
>VTLG01005412.1_pt1 | contig 16406 bp, 11 predicted proteins | sample 4694571 | NCBI WGS metagenome assembly VTLG01 (sample SAMN12604809, study PRJNA352737) | marine metagenome | biome: ENVO:00000447; feature: ENVO:00000209|ENVO:00000569|ENVO:01000036; material: ENVO:00002151; isolation source: viral sequences binned using virsorter ...
ATGTATAAGTCCAGCCTTTATGTAATGTTAAAGCTGGTTTAGATACACCATCAATTAAATAAGCTCCTCCAGATGCAGTAACAGTAAATGTCTTTTCATCTTCTAAAGCATCTGCAACTATATCAAGTGAACCGTTAGAACTACCTGTTGATGCAGCATCAGTTATTAATCCGAGGTCTTCGGAATAAGTAATCGAACCTGAGACAATAGCAATATCATCAAGAACACTCTGTGCAGGGGTGATGATAGCCCAATTAGTCCCGTCATATACCCGTAAATTATCATTGGAGTTATCAAACCATAAATCACCGTCTTGTAAACTTGTTCCATCAGCTCTTTGTGTAGGCGCACTGCTTGCTATTTGATATAAGTCAGCAAAGTTATTTATATCTGCTACGTTTGCACCAGCATTAACAATGTTAGTAATGTTAGAAGCAACAGTATTAACCTGAGTTGCTATAGGTACTAATCTATGGAAAGAATATGTATGAGTTGTAGATGTTGACTCTACTAAGAAACCAAAACCAGATGGTATGGTAGGTGCACCAGTTATAGTTACAGTGTTACCTGACCCCGCACCATTTGCTATGGTTAGTGTTGTACCACTTTGAGGAGTTAGTGTTGTGCTTGCAGCTTGTACACTTAATATAGCTGACTGACCTGTAGCCCCCTGTGGGTTAGTTGTAGGAAAACTTGTCTCGTTAGCAATAGCTGTAAAACCACCAACCTCATCAATAAGGTCAATAATTCTTGCGTTAATAGCAGCAGTTGTTGCTACGTATGCGTCAGAGTTAGACCAAGAAACACCACTAGCAATAGTTTCAGAAGAGTCTTGTCTAAGGAACTTAGCTTCAGCCTCTGTCTCTGTGTAGTATCTACTGTCAAGAGCACCACCAGTTAGTTCAGTTTCTGTAAAATATCTGTTGTCTAACTGACCAGCATCTAGCTCAGTTTCGGTGTAGTATCTGCCGTCAGCAGCACCACCAGTAATTTCAGATTCAGTAAAATATAAACTATTTAATTGACCACCATTTAGTTCATCTTCTGTATAATATCTATTATCTAAAGTTCCTGTTGCTATTTCAGAATCAGTAACAGCATTAGCCTGTATGTGCTCCGATCTAACAGCATCATTCTGTATATTATCTTCATCTACACAGTCGTTAGATAAATGTATATGATCTATACTTCCATCAACATACTGGTCGCTATCAACTGAGTTAGCAGCCATGTGTTCTAAATCTATAGAACCAGCAACATAATGTTGACTGTCAATCTGATCGTTAGCTATATGAACACCATCAATAGAACCATTTACATATTGGTCGCTATCTACAGAATCAGCAGACATGTGTTCTAAATCTATAGAACCAGCAGCGTAGTGCTGACTGTCAATTTGATCGTTAGCTATGTGAGCACTATCTATAGAGCCATCTACATACTGGTCACTGTCAACTGAGTTAGCTGACATGTGGATTAGGTCTATACTTCCATCTACGTACTGATCGCTGTCCACTGAGTTAGGTGACATATGGACAAGATCTATAGAACCGTCTACGTATTGGTCACTGTCGACTGAGTTAGGTGACATATGAATAAGGTCTATCGACCCGTCTACATATTGATCGCTGTCTACAGAATTTGGCGACATATGAATTAAATCTATTGACCCATCCACATACTGGTCACTGTCTACAGAGTTTGGTGACATGTGTTCGAGATCTATAGACCCAGCAACAAAATGTTCTGAGTCTACTACATCGTCTGCAATTAATGTGCCATCAATAGCATCTGCTTCTATATTAAATCTTTGTACTTTTCTATCAGTTGCTAGTGCACCAATAGCTTCTTGTAACGCATGACGTAGCTGTTTAAAGTTATCATTTATTTCGCCAGCTTTTAATGATGAGCCAGCTGTAAATGTAGCTTTAGGGTTGTCAACGTTTGTTTGTCTAAATATACGAACAGGTGTAGTACCTGTAGGTATATTGCCAGTGGTAAATCTAACTGTACCACCAGATGTAGCATTATAATTTTCGACGGTATAGTGGGTGGTGAGAGTTTTGACTACATTATCAACCTCTACTTTTACCTCGCTTGTTGTAAATGACGGAAAGGTGAAACTAAAATCAGCACTATTAGTGCCTGTTCCCTGACTTCCCGTATACGAGTTTTGTTGGTTTGCCATTTATTTATACATAGTTAATAACGAGGAAGATTCACCTGATTTTTGATTTTGTAATGCTGTCTTCGCTCTTTGCTCGGCTATTAATATAGCAATCTTGTCTATACGCATGATATCATTCCATGCTGCTTTTCGAGCTTTTTTAAATAATCTATCAATAACTTGGTTATGATAGTAGTCTCTAGCATCAAACTCACCACGTCTTCCAGCTCTTATATCACGATACATTAATTGCATAGATGCGATAATCTTAGGATCTTTAGCTAATTTACTTAACTCATATTCAAGATTATATTGTCCTATAGCTTGTTGGAACATTGATCTAATCTCAGGATGGTCAGTTAAATTAGTACCATCAGGTGCATAGTATGTGGACATACGTAAATCGTATCCACTATTAAATAGAAAAGTTCTACCGTCTGATTCTTCTAAATTAATAGAAATAGGACTGATAGCATTAAACGCTCTGGTTAGAAAATCGTGGTCTCTAATCGGTTTACCGTTTAACATATCATATTTAATAGGTAACGAGGTTACTCCGGGGATATTCTCTGATGCTAAGTTTCTGTTACGCCATGACTGGAATACACCTGAGTTTATTTCTCTCATATAAGGAGTAACAACTCGACCTATTTCATTACGTAAACCAGCTAAAGGTACTGTATTATTCATAAGACTAGCTGCAATACGTTCAACCTGACCGGGGCGTCCAGCAGCTAAATCAACGAGTTGTTGAATACCAGCTAAGTATGATTTACTAGATATAGCTTGTGCTATAACTAATGATATTTTTTGTAATTCTCTTTCTGTCCATTCTTCACCCATAAGCATACTAGCATCACCTACATCAGCGATTGTAGATAGTATAAGGTTAAATGGTTCTATAGAGTCATAGCCTACTCTTACTTCTCCTAGCTGTATAGTTCTTGGTATGTACCCTCCGTCTATCCAACCTTGACGTTTTTGTCTATCAGCTGGTCCGTTGCCTGATAATCTACCAGACATCCAAGAGTTGATTCCAAGGAATACTATAGCAGAGCCCATCGCCAATCGGCCTGTTTGTAAAGCACGTGCGTTAGCTAATTCTTCTACAGTATTAATACCATATTTTTTAAGAGGAGCTAAGTTAGCTGGATTTGCAAAAGCTATATCATTAAATTCTTTAACTAAGAAATTAAAACCGGGTGTATGTTTACCTGTTAATGCTAATCCGTTCACACCAGTTCTAGCAAATAGAAAGAATGGTCTTACGTATGGGTTAGCTGTTAACACATCATTTAAACCTTTAGCAAAGCCTGTAAGCTCTTGTGTAAGTGTAACTTCTTTACGTGCAAAGTTAGCAGCTTCATCTACTAAATTACCATTTGCGTCAAATATCTGACTATAAAAATCATCTTGATATGCTCGCATTAATGTTGATGTAATTTTCGGTAGTTCGATACCATTACCTTGCATATCTAAAACTTGACGCATTGCTTTTTCTCTTAGTTTAGCTCTACCAAGTAAAAATGCAAAGGCATCATCAGTTGCTGCCATGATCTTAGTAGAGTAAGTAAAGAAATTATTATTATTTACATTACGTACCATGTTAGTAAAAGCGAATATAGCACGATCAACTTTATCAGCTCGACCACTATCTTCTGCCCATCTACGTACCAGTTCCCAGTTTGCATCCCCTTTTGTAAATTCAGTATATCTTGTTTTAACTGTTGATAATTCACCACTCCAGTAACCATTTAACTTAGTAAAGAATAAATCAAATGCTTCTGGTATAGATTCCATCATGCCATTCATAGAAGAAAGACTAGCTCTTATTGTAGCTGAATCTCCATCAAACGGGTAACGTATCATTGCTCCCATAAATGTTTGTAATGGTCTTAGGAATGTTGCAGTACCTGTACCTAAAAGTGCCCGCATTGGGGTTTTAGGTCCACTTAATATACTATGGCTTACCATTTCTTGTAAACTACGTATTAATGCACCTGTACGGTCTGGTCCTAGTTCATCAATTTGACCACCTTTTAGTATTTTCCTAGCCCAGTTATCAAAGTCATCTAAATTATTTACATTTTTCATCATAGAGAAAGCTTCAAATAACGCATTTAATAAGTTATCGTCAGGGCTATCTTTAGCTATCTTAAGAATAGACATAACAGACTCTTTAACATCCTCTATTTCAGACTGAACAGCTTGATTTACCGCATCATTTAACTGTTGCCTAGTTTTACCAGCACCGAATGATCTGAAATAATCAGATGCAACAAACCTAGATTTCTTTGTTTGATACAAAGCTGTTAACATAGTATCAACAATCTGTTTTGCTGGACCATCTATATCGTCTAATGCAACATAATTAGCAAGTTCTCTACCAGCTATACCTGTATCACGTAGTTTCTTAAGTAAATCACCTACAACTAAATCAGCTGTTACAACAGTTTGAGCAGACCAAGTTTCAAATACTTCATCACCCATAGGTAAAACAGCTTTTTGTTTATCAAATAGGTCACTAAGATACTCCTCTGGAGACATGTCTACAGGTTCTCTACCGTTAGTTATCTTCTGAAACTCGGTTACAGCATCCCGCCAAACATCAGCTAAAGCTTTTCTATCACCTTTTACTGACTCTAGTTCAACTTTAAACTTTTCATCGCTCATTAAGCCTTTCAAAGTAGTCTCAACTATCTCATCCGTAGTACCACCATATCTAGCAATACGCTCTCTTTCGACAGCAGTAGTTACACCGCCAGTGGATCCATCTTCAGATCCCCAATCAGTTCTAGTTTTCTTTAATTGATCTCTAGCTTTCCCGGGCTCAACAGTAGATGTATGAGCACCTTGATGTCTACCAGCAACAGGTTTGTTTTTATCAGCTCTAAACTCAGTTTCTCCTCTACGAAGTTGTGCTAAAGCTTGAGTAGTTGTTTGATCTTCTATACTACCATTACGTTTTATAATTTGACTTTTAACACTTCTACTACCTTTACCTAGTAAGAAGCCTACACCATCAAATACAAGTCCGATACCCATACCTTCTACGATGTTTTTCATTTTCATCATAATAGGATGGTCAGTATCTCTAGTTGACAGTGGTGTATCCATCCAACCATAATGGTCACGCAAGCTACCTAAAGCATTATGACCATCTGACTCTTTAGAAACAAGGTCGGATAAACCACCTATAGCCATAGCTCTGGTGACATTACCCATATTCATAAGACCGGTAGCACCAGCTGCAAGTAAAGGAATACCTGTAGCAGCTAGTCCTTTAGCAGCTAAAACAGTACCCACAGCCATAGAGCCGAAATGAACTGTTCCTCGTAGTAATTTACCCCACCATGTTTTGGTTACTATAGGATCGTCGTAATCTACAAAAGGATCCCATTCTGGTCTATAAAAACCTTTCTCTTCTTTCTCTCGAGCCATTTCGCCAGAGAGAGCATCAGTGGTTCTTTCGGCAAAAGTTGTAACGGAAGATGCTGTATCTTGTAGACCCCCTTGGATTGCACTTCCTAATTCTCTTGCTACTCCACCGAGTCCCCAGTTTTCTGAGTTACGTGGATCATCTCTAACTTCGGTGAATTGTTTTCGCTCTTCTTCACCTCGTTCAGCACTTTCGTTTAACCTATCGTTAATCTCATTAAATGCTGCTCTATCTTCATCAGAGGGTAATCCCGTAGGGTCGTATTTTAATTCTTCTTCCATTATAATTCTGTGGTAACTCTATAGCGTAGAACATACGGTAATAGAAATTCTAGTCTGTTAAATAGAGGGATGTTATCACCATCCTCTCCTATCAATCTACTAAACTCCGCTTGGTCTGCATCACTAATGGTAGATAAGTTTAAGTAACTTGAATCTCCAGTAAATGCTAACTGACCATTGGCGTTCATCTTTATTTTAGTCATTAATAGTTTCAGTTGAAACTTGTCATCAAAGACTTCATTTCCTGTTATAAGTTTGTTATCAGATAAAAACTTTAATACTAAAGTTAAGTCAGATCCTTTCATACCGTAGATGCCAAACTCAGCATTTGGATTATCAGCGAGTAATTCTGCAATACTATCAACATCTTCAGTGCCCTCGCTTTCCTCTGAGAATATCGACATTGTACTTAAATCAATCTCTGTACTATAATCTCCATTTTCTTGTTTAAATGCACCGTAGCCGTCAAAATGTTCTAATGCTTCTGTTACATGTAATTTCGTAGTTTCTGTAGCCCACTGCTCGGCATTTAATGATGCAAATTCTAAAGCCTTAGTCATAGTTGGAAAATGAGTTAATAGTCTAGATTCTTGTATATTAGTCTCTGCTATTAATCTTAACCCATACATTGAAAACTTTGGATCTTTAGGATCAATCAGCTCTGTAGCTACAAGTCTTTCATACAATAAGTTTTCAGCAGTTAGATCTGGATATAATTTTGCTAACTGTCTATAGATAGCAGGCATCGGTCCACCGTTTAAAAAAGATTGTCTACCAATTAGAAGGTGAGGCATTTCTCCTTCATGAGCTGTATTAGTTGTTAACCAACCTTCGTTATCATTTGCTATCATGCCTTCATAAGTTTGACCTAATGCCTCGACATCTTTAATCTCATAGTTTGAATCAGCTAATGTTTGTAAGGCTGACTTAAACTTACCGGCTTGAATATCAGCAGTCACTGCCTCGAGAGCTAGCCTCTTAGCATCTTCTACATTCTCATACTTTCCTAAAAATCCCTGATAATACTCAAAGTATTTTCTATTGATAGCTGGTGTTATTGCAGCTATTGTTGAGACAATTAATCTATCGTTATCCGCAACTTTAGCACCTATACCAAAGTCCTCTTTATTATCAATTACAAAATTAGATATTTCTACTTGAAGTAATGCGTCAACAGTAGCAAACTCAGTAGACTCCATTCCTCCTCTCTGACCTCTCTCAAATATTTCTAGAGCTTGGCGGTATAACTCTGGATGAGATCCAGCATAAGGTATATACTCATTAAACTGCTCTTGGGTCATAAATTTGTTTTCTTTTAAATTAGCTTCATAGTTTTGTAGCTTATTTTGTAGTGTATCTATATTTAAAGTTTGAGTTTTAGCATCTAGTAAGTTATCAATAAACGAAATTAAGTTGTTACTTCTTGTTGTGTTTAAGTCTTGGAATGTTGTCATACCACTGCCATCCTTGTTTGGAAATGCCCACTCTGTAAAGACTGCATCTAGTACGTTTGATTGAAGTTCTCCAGAATCAATACCTCTTCTTAAAATTTCTCTTAATTCTTTATCAAGGGCTTCGTAAGCTTGCTCTTTATCACCCTCAAAATATTCTAGGTAATAGGCAAGTCTTTTTTGATACCATCCATTCTCTCCCCAAAACCCATCTATGACTTTTCCGTCTGAAGCTGAGTAGGACTCATTGCTAAGAATGTTAGTTCCTTGAGTATTGATAATTCCAATAGCTTCTTCGTAATTACCTCGAGAAAGTATAACCTTAGTAGCATCATCATCTTGTTGGAAAATCTGTGAATAGAACTTTTTTTCTTCTTCATCAAAAGCTGGTATTAACATATTGACAACTAGACCATCACTGAATCTGTCATCTTTCTGTTGCCACATTCCTATATAATATGCTCTAAGACTTCTCCACCATTCTACCTGTTCATCTAGTGTTAAATCTTGAAAATAACGCCCATTTTCATGAGGCATATCTTTCATTGCTATTTCAATAAACTTAGAAAGATACTTTACAGAATGTCGTGCTGTCTCTCGTCCGTTAGACATGTTTAGCCCAGCAATCATTAAAGCGTATTGATTTAACTCTTGGCTGGTGCGGATCGTTACTTCCTCTCCTTCAGCATTTTCTGTAATATAGAAACCATTTTTTTCTATTTCTCTTTGAGCTGTACCTAATTCTTTATTTAATTCAACTAAGTTTTTACCTGTTAGTTCTTGAAAATTTATACCTTCATCTCTGAACTTAATTTTTGATTTCTCATCCATTAAGATATCTAACTTCTTTAATCTGTCTCGCTGCTCTGCGTAAGCTGCAACAACAGGAGCTCCAGATTTTGTTAGCGAAAATATATTCTTTATCCTCTCATCTCTAACTTTTATTAATTCCTTATACATCGCAATATTATCTCTAAAAAATTGAGATGTATCTTCTTGCTGTTTAGTAATGTTTTCATTAACCGGTTTGGTTAAATCAGGTTCGGTGTTGGTGTATAAGTTTTGTTCGTCTAGGAAGGGCTTGGAGGTCTGCCTTCCTAACGACTCAAAGTATGATTCTACTGTTGCCATAATTTATCCCATAGGTAATCCGAGAAGTGAAATATTATCACCACCCGGCATTGGTATACCGTGTAATGACGCAGCGGTACTTGCTATAGAGCTTGCAATACTTAATGCACCACTCAATCTGTCAGTTGGAGGCATCAATACAGGTGCTCCATATTCTGGACGTACACCTAGTGTGTTAATAACTCCAGCTTGTTTAGCCTGCATTTGTTCTAATCTACCTCTATATCGTCTGTGCATGTTTGCACCAAATTCTTGTGATACTGAGTTCTCTAATGATCCTTGAGCTCGTAATAAAGCAAGCATACCTTTTCTACCAGCAGTTCTAGATCGACCACCTTCTACTGATTTAGCTAATTCTTTAGTTCCCATATAGGAAGTAAATCCTTTTTCGTAAGCTTTTAAAGCCTGACCTCGAACATATATAGCTCTTGTTAAGTCGTTAGAGATTCCTTTACTGTAACCTCTAGCAACATTTTGCATACCTCTAACAGCTTGAGCTTCTCTGTTAAAGAATTTTAAGGATTCGGATTTGTACTTAGCGTCCTTCTCCATCCATCTTTGCTGGGCAGCTCTACGAGCTCCAGCGTTAGCATCCATGCACACGGCAAAATTCTATAAATTGTACGTTATTTGGTCCATGTTCAAACTTACGTAAGAACTTGAAGCCTAGAAATCTAAGTAGTTTTAAATGTACTTTATTTCTACTGTCAACTATATTCCAGAGGAGTGGTTCAGTACGGCTATCGACATACCGCTTTGCCTCTCTTGCAAATGTAATTGGGTATCGGTGTATATCAGGAGTGCAGAGCATCCATATATCACCTTTCTCTCCTACTCCGGCCATGCCAGCAGTCTTGCCGTCAGGCACTGTGAAATACACGTAGGATGGGTTGTGAGTCATGAGAAAAGGTAGCTCGCTATGATCTATCCCATGACCCTCTTCGACCTCTCTGAGGTCATCTGGACGGAGATTAAAGGCTACCTCTGTGGCAGCCTCGATTGTAATTGGGTGAATGTAATTAGGCACGTCTGTAAAACATTGGTGAAAAGTCACCTTCCCATGCCATTGCTCTTAGGGTAGCTGGAGCTGGGTGACTTGATTTAAGTGTAATGTCTACGTTTTTATTCTTTTCGTAGATTGGTATAGTTTGTATATGTTCTTCTAAATATGGAGCATCAGATACTTGATATTCATCTAAATCATTAGAGTCATATACATCAGGATAGTCAGGTTTACCTAATCGTTTTAGATTAGTTTCATATAAACCTATCTTACCAAAGTGTAATTTAAGTCTGTGTAAAATCAGTGAAGAGTTAACATCGGAAAAAGATTTTTCTCCCGAAGTTTTAGTCGGATATATTCTAGGAAACTCTACAAGATATTCGTATAGATATCCTATCTTTAATGTGGCTCCTTGCCAATTTCCGGGAACTGTAAAGCTGTTACTACTTGTAGCTGTGGGTTTAGCATATCTAGCTATTCGAGGTGCGTTCTGATCCACGTCTACAATAGCTAATTCATAATTAGGTGTGGTTACTTGTGGCATCCAAACCACATTACTAAATGTAGTTAGTTGTGTAGTTGTGTTATATACACCACCAGATATATCTGTATGATTATCTAAATGTATAAGATAGTTTATGTTATCCTGAGTAATACTAGGTTCATCATCTGACTGTACTAATTTAATAGATTGTAAAAAGTTATCTGTATCTACAAAATAGTAATCATCATTAACAATAAAGTGATATTTTATCGGGTTATTTAGTTTCCATTTAAACCATGCTTGTTGCTGTTTTTTATCACCAATAGCTAAATACCTATAACCATATACTGTGTCTGAGTTCGGAGTGTCATTATCATTCTCATACTGTTGACCAAATAAAATTAAATTATTTTCTCTAGAATTAGTTAATAGATTTATATTTTTAGGTAATAATGAAGGTACAAGTTTACTGATTTCTACAACGTCAGGTTCACCTTCTCTAGATGTATTAGCCATTTCATTGACTCGGCTATATTTACCTGAGTTATCTACATATGCAATAGTTGTACCTAATGATAATGGAGGTACATCTTTGTTATAATTATATGTAGATACACTACGTAATTTAGCAGTATCAGGGTTTAGTACTGTGTCATCTGTAGAAAGTAAGAATTGTTGGTTACTACTAAATACAAGTAAACCAGCATTAATTTCTATGCCATCAAAAATTTCTGACGGAAACATAGAGGCAGCTGATATATCTATAGGATCGCTAGCAGATACAGTCAGAGCTGATTCTATAAAGAAATCTGGTTCTCCTAATGTACCGGGTCTGCATAATACAACGTTTTCCCCTGCTAATAGAGCTAGCCTGTTACGAAAGAATAATACTTTATTTATCTGTTTACCTACAAAGGTAGGCATAGGGTTTGTAATAAGATCTCCTACACGACGTTTAGCATAATCAAATTCTCGTATAGTAAATGTACCCATTTCTGTAGTTAAGCCTGCGTCTTGTAAGCCTGTACGTTGTATCACTAATGGCATATTTGTTAACTCATTAGTTATGTTAGGTATAGCACACTCTACCCAAGATCCAGTACCATCTAAATTATTTTCTCCTTGAAATTGTAGGTAGTAATCATCTTCATCAGACATTCTAGCATTGGCTACTTTAACTATATAACCATGTCTACACATGTTAGGTAATAAAGTAACTTCGTTAATTGATTTCTGAAAGACTCTCATGAGATCTTCTTCTACAATTTCGACGTTAAATGGATTACTACTAGATAAATATATTCCCGGTCCTATAACCTTAGCATTAATACCAGATGGTAAATCTGTAACAATACCAGCTAAGATAGTATCAGCTGTAACTGCTGTATCAGCATCGAATGGTGTAGGTGAAGGGCGTACTAATCCGTCTCCATTGTTTGTTAGTGTAGCTTTGACTGTTGTAGTTTCTATTTCTGTTACAGAGACTTCGATGTAAGCTTGTGCATCAGAGCTGTTAGCTTCGGTAGCATGAGCTGGTTCAACACGTATAACATCACCAACGTCCCAACCTTCTCCACCATGCAGTAAAACGACTTCTAGGTTATAACTACATCTATAGTTATCACCACCCGGTCCATTGCTGCTAGCATTATAGTTAGGGCTAACACCTTGCTGACCTAAAGCGGTAACACGAAATGTTAAGTTATTTTTATTTGATGATTCTGTCTGTACAGTACCACCACTGTTTTTAACATGTACTATATTTTCTGTAGCTCCATAACTAGACTTGGCTGTTACAGCATATACTTCAGTACCTATACCGGGGCAGTGACCTGAGCCGTCTCCCTCGTCATAGTCATTACCTGTAATCTTAACTTTAGTTGCTCGTTTTACAGTAGTGAGGTTGCTAGAAGTAGCAGTGCTATCGTAAATATTAATACCGTATTGTCGTCCATTCTCTGTTCTGAGTAGTTCTATCATAGCACAGTGAGGCTCTGGTCTATCAAATGTAGATCCAGTCTCACCTACTGTTGTATACTGTTTACGTGCGTCTGTGTTATCTCTGTTAGTTACAAATGTAGTATCATTGATAGTCAAAAACTGTAAATTTTCGGGGTCAGTTGTTGTTAAATAATTTTGTAATCTAGTTGTAGCAGTCGCCACAGTCTCAATAAACTTCCAGTTATTTGTAGTTCCAGAAGTATGTGTAGGTGCAGCTGTACCAGAACTTATAGCAGCTTGTGCTTCATAGATTCGAGCTGTACCACTGGTGGTTTTCTGTACCTTGTCTCCATAATTCCAATCAGTATCAAACCATTCTCTAGCCCCATACTTTATATTTTGAGCTTTACCGGGGTTATTACCACTAGCTTTCCATACTTTAAATCCACCAGTTGCGTCTATCTGACCAACATATGCACCTTCATCATCATCACGAAAGTAGTGAAACCAAGATCCACCACTCGCTACACTAGCTAATGGTGTTGTACCTACTCTAGCTGCACCCGGTCTTTTAAATAAACCATAAGTTACGTCAGGTATAGCATTAACTATATCTCTTACCTGACCTTGGAATTTTAGATGATCTGGCTGTTCAGATATACCTTGGTTAAAACTAGCTATAGTTTGTGTTATGCCTGCCATTATGCGTACCTTGTTTTAGATTTTTTCTTCTTTTTAGTAAGAGGTAAACCTTCTGGATTTTCGTCACCATGTATAACACTAGGACGTCTATAGACATCATCAGTATCTTCAATAACTGGAGTCTTATACACCTTACCGTCTTCATCTTCAAATTTAATTTTTATTGCCATTATCTTGGTAAATTCCTCCATGGTTGATATGTGGTATATACAGTATCTTCTGGGAATCCAAACATGCTATGATTACCTTGGTTACATTCGTACTCCATAAGGCTAGCTCGGCTTAAACCTTCTTGAGTCTGTAATAATTGTACGAGTTGTGGGTTAGCTACAAGCTGAGTAGCTGCCATTCTAGATGCTCTGTAAGTTATATGTCTTCTAAAGACTGGTGGTAGATCTTCAAATTCATATATTTTTGTAACATCTAGTACGAATTTTTCTACGTCAGGAAACTCATCTGTATGAGTCTGTTTATCATACAAGAATCCTTTACGTCTGACAAAGTTATATGTCCTACTTCTCCAGTTATCATGTAGATCTAATTTAACTACATCTGCTGGAACAGTAACTTTGTTAGTAGTAGAATCTACTTGAAATTCTACATGACTTTCTGTGTTAAAATGCCAACCTTCTGACTGTACATCTATGCTAGCATCTTTTAATAAATTATATATAAATTGTATCTCTGGGTTTGCGTTTGTGATTGCCCCAGTTACAGGATCTTTTAACTGTGTTATTGGAGCCTGTCCGATAGCTCCCAGTATTGAATTTACTGCGGATAGTTCGGTATCGAGGTCAATAGTTGTGGAAGCCATAATAAAAAAAGGGAGCCGAAGCTCCCGTATAAAAATGAAATTTAGAAAGCAGCAGTTGCACCAGATAATGTACCTGTACCGGCTACTAATTCTACAGCAGCAGCTGGGTTTAATGGAGCTACTCCCATTGCGAGTCTTCCTAGGATTACGTCGCCTTGGTAAATAACTGACACGTCACCAGATGTTACTTGAACTTGTGGTCCGATTGCTTCTACAAGACCAACAGCTTCTTTCTGGAAGATTAATCCACAAGAGTTGTTGAACTTAGCCGCTTCACCGTAGTCGTTTACGGTTCTCTGTCCTTCGTTAGCAGATGCGTTAGCAGTAGGAACAGCGATTTCTTGCTGATCTCCCATTGCTTCTGATACGAATGAACCAGAGTTTCCGGGGTCTGTTACACCGGGGTTTGTTGCAGATCCGGAACCATAAGCTGTACCGAACTTACCAAAGAATGGTATATTCATTGACTTATAGATTCTGATACCAGCAATCTCGATGATGCCATTACCTGACTGTAATGCGTCACCTTGCTCATCTCTGTTAATTAGATAAGCACCTGAACCTGATCCACCTACAGCCTGAATAAGCTCGTAGTATTGTCTTGGGTTCAATACGGCTACTCTACCTTCGCCAGAAACGCCCTTCTCATCTAGCGCAGCAGCTGCGTCATAGAAAGCGTTTACGAGAGAGTTAGCAACGTATGCGTCAGATGCAGCGTTGTTTAAACCAACTCTGATCTGTGTTCCACCGGGCTCTACAAAGCCTGACTTTGTGATAGGACCAGCGGATCTAGCAGCCTTAGTGATAGCTCTGAAGATACGTCTATCATAGTTTTCTGCTAGTGCATATCCGATCTTACGAGAAATTTCTCCTCTTAAGTCGTAATGTGCAAGTGTTTCGTCCAACTCATATACGAAAGCTGAACTGATTAAGAGGTCATCGCACTCGATTGTTACCTCTGCTACTGGAGGTGCACCGTCGGTGTTACCCAGTATGTTGTTTCCGGGAATGTGGTACTCACTCTTTGTTCTACCTGTGAAGATAAACTGCATTGAGCGTCCATTCTTAAGGGTTCTCTTTGTGATTAGATCACGTGCGATTGTGTTACGCTGGAAGCCTTTGAACAATTCTCCGGAAAACAATTTTAAATATAGTGCTCTACGTGCAGCAGTTGTTGTTGCCGCACCATTATTAGCACCCGACCACGTTAGATTTGAAGGGTCGTTTGTACTTTGCTGTGCTACAGCCATTGTTCTCAGTTAAATTAAGGGTTTATATTTCTTTGTACAAATTTTTCTCGAGATTATTTGTGGTCTATCCCACCGTCTAGACGGCAAAAGGTATCCTCCTTAGAGGGCTTGTGCCAATTAGGAAGAGGTCCGACTCTGAGGTGTCTCTTCCCGCATGTGATAATAGACATGCGACCATTCAATAAAGGTGAAAAGGGAGAGTAGTGCTATAACTACTCCCCATAATGATTTACTCATTAATAAGAATGATCCTCTAATCTTGGATCTTCCTTCTTTTCTTCAGTTTTAGCTTCGGGCTTTTCTTTTTCCTCAAGTCTATATGAGGTAACAAAAGCACGATTATTTGAGCTTTGTTGTGCCATTACTTAATAATTTTAGTATATGTAACACCACGGTAAACGTAAGTTACTGTCATAGCTTCCTCCGATACCAAGCCCCCGTTCCATGACTTGATTACATGCGTCGCAAAAGCGATGAACGGACGTCGGAGTTATGCCTTACACCATGTGTTTATCGTATAACGACTGCCTACTGGTGCATCTACGTAATGTGGATACATATAATAAACAGGAAAAGCTATCGCTTCACCACGTTTAACAGTCGTTGTATATTTTTGTACTGGAAAATGAAATTCACCATTTTCAAAGTCACTATTTAATCCAAGGATGATACTTATATTTCTAACAGAACCATCTCTATCTATTGGATTATCTACGTGCTCTAATGTTTGACCAGTTATTTCTCTTAATTGATAACCTACGTCTCCCGAGCAAGTAAAGTATGGATATATACTGAGGTATTTTTCGATAACAGTTACTACACAGTTGAATACTAAATCGTCTAATGGTGTGCCTTCAGTTAATCGTAATTCATAACAGTCGACATTGTTGGTATCATGTGTGTACCGCTGACAACTTTCTTTATTATTTGTGTGATATTTAATAAGATTATTACATAACTCATCTGTTATCACATTATCTAGTTTCAGTATTCCATTCATGGTGGTTATGGGAGGAAAAGCAATTTCACATGTAATTAAAATTTATGTTGTATCTACCTATCGTGGTGGTAGTGCTTGTAGAGTTATGCGGTTTTCCAGCATCAAAAATTACTAATCTATTTTCTACACTATCTATCTTTGTCCCATCTTCTAGTTTTGTATAACCATCACATGTAGTCAAAGATAACACTGCTCCTTTATGAGTAAAGTCATCATCTGTATGTACAGCATGCTCAGTTAAAGTTGAAGTCACAGGATAAAAATTTACTTTTATTCTTATAAGTGCTTTTAACTCTGGTAGTAGCTCTACAATATCTTTAAAACTTTCCCACAGGTATGATAGTGGTTCATGTTTTAAATAGACCATGTGTATTAAATACATACTAAGGTCAGTTGATTTCTGCTCACTGTTAAGAGAAGATATATAATTCCAAGAAAAATATTTGTTATTAACTATTTCATTTTTTAATGGAATAAATAAATGATAGGGTAAAAAATTATCAATAATTTGATAACTCATGCTATTGCAGGAGCTTTTAGTGCAACTTCTGTTGACTCAGTTGAAGCTAAGTCAAGTGGGAAGTTGTGAGCATTACGCTCGTGCATTACTTCAAAGCCAAGGTTGGCTCTGTTTAATACGTCAGCCCATGTTGGAACGATCTTGCCGTTAGCGTCAACGATGGACTGGTTAAAGTTAAAACCATTAAGGTTGAAAGCCATGGTGCAGATGCCCATTGAGGTGA
>VTLG01013397.1_pt1 | contig 16404 bp, 26 predicted proteins | sample 4694571 | NCBI WGS metagenome assembly VTLG01 (sample SAMN12604809, study PRJNA352737) | marine metagenome | biome: ENVO:00000447; feature: ENVO:00000209|ENVO:00000569|ENVO:01000036; material: ENVO:00002151; isolation source: viral sequences binned using virsorter ...
ACTGTGTTGGCAGCTTGATCAGCTATTTCTGCTAATGCAACACCACCATCTTTAATTGTTACTGCACCACTTGATACAGCAAAATTATCTGAACTAAATGAGGCTACACCTTTATTAGAAGTTGTAGCGTCCTCTCCTGCTATCGTAACTGTATTAGAGGTTGCTGAAGTATCTATACCTTCACCACCTGCTATGGTTAAAGTTTCGCTGTCTAAATCAATGGCTATTGTCCCACTATCTGTAGTAACATCTAAATCTTCGGCAGTTACTTTTGTGTCTACATAAGCTTTTACAGATTGTTGTGATGGTATGCCTGTTGCACTATCTGATGACATATCATCTTCATCAAGAAAACTTTTACCATCTAATATATTTAATTCAGAAGCAGTAGAAGTAACAGCAGTCCCATTAATAACAAGTTGACCAGAAGAATCTAAAAACGCTGCTTTTTCGGCAGGTTGAGTACAAAAAACTGTTTTAGCACCAGTTCCCCAACTTACAGCAGAATCACTGTTAGAGGATTGTAGGATTGTAGTTCTAGCTAAAGTTGTTCCAGCAGAAGCATAAGTACCAATACCTATTTCAAAATCTACTCCATCTGTGCAACAGTAGTAAGTTGTATTTGCATCACCTATGGATGAAAAAGACTCAAAGCCCGTTTCTGCACCAGATAAAGTATATGTGCCTGTGCCTGTTGTAGCTGTTGTTTCTTTAACTCTATCTTTTAACGCTAACGCCATTTGTTATGTCCTTGCTTTTAAGGGCAAACCTACTCTATACCCATCTGTGTTTTCTCTTGCTTCTCCTAAATCTTTTAATCGTGTAAGAGTTTCTATAAATCTTCCATTATAAAGATCTAATATATCTTTTTCGCCTTTCATAAAGGTATAGGCTTCAAAAAGGGATCCATATAATAAAGCGGAAGGAGCATTTGTACTTAACCAAGTCGTTCCACTGTCTGCTCCAGCAGTTAAACTTGTTGGTCTATAAAAATATTGTAATTCAACAGTATAAGCACTATTTGGAGTAGGTGCTAATATAAAATGATCCTCACTAAATTTAGCATAATATTTCGGCAGTCCAGTTGTACTAGAAGCAGGAGTGTACTCTCTTAAAAAATTGACATCTTTGTGAAGCAAGAAACTTTCTGAGCCAGAAGTAGTTATTTGAAAAGAAAAAGGGGCTAACAAATCAGAGGGAACATTAACATACTGATCTGAGGCAGTTAAGGTGCTTGTTACATTCTTTCTAAAAACATCTAAATCTACAGTAGATAATATTCTATCTTCTGTCGTTTTAATAAAATCTGCTAAATGTGTAACAAAAGTCGACTCACTGTTATCGGTGTAATCTTGTATTGCTGTTTTTAATGTTGCTAATGTAAAACTCATTATCCACTCACCGTAACTGGTCCTGCTGTAACAGTCGAACCACCACCTTTTGTACTTCCTGTTGTAGCAGTTCCTGAAGAAATTGAAAAGGTATATTTATCATCACTTACTTTTGTAATAGAATAACCACTAGAATTTTCTAAAGCAGAAACAGTAAATCCATCAAAAGGAAAACAGTTTCTAAAGCGAACAATATCACTTGTTGATCGCCCATGACTTAATTCTGTTACTGTTATAACAGCAGAGCCAGAAGAACCTGATTTAAAAGGATTTTTATTTAAAAGTCTCTCTATAGCTACCTCTGTTCTATCTGGTCTTGCTTGATATAATGCTTGAGGCTCTGATGGAGGTTTTCTTGGTGTTAATTGAGGGTGCTTTTGTTCAAACTCAGATTTATGAACTATATTCCCATTCCATTCTTTTACTCTTTCTTTATAAGGAAAAGCAAAGCCAGACCTATCTGATATAAATTTAGATTTTTTACCTAGTGCATACCTCATACAAAACCATAATATGTACTACTCGGAGTAAGAGTTAAACTAGATCGATCTCTATCTTCTGCGGCAGCTCTTTCAAACTCTTCCTCATACATAGCTTTTAATAATTGTATTCTATCTGGTGCTCTTTTTATAGCTAAATAATAGGCTAATCCAGCAGTTAAGCATGGATAAAACCTAAAAGGAACCTCCATAGTATTTATCTGTGTGTCTGCATCTTGTATTCTTGTTAAAGCATCATAATAAATAACATCTGTACTATTTTCCGGAGCTGCCCAAACTTTAAGGGTAGGGGTAATTTGTCTATCTAAAAAATATTGACTTGGTCTACCTGTTTGAGCTTTATTGGGAAGATTTAAATATTGGTCTCTGCTTATTCTGGACATAGTGTAATCTACACTACTCCTTCTCACAACAGCGTTTAAAATATCAATAACATCTGTTGCTAAACTATAATCAACATCATCAGCAGTAAGAGCTTGTGTTCTTTGTACTATAGTCCATTGGTTTAAACCTCTATTAGCCCAATCAGCTAACAAAATATTAAGAGAACGCTTTGCTGTTTGTAAGTCATACCCTGTTCTAACTTCTAACCCACAACGCTCAAAGGCTTCTTCAATATATTCAGCAACATTAAGTTCAAAATCTGTAGAAGAAGAAGTTGCCATTGGTTATCCTTTCTTTTTCTTTTTGTAAGAAACTTTCTTACCTTTTTTCTTCGCACTTGCTTTAGCCATTGCTACTCCTTTTGCAGTATAAGGATAATGTTTTTTTCCTACCTTCGGCATTTTAGCTCCTTTCGTAATTTGATTACTTATTTGTCCTCTCGTTATTGTCACTTAAACATTTCTGGTATGAAAGCTGACCCAATTATAAGAACAGCAAGTCCCCATAATTTATAGTCAAACCTGTCTAAAGTTTTTTCTATTTTTTCATATCGTCTATTACACTCAGCTTCGTGCTTTTCTAATAATTTTAAAACTTCATCAGCTTTCATTTTATATCTCAAGTATAAAAAAATGTCATCATATCTGCTACATCTACTGTGTATGTAACGCTCATACCACTTGCAAATAAAACTCCGTCTGAAGGAATTGTTCTATCTATAACAGTATTAGCTGTTCCTATTGTTCTTGCCTTCATTAACACCGTTCCATCTTCTGGAGCACCATCATAAAAAGACACCGTTCCTGCCGTTCCACCTGAAACAATAGACATCCCTTTTAGCCTAACCCTTGCTCCGTCGCCTATAGCTTGAGCACATAAAGTTCCAGAGCCTACTTTTAGATTAGCCGCATATTGTGCTGAACATTCTACTGCTGATACAGTTAAAAAGAGTTTAGATCCAGCTACTGTTTCAGCCGAACTTGTTGACGTTATAACTTCTGTCATAGCATCTCCAAAAACATCTGTACCAGTTATTGTACAAGTTTTTGCATTGTCGCCAGTACCAGTAGTTGTTACTGTTACATTTCTGGCTGCACCTCCTGCATGAGTAGTGTTTGCCATAGTTGCTGAAGTATCAGGTTGTGCTGCTGTAACTAATCTATCGTCGTCAGACGCATTTTCATCATTTACAGTTAACACCCTTACATCAGATCCTGCCATATTTTTCTCCTTTTTAAAAAGGGGGAAATTAATCCCCCATATTAATTTTACTCAAAAATAAGTCTGCTAATGCACTGATAATGAACATCAACTGCTTCGGCTGCGGCAGCTCCAGCTTCAATTCCAATGTAAGGAATTAAATCAATATCATCTGTCATAGCTGCTGACTTTGTTGTACCAGTTGTAACTGCTGTTCCACCAGTTGAACCAGAAGTAGAAGTTATGTTGTACTGCTGACCATTAACAAAAATAGACATTTTTCTAGCACTATCAAACTCAATTTTAAGATGATAATTGGTGTTCGCTGCTACTGTTATAGGTAATGCACTGATATAGTCAGTTCCACCTATACTATGAACAAAGTGTAGCAATGTATAATCATCAAAAGCTTCAGAGTTTGTTGCATCTGTTTGAAACTTAAAAAATGCTTGGTTAGCATCAGTTGCTATTAACTGATCATTAGTAAGTTTTAAACCTGCCCATAACTTTTGGTTATCAATAGCATTTGTGTTTAAAGAACATTCCCAAGATACTTGGTTTTCTGTTCCCCACAATGTACCAGTCCATGCAGTTTGATTACTATCTAAATGAGGTGCTAGTATTGCTTGATCTTGATCTGCTCCAGCAGTTGTTAGTACAATTCCTGCCGCAGTAGAATTTCTAGTAGACAATGCACTTGTCATGTTAGTTCCTAAAACTTCAAAATCTTTGTTAGCTGAAACATGAAGTGCTAAAGCTGAAGCATCATCTGCATCAGGGTCAATAATATTTACTGCGTTTAATTTAGGAAGTTGTTTAAACCACTCTTCTAGGTAATACCTGCGAGTGTCTTTAAGACCGTCCTGTATTGTTCTGTCTTGAATTAATCCAGTAGTAGTGTTTTTACTTACTACTTGAAAATTGTTTTCAGAGCGGACTGCTCCTGAAAAAGTTGTATTAGCCATTTAAATCTCCTTGTCTTGGCAAATGTCAGTTACACCATGTAACTGTCAAGGTTCGTATTAGTATAACAAAAAAAGAGCGACTGTAAAGCCGCTCTTTTAATCAGGGGATAATTAATTAATTATGCTCCAGGAGATCCAAATACGCAACGAGGATCAGATACGCCAAAGCTATATCTTTCTCTTGCTTTATATCTCACATTCCCAGTATCAAAATCACCTTCCATAGCAGTTGAAATTGCTGCTCTTTCAAAGTGTTTGAATCCATTTGGAGCGTCAGTTTTAATGAAAAACGCATCTGTGTCTGTTAAGAAATGGTTAACAACATAACCATCTGGTAACATACCCATGTTTCTAACTGCGTTAATATCATTGTCTGCTGTTCCTGGACGTAAGTTAGAAGCCATTAATCTTTCTGCTACAAATTGTAGAGCAGGTGGAATAATCAGCTTTTTACCCATAAGAGCTATTTTCATACCTCTTTCGTCTATAAAAGCAGAAATGTCAATTAAACTTTGTTCAAGTGATGTTTCATTTAAATCAGCAGATGTAGATAGTTCATTTTTAAATGTACCTCCACCTGATGTTGTATGAACAGTAGAACATAGTTCTAGTCCATCTCCAAATGTAAAATCACTATCGAAAGCGTTATTCAACACACTCGCTGCTTTTACTTGTTTTGTATTAGACATAGATCTTGCTAATGCTCTTGTGTATCGGCTAGAAAGTTTATCATAAAGATTATCTTCCACAGCTTCTTCAGTTATTGCAAAAGCTAGTGCTATTGTTTCATGAGTATAACGAGCAGTATAAGATTCGTTAGCAACATCAAATGATACTGCTGCTCCCTCTGCTTTTTCAGGAGCTGTCCCGAATCCTGCTAACATTACCTCTTCTTCAAAAGCACGATCTGATGATTCAGTCTCATAAATTTCGGCATGTTCATTGTCATACCTGTCGTACTCCAAACCAAATAGAGCGTTTAATCCTGGCTCTAATTCTTTTAGGAGTTGTGATCTAGCTATAGCCATATTTCCCTCCTATAAGCCAGTAGTTGATAAGTGAAAATGTACATTCATTCTCACTAAAAAGATAACTCCAGCACTTGTGACTGTAATATCAGCAAAAGGATCTTTAAGACCGATAATTCTAAAATTATCAGAAGTAGTCGTTGCTCCTGCTGAAGCTACAGATAGTTCACCTGTAGAAATGTTTCCATTTCCTGTAGTAGAACCAAAGCCAGTACCCTCTGCGTTTGAGTGTACATAACCTTGTGCTGTCGCATTGTTTGTTAAAGAAGCATCTGCTTGAACTTCAAATATTTGGAAAGGATTGTCATAAACAAAAACCTTTGCCTCTGTTGAAGACTTAATAGAAGATGTTCCTGGGTAGTAATTATCGTACCTCGGTTTGCCGTTAAGGTCGATATATTCACATCCTGCCATAACGCCTAGAATTGCTACGCTTCCGCCATCTGCTGCAGACACATCAACTAAACCATTGGCTAATGGTATAACCATATCGCCTTGATAAATAGCACTAGATGATCCGGCTGTCGCCGCAGTTTGAACTTTATACGCTGTTAACCCACTTGAGTTAGACGCAGATCCTAATAAGTTATGTGGACGTAAACCAAATGGTGCATCAATATTCGCCATTTGAATTTCTCCTTCTCATAAGTTAAAAGTTATTCAGAGCCAGAACCTTTGGCTCCAAAGGATACACGACTTTGCCTTTCTGGTTTCATAATAGGCATACTTGGGTGTTGCTCTCTCATCATATCATTATCAACGGCATCCATTTGATCGGATGTTTTCTTTTGGAAATAAGCGTCTCTTTCCTTTTTTGATTCAAGAGGAAATCTTGCAAGTACCAGTCCACCCACACCAATAATTCCAGCGTGTTTTCCATCCTGGATTGACGGTGCCTCAAAATCTGGGTACTCATCTGCTCTTACTAATTCAAATCCTTCACGAATTCGTGCAGAAAGATTTTTAACATCATCATAACCCATCACAGAAGTGCGGATCCAACGATGTACATATCCCTCTGGAGCAGGGGGTGCATCTAAAGTAGATGGTGGTGTCCAAGGTTTTCTACGAGAAACTTTTTCTCTAGATTCCTCAGTGCGTGGCTTTCGGTTTGTCATTTCGACTACTCCTTCACGTTTATCTTGTTGCTAAATACTGCTTTTGTTTAGCATACTGTTCTAATGATATACCAAGTTTCTTGGCGATTGCAACCTCTGATTTTGATAAAGTGACTTTTTTTCCACTTTTTCCTCTACTCGCTCTAGAAACAGAAGCTACAGGACTTGCAGAAGGAGTGCTTTTTACACTCTCTTGAAACTTATGAGGAAAAGCTTCCCTTATTCTTCCATCTATTTGAGCATAGTAACTATCAGAAGTTGGGTCATACCCTTCTGTCTCTACTAATTGTTTATGAATACTAAACGCTGTTAATGTCATAGGTTCATCACTACCAAACCAAGAATTTTTCTCTGCCCATGCTTTCGCTTTGGGGTGTACTTCTTTTGGAGGTTGACCAGAAGGTGTTTGTACAGGAGCTTGTTCACTACTTTTCTTTTCTAATTCTTCTCTGTCAACTTTAGCTCTATTCAATCTTTCTGCTTCTACTGCAAGTCTAGCTAAATCTTTATTAATAGTGACTTGTTCGTCTACATCACCACTAGCAATAGCATCACCTAATTTTTTCTTAAGAACTTCTTCTTCCTGCGAAACTCGGCTATCGTATTCTTTTATATAAGAATCATCTATAGATTTACTTCTTTCCTGGAGCTCTTTATTTTGGTGTTGCATAGATTGAGCGTAATCCAAAGCAGCTTTTTCTCGCCTTTCTGACTCACGCAATTTGTAAGTCATGCGTTCTATACGATCTCTAACTTTTTTACTGTAACCATCTAAAGAGTCATCATCAGTAGCCTCTTGTTTAGGTTCTTCCTCAGATTCTACTTCAACTTGGGGCTTTTCTTCTTTAGATTTAGATTCTTTACTCTCTTCTAAATCAACCTCAACTTCTTGCTCCTCATTAGTATCTTCTAAAGGAAGCTCTTCTTGTTTTTCTTTTGCTTCTGCCATGTTCTACTCCTTATGTATGCAAAATGTCTTCTGGGTTTTTTATTGTAGCTAGTATTTCATCATCGTTTAATAATCGTACCTCACCACCTTCAATTTTAAATCTGCTTCCAGCATATCTACCAAAAATTACCCAATCTTTAGGTTTACACCAAGGATTATAATCTTCACCAAACTTTTCTTTATCTCTATATGCTAAAGGTCCTACCTTTAGAACATATCCACAAACAGTAGCTACTCCTTCTCGTTCTACATGAGAATCGGGTAAAAGAACACCACCTTCAGTTTTTCCTGTTCCTTTATAAGGAAGAAGTAAAATACGCCAACCTAAAGGATTAGGCATTCTGTCTAATTGAGTTTCACTTGGTATTTTAGGCTTTTCGGGTTCTTTAGGCTTTTCGGGTTCTTTAGCTGTTTGAGGGAATCTTTTTTGTAATCTTTTAGGTAATACTAATTTAGTCATTTTCCACCTTTTTGAGCAGGAGTTTAATCTCCTGTTTAATTGTTGCAAGTTCTGAAAGTCTAGCTCTCAATTCCTTGTAGTTATCAAAATCTTCAACACTACCATGTAATAGTTGTTGTTCAAGATTCTCTATTCTTTGAGTAATCATATTACTCATCTTGTCGTAAAAGTAAAGATCCATTTATTATTTAACTTTTTTTGGTCTTCCTCTTTTTTTACGAGTTTTACCAGAAAGAATATCCATTCTCTCTTTTGCAGTCATAACTGTAGATTCTTTTTTACCTGTTATCTTTCTTTTTACAAAATTTTTAAACTCTTTTATTTTTTGTAAAATCTTTTTTAAAAAAGTAAATATAGACATAATCACATATCTCCTTTATTCATATCTTACTTTGCACACAGGACAAATATAATAGTACCAAACGTCTTCTCCATGAAAAGGAATTGTTAATTCTTCTTTTTCTTCTAGCATGTAGACTTTACACTTTTCGCACATTATTTTTTCATGTTCTCTCGTGCTACTCCCTTGCTCTTCTCCCATGTACGCATTCCTCCTAACCCAAGCAACGACAAAGTTAAGGTCATAAGCTCTCCTGTTTCAAGCTCTGGTAAAGTTACATCAGGAACCCAAACAGAAGTAGCCCATTCAGCAATAGGCATCACAAAAAACTGTGTGAATAAACCTAATGCACAAATCCACATTATCGCAGGTCTTGCTCCTGCTACAAATAAACTAGGATGCTTGGCTTGTTCTACATTCGCTTGAATCTGACCTTTAGCTAATTCTTGAGCATGTTTCTCTGCCATAGTCGCAAGGTCGTGTGCCAATTTATTTTTGACATCTTTATCTTCTATGAATTTTCCAACAAGTTTACTTACTGGACCTATTAAAGCTGTTAACATTTACCACACCCTTATCTTATTTTTATCTATCATAACCAATTTACAAAAGCATGAGTATCTTTTTTCTTCTTCACCAATGACAATAGATTGTTCTGTCAGTGCTTCTTTAAAATAATTACAATTATCCACGCTTTCAAAGTGTAAAGTTCCAGCAGGAGTTCCTGATAAATAGCACATCAGCAGAAACGCTGGACTCAACGCACCCCTCTAAATTTTATTCCTTTTGTTGCTGCTCCTGCTCCTCGGCATGAGACACTTGTACCTTTTCTTTTTCTTGATTTAGAAACAAGACCACCTTTTTTATATCGTACAAAGCCTCCCCCTTTCAACTCTAAAGGATCAATATTAAATACTTGAAAAAGTTCTGCAGCTTCTGGGCTATTCTGCCAATCCTCTCCTGTCATTTTCATATTTTTAATTGCTTCAACCAACGCATCTTGTCTTGATTGTTGTTCCATATTTTTCTCCTTATAAAATTATCCTATGTTTAGAGGCAAAGTATATCTAATCCCTCCACTTTTTAAATCGGGGCTTACGCCAAAATTTAGGCTTCCTTCTCCTACAGGTACAGCTACATTTAATCCTGACTCTCCTATTACTGGAACTGTATTTCCTATTCCTGATATAGGTATCTTATTAAGATTATCTATTATTTTTTGGTAATTAGAAGTATCTGCTATTTCAGTAATACCACCAGTATCTACATTCTTGTTTTGGGTTACATAGTTTGCTAGAAATTTGCCTAAATCCTCTTTGTTTTCTGCTCTAAACTGGTTTTCATCTTCGTTAATTTTTTTCGGGTTAACGGGTTCTGTTCCTCCAGCTTCTTTTGCCTTATCCATTTTTTTACCTTGATAAAACTCCCTTGCCTTATCCCACAATTTCATTATCATGCCTCCAGGAGCTATTAACTGTAATAACCCTTCTGGTTCCATCAAGGCTTTTTCAACTTCTGAATAATATTTACCATCAATAGTAGGGTAAGCAGGTGTACCATCTGGAAAAAATCTTGGTTTTTCTAAATTTTGCCTTCCTGCAAATTTTGCAGCAGTAGGATAAGTTCCAATAACTTCATTTCCAGGAAGTAGACTTCGATTTATATTAAGGGCTTGAGCATATAAAGGATCATAATTAATAGAGTTTCTAATATTAGACCGTTTTGCACCTCCGACTCTAGGTGCTGCTATCATCCTAGCTCTTTCTAAAGGAGTATAAGCATTTATGGTAGTTCCAGTATCGAACTCTGCTCCTGGATTAAGTCCCTGATCACCTGCATAACTAACTGTATATGCTGGACCTGTGTATCCACGAGGTTCTCCTACCTCTTCACCTAAATCATATTGAGTATAATCAGTACCACCGAATCCTGGAGTAAAACTAAAATCTTCCATTATTGCTGTTTCCTCAAGTTTGTAATTTTAATAGCGTTTTTTGCCCTCATGTTAGCTATGTCCTCTGTTGTATCGATACGATCTTTTTGTATCATGGTGTTTTCTTGTAGTTTTTGTTGGTCTAAAGCTAATCTTTCTTGGTCGTTTTGAGCATTTTGCATCATTTGCTGTTCTTTTATTTGTAGCTCTTTTGTCTTCAAGTCTACTAATGGGTCTTGTTGCCCACCACCCAATATCTGTGATTCTTTTTCAAAATACTGTGCCATAAGTTCCGCTTCTATTTGTGAAAGTCGAGCAGAAACAGCATTTTCATCCATTTGTTGATCCTGTTGTTGCATTTCCATTTGTAATTGTGCGTTTGCCTTAAAATTAATATGCTCAAATATATGTTGTTGGAGCAACTGTAACACAGCAGGATTACTTTTGACAACTAAACTTGACATATAACTCAAATGAATAGATATATGTGCGTCATGGTTTTGTTCTGCAAAAGCCCTTAATTGCATTTGTCCCCCTAAAGCAGACATAACTTTACCATTTTCTATAGAAGCTTCCATTGGCTGTACTTCTGGTACTGGAGGCAATAACTGTTCTACATTATCAACACCTAAAGAAGAGTACATTCTTCTATAAGCTTCATGTAAATTGTGCATTTCTGGTTGAGAGGTTGCCAATTTTAATTGCTCTTGAGCTAAACTGATACGCTGTGCCATACTAAATATGTTTGGATTAGCTACTGGAACAATATCAATACGAGCATCAAAATCTTGTTGCTTTAATTCCTGTCCATTACCTTCAACTCGGTATGGGTATTCCCCACCTTCCTGTGCAATAAGTTCTGCAATAAGTTTAAACTCTTGCTTCATACTGTTATACAAGCGTTTATGTACAGCACTTATAATTCTGCTTCCTCTTTCAAGTAAAGCTATGGTTGTACCTACTGGCATTTCTTGATTATTCAAATTGCCAGTACCCATATCTGTTGTACCCACAAATTTCTGTGCCGCCTGAACCACGAAACCGAGCAGTTGAAATAGTGTGCCACTCGGTTCTTGGTAGGGGAGGTTAAAGAATGAATTCTTAAGTTGGTCACCAACAACATCTACATCACGCCATTCTCCTGGACGCAAGGGTTCATCGTCATTTCGTATGCGTAACCCTCTTGCTTTAAAACCAGAAGGCATATTAGCCAATGTACCTGAATCGATGAGTTGTCTTAAATTAGCTGTCGCCGCTCTAGACAAATTACCTAACAGATGTATCAGCCCATTACCATAAAAACCGAGTCCTGGAGTAAATATGTAATGAACAAAATATTGTTTTTTGTTTTTAAAAGGATCTTTTTCATCGTAATTACGATATATAGACAACACTTCACCATTATCAGAGTTCACTGTAACAATGTAAGGTAACTTTATTCCTGTTTCTTCACCTTCAGCATTTGTGTCTGGAAATTTTTCTATATCTAAATAACAATGGCACTCATAAAGTACAATCTGTTCGTAATCACCTTGTGGGTTTATTCCTGTAATGCTTTCTTTCGTTTCTTTTACATCGTCCGTTGATTCATTACCTGCTTTTATTTCTATGTCACGGTAAAATTTACTAACTTGAAGCTTTCTTAATTCGTTTTCTGACATAGTAATAACATGCGTTACTCTGTCTGCTGAATTTAAATCGGTTGCTGTGTAAGGAATAAGCATATCTGTCGCTTCGACAAACTTGCTAACTTGCCTACCAACTTGTGGATCTAAATAAATTTTCTTAAAAGCACTTCCGCCAAGTCCCAAATAGTATAACATCTGGTCAAATTCGCTGTCATATTCTTCCATTGTGTGCATTATCGTGTAATTCATATAATCTTTTACACGCTCTGCCTGTTTTTCAATTTCTGGAGTAGCACTCCCAATTATCTGTGTTCTTACTGGTCCTTTTGGTGGAAGTAACTCTTTATATGCCTGACTTTGAAACTGCGAAACAGCTTCGTTCAGCATTGGATGTACCACACCAGTCGCTCCGTCAAAAGGTTCTACTCTGTTTTCGTACTTTAGCCCAAGTAAATTTAACCCTTCACTATAAGTATCTAACCATTCCTTACGACTACCTTTGTCCTCTTCTACTTTTTCTAAAATAAAAGAACTTATGTCTGCTAGTTCATCCTCCTCTAACTGTTCTGCTAAATTAGTATTAAAACCTGTGTCTTCTTCTGCTGTTTCAGGAACGCCAAGTTCCACGGATCCATCTTCAAGTTCGGTAATTTCTAAATCACCTTCCATTTCAGGTTCTTCTTCCAACACCATATCAACAGGTTCGGGATCCAAAATAGGATTACCTACAAGGGTCATCTCGCGTTCTATATTATTATAAGGGTTTTTTGGTTCAGCCATCTTTTTTCCCTCCAGGAATCACATAAAACTTTTCTCTGAGCAAGTTTGCCACAACTTCTCGTATTTGACTAGAACTAGGTGGAATATATTCAGGATCGTTATAGACCCAATAATCTGTTACTTCTTTTATATCTTCATAAAGGTCTTGAGCATTGTCACCCATAATACGCATATTCTCTCCTAGGTCTATCATAATCATCAACTTCATCCTCGGGGTGTGTTATAAAGCCACCTTCTCTAAATCTTCGTAGGGCTTGTGTAACTGTATCAACGAAGTCGTCGTGCTCTCCAGCAGGAAAACTCGCACATTCTTCTATTACCTCTTCTGCCCAACGAGTATCTGGCGACCATACTAACCCACTTTCTAGTAAGGGTGCAACTGAATTCACTCGACTAAATTTATCGTTCCCTCTACTTGGACTATAGTTTTGTATGGGAATGCCCATCTGCCGTAGTTCGTGGGTCAACGGCATACCAGATGCTTTCGCCTCAATCAAGACACATTCCGGCTCCCAATACTTACATTCTTCTAATGCTATCTTACGCAACTCCGGAAAGTCCCACCTACCCCTCCTCGCGTCGCATAGAATAATGTTTGGAGGTTCTCCTTCCACGGGATAAAAAACACCCCATGTGGTTATCGCACTAAAATCAGCCGTTTCCTTTTTACTAAAAGCCGTATCATAACTTTGCATAACATAAGAGAGAGGAGGGATATCTTTCTTTTCCCACTTACGCCACCACTCACGCTTTAGTATAGCACTCGTTTCACTTGTCGGATTCTGCTGCCATTGGGCTTCCCATTTACCAACTGACAACGAAGCCTTAACCTTTAACAGTTCTTCTACTTTCCAAAAATTACCCCACATAGCCTTGTTGTCTGGCATAATGGCAGGGAATTCTATCACTTCCCATTGGTCAGCTAAAACATCTCGGGCTTGTTGTTTTATCAACTTACCTGTTAAATCAATCTCGCTCCAACGCGTCATAACGATAACAATCGCTCCTCCTGGCTGAAGTCTCTGGCGAGGACCTGAAGTGTACCATTCATACGCATTCTCCATCGCCGTCGGACTTAAAGCATCTTGCTCTGAATGGGGGTCATCTATTATCATCAAATCGGCACCACGACCAGTTATCGCTCCCCCTACTCCAGCAGCAAAATACTCTCCGCCTTTGTCGGTTTCCCATCGACCAGCAGCTAAACTGTCCGCTCTCAATTTTGCATTGGGGAATACTCGGGCATAATCACTACTTGCCATAAGGTTTCTTACTTTCCTACCAAACCTCACGGCTAATTCTCCCGTATGGGTAGCTTGTATAATCTTCAACTTTGGGTTACGTCCCATCAACCAACTCGGCAATAAATAACTGGCAAATTCTGACTTTGTATGTCTCGGGGGCATGTTCACAATTAATCTTTTTATCTTACCATTAGCTATGTCATTAAATTTCTGTGCCATTATCTTATGGTGGTTTCCTTCAATAAACTCAGCCCATACACTTTTTGTATATTTCATAAAATCATCTTGGGCTTCTTCAGCAGACACTATTTGCTTCTGCTTTTCCAAAAGTTTGGCGTAATGGCGTAGCTTTTCTTCGGGAATGTTTAAAGGGGCTTGTGTCATTTTTTTATAAAAATTTTTCCATGGACCGTGAACCTGATATTCAATATACACAAAAGGGGGGTCATGTACAAATAATTTTCTGATATGGTATGATTCGTGCGGAACCTGTATGCACTGACGCACATACATGTGTTTCCCTCATTTAGGGGGGGATAGTTAACATGTTAATTAACTATACAATAAAAAGGGGCTGTGGTTGTAAGCCATAGCCCCTTGTGTAGCCCTTTAAATTACTTGGCTAGTGGTACAAGCTGTGCAAAGCTTGTGCCATATGTGTGCTTTAAAATGTAGCTAAAAGCCCCTGTAAATAAAGCCCCCACAGCATTTTGGTTACAATGGGTAGCTGTGCCAACACTTAAAACACTACTACCACTAATGGCATGTACTTTATTAATTAAGGTTAATGGCACAGCTTTGGGTGTTGTTAAAGGTATGCTAGTATTAATTAGCTTGGCTAGTTGCTGTACTGTACAAGCCCCCTTGTAACCACCCTTTGCATTAGTTGGCAATGTACCATTAACACCATTAACACAAGCCCACAAAATAAGCCCACGCCAATTAGGGTTATTGTTTTGGCATTTAGCCATGCCATGCCACAAGCTACCCTTTGCATTAATGCCACCAAATAAAGCCCCATTGTTTAAAGCTTGGCTGTTAAGCTGTAAAGCCCATTTACCCATGCCACCATTAGCATTAATAAAAGCCACCATGTTAGCACATTGGCTATTTGCATTTTTAACATTAACAGTTGGGTTATAAACTGTTGTTGTTGTTTGGCTAGTAGCCACCTTGTTGTTATTGTTTACCATTTTTGGTAACCCCTTTTTTTAAAACATGGTTGCATAATTGCTACCAATAAAAACAGTATTGCAAATTAATTAAACATTGTAAAGCCCTAAATTACTTTTTATTAAAAATAATTTTAACAGCTATTTTTTAATACTTTAATTTATTTGCGTGTATGTGCGTGTGTGAGTGTGAGCGTGTGAGCACTGAGAGAAAATACTATACATGTGTAACACGCGTCAATCCATCCATCACGCAAAAATTAGTATTGCTATTAGGATAGCGACCACATATGCAATTAACATTTGTCCAGCTCCCATGCAAAGTAATATATAAGTGCGACAAATAAGCCAATGCCGATAGTAGTATGGACTGGCTCCATTACTATTAGTGATACCAATAGGTAGCCTAGACTTAACAAAATACTAATACCTATCATAAACAAGTGTGCAATTTTTACATTACTGATTGGTGTTCTTCTTATAAACATAATTTACTCCTTTGAACTTTTTAAATATTGATGTACTACATAATTAAACGCTTGTTGCATACTGACTTGCATACCATATTTTTCCAGTATTATTTTCTGGACTTTTAGAAGCCCCTCGGTCTCTGAGTGACGTAGCGTTAATGTTTTTTCTTTGGACATAGTTTTCTCCTTATAAATAATTAACTATGGTTTTAGTATGTATGCTAACTTTATATGAGCAACAATTAGATGTTCCAGCTAGAGCGGCTGACTCATTGTGATTCATACCCATTGCCTAAAAGAAAAGGGAGGTTGCCCCCCCCTTGACTCTTATTACAAAATGGCTTTTCCATCCATCCTAAAACATAAAGTGTGAAGGAGTATTCCATCCTCATACAAGTTATATTCAAGAGGCTGCTTCTCGGTAGGATAACCATATATCTTGTAAAAGTCTATCACCCCTTTGACATCCTGCGTTACGAATTTAACTGCGTCCACTTTGTTTGTGAAACTTGCACCTTGTCTTAAGTAGTTGTGGTGCGATTGTCCCGCTTCTGCTGAACCTTTGCACACGATGTAATTTTCTTTGTTCATATTAGTAGTCCTCCTTTAACCAACTTGGATTGTCAGCTTCCCACTCAATAGTAGGCTTGTGGTTGACTTGGCATGGCTCACATAGTTGCAGGTCACCACTATAATTGATTGACCCACAATTACGCTCTACATAATGTCCTGCCTCAAACTCAAGCGTTGCCGCATTGGTACGGTCAGGAATCCACATATTTACTGTATTATCACACATAGCTTTCTCCTTTGTATTTTAACTATGCTTATATTATGGGGGA
>VTLG01016835.1_pt1 | contig 16403 bp, 20 predicted proteins | sample 4694571 | NCBI WGS metagenome assembly VTLG01 (sample SAMN12604809, study PRJNA352737) | marine metagenome | biome: ENVO:00000447; feature: ENVO:00000209|ENVO:00000569|ENVO:01000036; material: ENVO:00002151; isolation source: viral sequences binned using virsorter ...
TCAAAAGAGTTAGGTGCAGTTTTAGGTAAACAGAAAAAATTAAAAGGTAAAAAAGGTTTAATACAATTAGCTATAGATCCAAAAGCAAGAAAAGGTTTATTTGATAGAACAAGTAATTTTTTTGGCAGAGTAGCAGATGCTTTTGTAGGAAGTGATTATGGAGCAGTTGCTCGTAGAGCTGGTGTAAGTTCAGCCTTAGCAGGAGCAGGCGGTGCGGCTGCAGGATCATTGTTTTATGATGGTCTTAATGCCCAAAGAGATTTCGTAATAAATGCTAGTTTAGATTTAGGTAACGTTACCGACAATGAAATACAAAAATTACCTACAACAGAAAGAATGACTTACTACGCTTTAGATGCTTTTAAAAATTCTTTACTATGGACAGGTGGTACCTCTGCTGCTTTAACAGGTATGTTACGTATGGGTTCTTTTATAGGTAGAACATTGACTGGTACTAGAGGTGAAAAAGCTAGAGAATTAGCAATAGCGGCGAAAAGATTATATGGTAGTGATGGTTTACCTTTAACTGTATTAGCTAATCAAGATACTGTTTTTGGTCAATTGGTTGGAAATTATTTTAAAGCAGGAGGTTTGGTTCCTGGTGTAGGACCTGTGGGTGAAAGAGCTAAAAGACGATTAATAGAAACGGCAATGGGTAAGTTTACAGGAGAACTTACAGAAAAGTATGGAATGTTAGCTCACACAGAATTTTTCGGTCACTCTGTTTTACCCTTACTAAGAGAAAACTACACTCGTTATAATAAACTTATTGATCTAAAATTTGCGAATGTTGATGATGCTTCTAAACTTATTGATCCTGAAAACAACTTTAGAATTATCCCAACTAAAAATTTACAAGAAGCTAGAAAACAAATAGTAGGAAAATTTGATGAAACACAATTAGAAGCAGTGCAAGAGTTGTTTAACGCTGGTGCTTTGAATCCGACTTTAGCAAAAGCATTACCTGACAATACCAACACCATAGCGTTATTACGTATGTTGGGAACTAGAGTTCAAGGAGGTGGTCGAACAAGAGATCTATTGCCTAAAAATATTACTTTAAAAGAGTATCAAGGTTTAAAAGTATTTTTAAACAATATTATTAAAACATCTCCTAAAAACGATGATACTTTGTTATTTACACAAGGTATTAGAACTGCTATGGAGTCCGACTTTAATAGTGTAGCAAGAGCAAAAACTAAAACAGATTTTGCAGAAAACTTTAGAGGTAATGAAAAAATTAGCAAAGACTTGCTTGATATTGCAGATGGTAAGGCAGTTACTTTTGGTGGTAAAACTTTTACTAAATCTAATGCAGATGCTATTGCAGGTCCTGAAGGTGCAGTTGATGTTTTTGCAAATGATAATGTATCTATAGTACAAAAAGCATATTTAAATCACGTCAAAGATGGTATAGGTAATTTTGGTAAAGAGTTGCAAACAGCTAATGATTTTATGACTAGATTACTACAACCTTTTGATCGTGGAGCTTTGAGAAGTGCATTAAAAAAAATGGATGATAATGTTTTTACTACATCTAGTATGTTAGGTATTATGAGCAAAGGTATACCAGTAAATGAGATGTATAACAACATTGCAAAAAATGTATTAAAATCTGGTAGCAGACAGGCTATTCAAGATTTTAAATTCTTTTTAAATACAAACCAACAAAAAGGTAGAAATTTTTTTACTAAATTAAAACAACGTCATATTTTTGATGCTTTTTTTCAATCATTTGAAAACCCACCTATGGGGCCAGCTATGATAACCGCTGATTATTTTAAGAAAGCTAAAAAAAATGGTTTGTTTAACACTAAGTATTTTGATCAAGCTTACAAGGAAGCCACGCAACAAGGCTCTGTAAATCCTTTTGACCTTACTACAGAAGTTTTAAAAACAAAAAATGTAGATCTTATGGGTGTGGATGCAAGAAAATTTAATGTATCTTTAGAAGAATTAGGGGATTTTGATGCTCAAAAGTTTGTTAAAAATTTAGGATTAGATACCGAAGATGGTGTAGCAGCTTTTGCTGAGATATTAGCAGACACAAGTAAATTAGCAGATGTAGCCAAAGCACGAAAGTATATAGAAAATACTGTAATACCTTTTATCGGTTCTTTGCGTATGGTTAGTGAGATGGGTGTTGGTAATGTATCTACTATGATTGCAAGACAAACTCAATTAGGTGGTGCTAGAAGTTTTATTTTTGCTGGACCTGCTGTGGGTGCTTTTGCAGGTACTGCAGCTGCAGGTATGGGCTTTATAGAAGCTCTTACTTTACCATTAATGTTAAGAGGTATAGGCTACATTTTGACTAGACCTAAACTAGCTTCTAAATTATTAGATGCTTACACACCAGAAGAGTTAATAGAAAGAAAATTCAAAACAGATAAAAAAGGTAAATTAAAATTTAAAGCATTAACAAAAGAGGGTTTACCTGCTAAACGTAGAGTTTTAGGTGCGATCATTAACTATATGAATGAAGAAACAGATGATTCTCTTCAAATAGACGTTAATAAAATAAGCCCTGAAGAAATAACTAGAAAAATGTTAGAAGCTCCTACAGTTTTACCTGACACAGATTTTGATTTAGATGTGCTTGATGAAGAGATGTTAGTAAAAGCTCATCCTGAATATGTTGCTTTTAGAGATTCTAGTCAAGAGCAGAAAATTAACAAAATGCAATTTATAGAGGGCGTTACTAAAGGTATGGCTAGAGCTGATTTAGCACTACAAGCTGATGATATTACAGATGATGAAATGTTAGCTCAATTTTTACCTGAGCAACCTGAAGAAAAACAAGAAGCAGTGCAACAGCAACAAGCACCACTGCCCACGTTACCCCCACAAGCTTCAACGCAACAACCTACTATGATGCCTAACATAAATTATGGTATGTTATTTCCAGACGATCCTATGGGTCAACTTATAGCTGATAGAAGAAAAAGTATAGGAGGACCTAAGATTGGATGAGATGATGTTCTGGAACATCTTGCTGACTATTTTAGCCTCAGCGTTTGGCTGGGCATTTAGCAAAATGTTTTCAGAAGTAAAACGATTACAAATATTACTCAATAAAACCAGGGAAGAGTACCTGCCTCGTGACGATGCACAGTCACAGACTTCTCAGATTCTAGAACAGCTTCGTAGATTAGAAGAAAAACTAGATAGGTTTATTGAGAAGAACAATGGTTGAGCCAGTAACTGCCGTACTTACTGGCATAGCATTAGTAAAAAAATCAGTAGACTTTGTTAAATCTAATATATCTACAGCTCAAGATATAGGAGACATTATAGGTCATGTTGATAAAGCATTAAATGGTCAGCAACAAGTAATTAAAGAAAGAGATTCAAAAAATGTCGACCATTTTGCAACTGAAAATATTGCAAAAGAAGTAATTGATGCAAAGTTAGCACAAGAACATTTAAATGAAATGCGTCAACTAATAGATTATAGATTTGGTCATGGCACATGGGCTTACATATTACAAGAAAGAAAAAGAAGAATAGATGCAAAAAAACTAGCCATAAAAGAAGAAAAAGCAAGAAGATTAAAAAAACGTCAAGAGATAGAAGAATATGTTAAATATGGTTTTATAACTATAGCTGTAATTTTATTTATGGTAGTTGCTATAGGTATTACAATTAAATTTGTATTAGCTCATCCTCCTGTGGAAGGCGATGAAGAGTCTTGTATGTTATACGAACCTAAGTATTTTTTAATTTGTATGAATGAGGGTAGAGGGTATGCTGATACGGAGTTGTATTTAGATTACAAAAAAATTAGAGATAACTGGATTGTCGAAGACGATGAAAAATAGTATACTAATAGTGTTATAACAAAGGAGATTAATATGCGAGTTAAAACTGGAGATAGAGCTGTTCAAAAACGAAAAAGATTAATGAAAAGAGCTCAAGATAGAGTGACCATTATGGATAAAAGAAGAGCCTCTATGCCACAAAAAAAATCCAAAGGCGGTAAAATTATGAAAGCTATGGGTGGCAAAATGATGAAGTCTAAAGGTTACTCAAAAGGCGGTGCAAGAATGATGAAAGCTATGGGTGGTAAAATGGCATCCAAAGGCGGCACAAGAATGATGCGTGCTATGAAGGGTAAAATGGCTAAAGGTTATTCTAAAGGCGGCACAAGAATGATGATGAAAGCTATGGGTGGCAAGATGGCTAAAGGTTACGCCAAAGGTGGAGCTAAAATGATTAGGGCTCAAAAAGGCAAAGAGATTAAAAGACCTAAAATTATGATAAGTGATGTTAGAAATATGAAAATGACTCAAAGACAAAAGCAATTAGTCGGAGCAGGTGGAGCTAGCAAACTAGCTAGTATGATTAACAAATTGCCAAAATCAGGTAAATTAGCACTAGCAGGTGGATTGACAGCAGGTACTATAGCTTTGATTAGTAAATTAAACCCCGGAGCAAGCAGAGCTGGTAAACAACTTAGAGAAATGAAGAAAAAGAAAATTCAAGAAATGAAGAAGAAAAAATAACTTGCAATATATCTTATAAGTCTTATGATGAGGTATGGCATACTTAACTGCAAACATACCTTACTTCAAAGTGTGGATACGAAGAGAGTTTACTCATAACCATCGGAACTATCACGGCGAGTTTTTACACGGACTTGCCATTGCAGTTACTGCGATACCAGATCGCTCCTTATCTTTCCAAGTCGTTTTCACGGGGTGTGAAGACGAAGAGAACCGTGTGACATCTCCTCACGGTGGAGCGATGTGGGCTCGTATGCCTATTCAATCCTTAGTGGCTGACGAAGAACTAGAACAATTTCCTCCAAGAATTCCTAATCATTTCGTACAGCCTTGGGATTGTTCTAGCAGATATTTTAGTATTGTAAGATATGATCGAACAAGTAGTTCCCCTTGGATAGTCAAGATAGACGGGCAGTTCTACAATGCAAAATATTATTTTACAATTGATTATACAAATGGAGATGAGATTACTAGCCTCGGTGATGATGTAGCTCAACATAAACAAAGTCATATCTTAGCGATTACCAATGGTGAGTTTGCTGGACAGATAGTAGCTCAACCTAATAATAGAGTTCGTGTCACTAATCCAGCATTGTGGGTAACAGGGTCAGGTGCTCCTGACTTTATACCAAGTCAACACGAGTTTGCTGCAGAAGAAGATGAGTCTTATATGGATCCGAACTATACATTTAATAATCTCTACTCTGATGAAGATACAGACAAATAATGAAAAGATAATATTAACTGACGTAGAGTTTGTTAATAAATATCCCTACAAAGAATATGAACGAAATGATGAGGAGGTGCGAACCTACTCAGTATCCAATAAGAAAGTGCCAAGTGTCACTACCATATTATCTGCAACACAAAGCAAAGAAAAACAAGAAGGTCTACAAAGATGGAGAGAACAAGTAGGCAAGGATGAAGCCGCACGAATCACGAAACAAGCCTCTACTCGAGGCACAGAAATGCACTATGTATTAGAACAATATTTACAAGGTCAAGGCTATCTAAACTTATCACCAAAGGGTGAACAAGCTCGTATGATGGCTCACACAATATTAGCTAATATGCAAGATGTAACAAAGGTGTATGGCACAGAAGTAAATTTAGAATACAAACAAAGATGGGCTGGAACTTGTGATTTAGTTTTTGAATCTGAAGGTGGTCTAGCTCTTGGTGATTTTAAACAATCTAACAAACCAAAACGAGAAGAGTGGATTACAGATTACTACTTTCAGTTAGCAGCATATGCTCTAGCTCATAGTCTACATTTTGAAGATGTGCAACGTTGCGTCATTTATATGTGTACTCCGGGACTAATCTTTCAAAAGTTCATTATGACAAAGGACGTGTTAGAAGATTACAAAGTGCGATGGTTAGAACGAGTAGATAAATATTATAGTCTAGTTGAAGTCTAATATATCTTCTCCTAAAGTCTTAGCAGATATTTCTAATTTTCTTTTTAGAGCGTGTAAAATATATTTATCGATGGTATTTTCTGTAATTAAATCTATATAATTAACTACATTCTTTTGTCCTTTTCTGTGAGCTCTATCTTCTGATTGTACTCTTTGCTCTAGATTAAAATTATTACAATAATAAATTACAGTGTTCGCAGCAGTCAAAGTCAACCCAATACCACCCGTGCTGGGGTTTGCTACGAAGAAGCGAACCTCTTTATCATTTTGAAAGTCCTCTACTCTTTTGTGTCTATCTTTAACAGACACTTCACCATAAAAAGTTACTACACTTTTTTTGCCATACTTTTTAACTAATGCTTCAGCAATTTTGTTAATCGTATATACATAAGTGCTCCATATAATAATTTTATCATCTGTTTCTCCTATAATATTAAATAGTTCATTAATTTTATTAGAAGATAAATCTATACGTTTGCCATCATCCGTCATAACATATCCGTTAGCTACTTGATGTAATTTAACTATCTCTGTCAATCTGTTTTGATAGGTAGCTTCTTTATTTTTTAAAACAGTTCTTGCGTTCTTTTTAAGTTCTCCATATATTCTTTTTTGTTCTGGTGTCATAGGTACAATACGAGTATGAAATATCTTTGGAGGTAGATCTAAACATTCGCTTTTTCTAGTTCTGTAACTAAACCCTCGTAATATATTTAAGAGTTTATCTAAATTTACATACTTATAAGGCTCTTGTATGACTCTACCTGTCATTGTAGTAATAGGTTTTAGTAAAGAGTATGATGCTCTAAAGGCATAATAATTATCACTACCTAGAAGCCCAGGCCTAAGAAAGTTACATTGACTAAATAAATCTAAAGGACTTTTGGTTACAGGAAAGCCACTCAATATTCTTTTGTAACGCACCCCTTTTGTTAACCTAATTATATTCTTAGTTCTTTTTGCAGTTCTGTTTTTGATCCAAGTCGATTCATCCACGACACACGCCATACTATTTCTCATCTGCTGCACATAATTTTCTACCTTTGCAATACCTGATTGATGTGAAAAAGCTTCTGTATTTATTAAATAGTAATTCAAACTATCATCCTTATAGATAAATTTTTTATCTATTTTATAACGAAAAACATTTGTTCTTACACTACTGTGTGTTTTTATTTCATCAGCCCAAGTCATATAGTTAGAATTAGGTGCTATCACCAATACAAATTTAAGTTTATTGTGTAAATAAAGAAAGCTCATATCGTCTATTGTTACTTTAGTTTTGCCTGTACCCATATCCATAAACAAGGCAAAATAGTCCTGATCCTTGACTAAATTAAAAGCCTCTACTTGATGTTCCATAGGCTGTGTCTTAAAATATCTTTTATCCATATGAGATATATTATAATTTATTATTGACATTGTAAACTAAAAATATTATATATTGTTTTAAAGGAGGTCAATATGACTATTAATTTAAGAAAAGAAAGTGAAGATGCAGTCTTAGAATTAGACATTAAGCTATCTAAAACTATCTCTGATTATTGCAATAAGCTATTAGAACTTCAGAATCAAATAAAAGCGAAAAAAGAAGAACTAAAAAAGATTGAGGAAGAAGAGAAACGAGTATCACAAAAAGTGATACCAGAGCTTATGCAACAAGCGGGAATAAAGATGCTGAAACTCAGCAGTGGAGCGAAAGTTGAGATCAAAGATAAATTTACAGCTAGACAAAGTTCTGGCAACAAAGAATTTATTTATGATTGGCTTCGTGAAGTTGGCTTAGATTCTATTATAAAGAACAAAGTATCTGTCAGTTTTGAGCGAAGTGAAGACAATCGTGCTACAGATATTACTGAAGAGTTAAAGCAAAAGTTTGGCGACAATGTACGTAAAGAATCTTACATTGAACCCGCCTCTTATACATCAACCTTACGGGAACATGTATCAGAGGGTAAGGCAGTCCCTATGGACAAGCTTGGTATTTATATTTTCAGCGAAACAAAAATAACTAGAAAGGACTAAACTATGCCGAAAAACGAAAATACAAACGCAGTATCATTCCGTCAGTATGCGGGACAAGGTACTGAAAACATAACAGCTAAAGATTTAAAGCTACCTATACTTAAAATACTTCACGCTTCATCGCCCGTGTTAGATGAATCAGAAGCTAAGTATAACGAGAAAGCCAAACAAGGCGACATTTATAATGAAATTACGGGATCTTTATATAAGTCTAAAGATGGAGTTATCGTTGTGCCATGTGGGTATATCAACACTTTTAATGAGTGGGCTGATAGAGGCGACTCTCCTGGTAGACCGATAGCAGTACATACCAATCCAGACATAATGACAAAGACTAATCGTGATGGAGAAAACAAAGATCGATTAGACAATGGTCACTATGTAGAGGATACGGGTAATCATTTTGTTTATATATTAAATAAAGATTATGAGCCTATTGAAACTGCTTTGATTACTATGAAGTCAACACAAAGAAAGAAGTCAAAGCTATGGAACTCTATGATTGATTCTAAGAGAATGAAAGATCAAGATGGTTTTTTTGTTCCCGCTACTTGGATGACTGTATATAAGTTGACAAGCACTAAGGAGTCAAATGGCAACAACACTTGGTGGGGTTGGAATGTAGAGTTTGATAGATTCTTAGATAAACCAGAGGATGCTGATACTAGAAGTATGACAGAAGATTTTTGGAAGTTCTCTTCTACTTCTGACATTTTTGGTAAGGTGCAGTTTGAAGGTAAAGAGGATAAGACTATCGATCAAATACCCACTGCTAAGATTGAAAGCTCTAAAGACGACATAAGTCAATTTAAGAGTTAATTATGCACAGCAAACTCTTAAAAGTGTTTGCTGGGTATCAAGAATCACACGTTCAGTTCTCTCTTACAGAAGAGAGGACTGAAAGTGGTAAGGTGCAAGCTAAGTACGTTACTGTAAAGAAGGCTGTCACTGCTGATATTTGGAAACAACATCTTGAAGGCAAGATTAGGATAGGTATACGACCTGAACACGAGGGTAAGTGTAGTTGGTCTTGTATTGATGTTGATCCCGCTAATTACAAAGATTATTCACAAAAAAAATATGTAGACATCATAGGTAAGTATAAGCTACCTCTTGTACCCGTATTATCCAAGAGTGGTGGTTTACACATTTTTGTTTTTTTTAACAAACCTTACAGCATACAAAAAGTAAAAGATAAGTTGTGTGAAATCAATGAGCAGTACTTTTTAGCTAATGAAGTCTATCCGTGCAATAAGACTATAAATATGCCTTATTGTAATCACAAGAGAACTAGAGAATTTGCTTACGATGATGAAAACTATCCACTTAGTTTAGAAAGATTTTTAGAAGAGGTAGAGAACAAGACTGTAGACCCAGAAGAGTTTTGTCAAATAGAAGTAAAAGAAAATGAAATAGAATCTGATTGGTCACACTATCCTCCTTGTGTACAAAAACTTATACAAGAAGGTTGGTCTGGTAATAATAGGCATCAGTTTTTATATAATGTGGTGGTACTAGAAATAAAAAAACAGCCAAGCATATCCTTACCAGATTTAGAAACTTTGATACTGCAGCGTAACATAAAGATATTCACAAAACCTTTACCAGAACAAGAGGTTCGTACAATGGTAAAGTCTATACACAAAGAGGGATACGGTTTTCAATGTCCACCTAAACATATTGAGTATCAAGTCATATGTAATAAAGAATTATGTAAAACTAGAAAGTTAGGAACGGGTGATTACGTGCCTGATATTATAGATGATTTTACAGATATAGCGTATATCCAAGATACTAAAAATACATTTTATGAATTTACATTTAAAGACAAACATGTATCGGTAACCCCAGAAGATATGAAAGATGAAAAGAGTTGGCGAGTTAAATTATTACGATACAGAATATATTGGTTGACTTTACCAAAGCCACGAAAAGGGCCAAGTCCTTTTGAATTACTTATGAAGGGTATCGTAGAAAAGTCTGTGGAAAGTAAAGAGCACGCTTATGTGGATACACTAGAAGAAGAGAGATACTTAATACTGAAAGACTTTTTTGAAAATCATATAGAGCAAGATAAGTTTGATAAACTAAAAGACTCTTACATAGTTTTAGATAGTAAGACAAATGTATGTTATTTTAAGAAGTATACCTTAGATAGGTTTTTGAAAAAGAATAGTACGAAAGCTTTTAACAATACACAAGATGCTTTACGAGTATTAGGTTGTAAAAGAAAAGACTATCACGAAGGTGAGAAGAATGTTTGGTATGTTGAAATGCCAGAGTTTGTAAGACACGAAAGTATTAAGAAAGAAGTAGTAAAAGAAAAAGTAACGGAAATGGATGATGAATACCACAGTAAATTTAGGACTGCAAAAGCAAAAGCAGATATACAAAAAAACTATTAAGATATACGGACCCCCGGGAACGGGTAAAACGCATACCTTAATTGAAAGAATATTAAAGAAGTATTTAGACAAAGGAATACATCCTATGGATATTGCTTTCATATCGTTTACTAACAAAGCAGTCAACACAGCTCGTGATAGAGCTTTAGCTGCATTTCCTAAATATATAGAAGATGACTTTGCAAGATTTAAAACATTGCATAAATATTGTAAAAAGTATTTTGAAGAAGAGGTGTTTGATCCAAAAGCTTGTATGTTAGATTATGCTTTGCAGGCCAAGATTATAAAGACCACCGACTCACGGCTATCGGATGATAACTTTTTGTATAAAGATTGGAGTTTAGGTATTTATGATAAAGCAAGAAATATGATGGAAGATCCTATACTTGTGTATAAAAAAGAAAGTTATAAAAAAGATAGTCTTGATGTATTTGTGAGAAAGATAAATACCTACGAGCATTATAAGAAAGATAGTTTTATAGATTTTACTGATATGATAGAAAGAACGATTGATGAGGTAGACTTTCCAGATCTGAAAGTTTTGATATTAGATGAAGCTCAAGACTTTACCCCGCTACAGTGGTCTGTTTTATACAAGATGGCTGAAAGTGTGGATCGCATCTATGTTGCTGGTGATGATGACCAAAGTATTTATAAATGGAATGGTTCTGATCCTAAATACTTCACACAGTTTTTTCCGGGCCGTAAAGTTATATTAAGAAAAACTAGAAGATTTGGTGAGGCAATACACCACTTCAGTCAGATAATTAGAAGAGGTATATTAGATAGTGTTGACAAAGAATATGTGCCACAAGACAAAAAAGGTTACGTAAAACGTTATCTTAATTTTAATGAAGTACCAATAGGAGAACTTCCAGGGACTTGGTTTATTCTTGGTAGAGTAAACACGACTGTAAATGAGCTGCGTATTGCTGCAAAAAATGCTGGTCTATACTATGCAGACAATAAAGGTAATAAGTCTTTTGATGCTAAACAATGGGAAGCTATTAAGTCTTGGACTAGGATTACTAAGAATAAAAGTATTACCAAAATGCAAGCAGAAAATATGTACAAATATATTAGAGAATTAAAAGATTTAGAATACAGAACTATGCGTTTTTGGTTGGGTTGTGCTGATACTAAAATGTATGACTTTCAAGAGCTAGTAGACTGGTGTGGTCTGGATATGCAACCAGAAGATAAAACTAGAACTTGGTGGGAAGTATTGACACGAAACTTTACACCTATACAAACAGAATACTTTGTTCGTTTGTTAAAACGTTATGGTCAAAAAATGTTAGATGACGAACCTCAAATTATTATTGATACAATTCACAGCGTCAAAGGTGGTGAAGCTAATAATGTATTATTGTATAGTAAAGCTAATTGGCCTTCTAACTTTTATAACAAAAACATTGATGAGCGTTCTGATGAACGAAGAGTAATTTATACGGGAGCTACCAGAGCTCGGGATACTTTACATATACTATCTAGTAATTATAAGTATAATTATCCTATCGGTGAAGATTACTTAATTTATTTAAGGGAGAAAAAATAATGGAAATATTATGGATATACACAATTATAAGCACCTTGATTGGTTTACAAAATGCGGGAGTATTATGAGTTATAAATATGAAATAAATTTAAAGTTAGAATTTAAAGCAAGACCGACTAAATTTGAAGTAGAATCAAAATTATTTGATGTATTAAAAAATGGTTTTGTTTTAAAAAGCACAGAGGATAAAGACTATTTTGTAAAAAAGAAAACTATAAAGGAGAAAAATGAAAGAAAAGCTTAGTAAAACATTACTAGAATTTTTTGAGAAAAATAAAGAGATACCAAAAGAAACAGTTGAAGAGTTTCAGGTAGTGCTGAATAAAGTGTATGATCATGCTTCTGATGATGAGGATGATTTATGGGAGAAGGGTGGAGATCATTATAAAGATTTTAAGATACAACCTTCTAAGTTTATTAATCAGAACGATTTAGGTTTTGCTGAAGGTAATGTCATTAAATATATTTGCAGACATACGAAGAAAGATAAGAAGAAAGATATTTTAAAAGCAATACATTATTGTGAAATGATAATTGAACGAGATTATGAGTAAAAATCAAGGTATAATCATAAGCAAGACATTTTTACAGGCACTCAGTGGTCATTTAAACGGGTTTTTATCTCAAAATCAAGCTGACAGGGGGTTTTATGACTAATTTACAGCTAGTTTTTAATTATAAGAAGAATATTTGGTCTGCACCAATAGAATATAAAGATTTATCCGATGCAAAAGAAATCGCTATCGATTTAGAAACTAGAGATGATGGTATCAACGAAGGACTAGGAGCTGGTTGGGCAACGGGCAAAGGTAAGATCGTAGGTTTTGCAGTGGCTGTTGAAGGGTGGCAAGGATATTATCCTATGGAACATTTTGGCGGTGGTAATTTAATCAAAGAACAAGTCTTACAGTATATGCAAGATGTTTGTAAATTGCCTTGTCGTAAAATATTTCACAACGCACAGTATGACGTGGGTTGGCTCAATGCTTATGGTATCAAAGTAAATGGTGAGATAGTAGATACTATGATTGCAGGAGCTTTGATAGATGAAAACAGATACAGTTATAAACTGAATGTTTTAGCTAAAGATTATCTAGGAGAAATAAAAGCAGAAACAGATTTAGTTGAAGCAGCAAAAGCTCACGGCGTGGATCCGAAAGCTGAGATGTGGAAACTGCCAGCAGAACACGTAGGACATTATGCTGAACAAGATGCACGGCTCACGTATCTTTTGTGGCAACGATTTAAACACGAGATAAACCAACAAGATTTAGAAACTGTATGGGAGTTAGAAAAAAAACTTCTACCTCACTTAATAGAAATGCGTATGCGTGGCGTACGAGTTAATGTCGAGCGAGCAGCCTTACTAAGACAAAATTTTATTAAGAAAGAAAAAGATTTACTTCTACAGATTAAAAAATTAGTTGGACAAGATGTAGATATATGGGCTGCAAGAAAGATAGGATTTGCTTTTGATAAACTAAACATAGATTATCCTAAAACTCCTAAAAGTGGTGAACCTAGTTTTACGCAACAATGGTTGATCAATAGTCCACACGAAATTAGCAAACTCATAGTGCAGGCCCGGGAAGTCAATAAGTTTCATTCTACTTTTTTATCTAGCATTATGAAATACGAACATGAAGGTCGTATACATTCAGAAATACAACAGTTGCGTAGTGATTCTGGAGGTACGGTATCTGGTAGACTGTCTATGTCTAATCCTAATTTACAACAACTTCCCGCTAGAAATAAAGAATTAGGTCCTTTGATTAGAGGTTTGTTTTTACCTGAACCAGGCTTCAAGTGGGGTAGTTTTGATTACTCGCAACAAGAACCTCGAATGGCTGTGCATTATGCAAGTGCTGTTGGTTTTGATGGTAGTCAAGAACTTGTAGATGCTTACGCCAACGCTAGTGCTGACTTTCATCAAACAGTAGCTGACATTGTGGGTATTGACAGGAAACAAGCTAAGACTATTGGATTAGGTCTGATGTATGGTATGGGTAAAAATAAATTAGCAAATATGTTAGGTTTACCAACAGATGATGCGACTGCACTTATTAATAAATACAATCGCAAAGTACCTTTTATGAAAGAACTATCTAACAAATGTATGCAGTTAGCACAAGATAGAGGTTCTATTAGAACTAAAAAAGGTCGTAAGTGTAGGTTTGATTTATGGGAGCCAAAAGATTTTGGTATTCATACTGCCGAACGATATGATAATGCAGTAGCTAAATATGGCAGAAATAATATTAAACGTGCTTTTACTTACAAAGCGTTGAACAGATTAATACAAGGATCTGCGGCAGATCAAACGAAAGCTGCAGTTATTGCTTGTGCTGAACAAGGACATTTACCCATTGTTCAAATACACGATGAACTTTGTTTTAACGTTAAAGACGACAAAGATGTGGCTGAAATAAAGAAAGCTATGGAAACCTGTGTGGAGCTAATTGTTCCTTCAGTAATTGATGTCGCTCTAGGCAACGATTTTGGTCAGGCTGTTTAGGCCTGATTATGTACCCTTTTACGCATTTTAATTTGATCTTGTATAATAATTTCTTTAGTCAAATCTTCAATACGTTTAGTAAGCGATACCATATCTACTGTGTACAATCCGTTTTTTTTGTACAATCTAGTCCACTTACGTTCTAAGGCTACTTTTTTATCTAACAATGTCATTTATATACCTGTTTAATCTATATATATAATATGTTATATATATCTGTCAACATACCTTGACATTTCTAGGATATATCTTATATTTAATATATAACTAAAAAGGAGATGAAAGATGGGTAAAGTGAAACAACATTACACAATGGAAGCAGAGAAAAAGTTAGAAGCTTTGGCTACTATGTTAAAACAAAAACTAATCACCCCGGAGTATGTACGTAAACAAATTAAAGGTGATCAAGCTATACAAATGTTTGCCTTTAGTTGTGATGAAGACGAAGTAGACGAACACATAACCGAGTTTATCAAGTTTGTACAACAATCTGTTAGATTAGTGGTAGATAATAATAAGGAGGGTTTGATAGATGAGTAGAAGAACGAGCGTAATGGAAAATCTTATGAAAGTACAACCTTCTTTTAACGCACCAAGAAGTAAATCTTTTGCTGAATGGTATGAGAAAGTAGATGAAGTGTTAGATTCACTTCAACTAAATGATTATAGTTTTGGTCAGACTATACATAGATTGAAGGGACTAGGTGTACCTACAGAGTTTGCAACTCAATGGGTACAAGACGAAAAGGAATACAGAGAAGGTTGTGCGAAACTGTATAGTAAATGGAAGCAGAATATAGGTTTAACTGATATAGTAGATGAGAGGTAACTATGTTTAAAATTTATTTAGTTATGTTTGGTTTATTATTTTTAATCGCTCCTAAACTTGTTGCTATACTAATTGCACTTTTCTTATCTGGGGTTTATTATTTAATATTATAGAGAGGTACAATGGACACAACTAAATGGCGAAGCATAGCAATACGAGTAGAAACACATAAACTGTTGAGAGCGTTAGCGGAAGATAGTTTTAGAACACCAGAACAACAGATAGCCAAACTGTTAGATAATCATATAGCCTACAAGGCTCAGAAAGAACGTATCAAGAAAGATGATTTACTAGCAGATCTGTTGAAGAAAGAACCAGATAAGTAAAATGCCTATTTTAAATTGGAGTGAAGTGACTAAAGAGATAACAAATCTTGATCATTTTACTCCAACAGAGCGTATGCAGATAATAAATTCTGTGTATGAAGACTATGAAAGACTCTCTCTTTTATTAAAAAACAACGAATCTTTTTTACCGAACTCAGATTCAAAGTTTGACAAAAATATTTTGTTATTATACAAAAAGATATTGGGGTTATTAATTAAAAAACATGGACATTGATGTATCTTCCTGCACCACAGATTTTAGAAATCATAGGATTACAACTTTCAAGAGAAATATTATACACCGCACACATTACACCAGAGGAACGATTATGGCGAGGAGTTTTACTAAACGCTATAGAAGATGTTTTAATTAAACATTCTGATCGTAAACATTCACTACAAAAAGGACAAGCTCACGATTGGATTATAACCAACAGCGTCTGTTTTCAAAAAGTATGTGGCTGGGCATCATTAGACTCCGATCTCGTTTTAGAGGCATACATAAAAGCAATAGAAAAAGGTAAAGTAACTTTTACAGCTAGACAAATTATGTGGAACAAATATGCAAGATTTAGCAAAAAAATTCGTTCTATAGAAGAATGTAATATTAAAAGAAAATACAAAGGCGATATTAAACGTTTTAGATCAGAAGTGTTAGAAGCCTCTACTAATTATGTCACCACTTTATTTACTTCGGTGGTAGCATAATGCCACAAATTAAAAAAGAACTACGCACCACGGATCACCTCAAGCCCAAGCAGAAAGAGTTTGTGCATATCTTGGTAAAAAATTGGGGACAGATTAGTAAAACTGCTGCAT
>VTLG01006363.1_pt1 | contig 16401 bp, 13 predicted proteins | sample 4694571 | NCBI WGS metagenome assembly VTLG01 (sample SAMN12604809, study PRJNA352737) | marine metagenome | biome: ENVO:00000447; feature: ENVO:00000209|ENVO:00000569|ENVO:01000036; material: ENVO:00002151; isolation source: viral sequences binned using virsorter ...
CCCGCCCATATCACCAATCTTAGTGCCCAGTTCTCGAATTTGGTTCTCAATAACGCCCGTATCCATATTGGGCTGTAGGTTGGAGATTCTCTCTGCTATGTCCCTAACCTCCATATCAATAACACCCGTATCAATGGAGGGTTGTAGGTTGGAGATTCTATCCTGCAACTGGGTCATGGCATCCGTGAGGCCGGGGAATGTACCCATTATCTTATCAGCGTCAGGCATATCCAGCGCACCCATGATTTGGTCCGCATCAACTTGCTCCAGCGTCGGTGGCTCTATGTCGCCTATTCTGCCCTCTGCCGCGCCAAGTGCCGTTGATATTCCATCAGTCCTCGTCGCCATCTCGCCTATGCTGCGCTGTAACCTACCCATCACCTCGTCGGGTAGCTGTAACCCTTCCTGTACTGCGCCCACAATGGAAGATATTTCAGCCGCCGATGGCATATTGCCACTCATTAAGTTGCCGATGGCACTGATTATGTTTTCATCTGCCCTGCCAGTAGCTATCAGGCTTCTTAGCTGTTGCTCCACTCCGGGAAGGTCTGTTGATAATTGGTCGATCTGAGCGGGTAACTGACCCAAGTCTGGCAAATCAATATCAATATTAGAAGCGGATGTCAATGTGTTTTTAAGAGCATCGGCCAGAATCTGGCCCGATCCCATCAGTTGATTTATGCCGTCCGGGTCGGTAAATGATCCCTTGGCCTTGCCGAGCTTGTCGAGTAACCCCTCGGACTGCCTATCCAGTCCGCGCAATCCCTGAGAAAGCCCGGTAGTATTGAAACCCTCTATTTCATTTAAGAGTTCATCTACATTACTAACTGCCCCGCCTATCTCGCCGCCCGGAAGTAGGCTTGTTAGCCCCTTGCCCGGCGTGAAGTTCTGTATGCCCCCTCGCCCATCACCTCCAAATAAGTTGCGATAAAGGCTTGAAACCATACTGTCTGTGTCACTGATTCCAGACGGCAAGGTAAATTCACCAATCTTACCCATCTGATTCAGTATAGAGTCCAGTGTGTTTCCGACGTTATCTTCACCCCTGAGATTATTGAGAAAGTTTGCATCGAAGTCTATGCCCCCCGCCTGATCGCCAAGGAAGTCCAGTTGACCCCCAACGTCGGTTATTTTATCTGTTAGCGGTTCGAGAATATCCGCTCCGGGAGTGTTGTCAATAATTTCACTGAAAAGATCCTCAGACTTTGGAATAATGCTTTGCAATGCGCCAGTTATAATATTGGCGGTTTCGGGCGAGATTGTGAAATCTTCCCCGATTTTCACATTAAGCGCCTCAGCCAAGTCGCGGCCTACGCCGGGAGCCAGTGAAAAGCCCGGACCACCGCCCTCTGACATCCCCACTGGCATTATGCCAATTCTGGACAGTAAATCAGACCCAACGCCAGCGGCATCAAAGTCTATGTCATCAGCGCCAATGCTTAGGTTGAGATTATTAAGGATGTCAGTGGTGAGGTCTGGGGTTAGGGTTAAAGGCATGTCATCAAACTTGCCCAATCCAAAGTCTCTTATTTGTTCCACAAGTTCGGGTGCCAGCTTACCCGCTGGGGTTATACCATCGCCAAGAATGTCTTGAGAGCCCCGATTGTATAGGTCATCCGACTGCATGTAGGGCAAGAAATTATAGGTGAACCAATCATATAGTTGGTCACGACCAACTCCACCTAAGCCGGGCGTCATGTCACCCACCGATATGTCGTTGCGTAGGCCCGGCAACACCAAGGCATTGATGAGGCCCTGCGCTATAGGATCACTGCCGCCATCGGGTCCAAAGTCGGATGCCATCTTTCCCAGAGCATAATTCGGGCGAGCGCCATACTTGGTTAGATCCCATAGGGGACTGTCCTGTATAGCACTTTGCCAGTCAGACGGCAGCTTGTTTGGATCAGTGAAATTGGAATCAAATGTGCTGTCATCGCCAGATCGACTACCATCTAAAACTTCTCCCATAGGCTCAAACCCGGCAACTCTATTGTTTTGCAATAGGTTTGAAGCATCTTCGGGAGACAGTAGGACACCCTCTCGGATTCGCGCCTGTTGCGTGAGGTAGTCGGTTGGATTCACACCAAATTTAAGCGCCTCAGCGTTGAGGTTGGCACTATTATTAAATCCAAACGCATCGAGGCCGAAGTCACCCCCAACCCGATAATCCCCCTGCCTTCTCTTGCCCGGTTGAAATTGTGGATCGAATGAGCCCATTACTCTATACCCGCCTGTCTACGTCTTTTAAGTCCGAGTGGTTTGTATGCCAATTGTACATGGCGAAACACAAACGGTTCGTTTGAGTCATTGTTTCTAATTATAAGGCTTGTGTGGGCGTCGTAGCCTTGTAACCTAACATCGCCATACACAACCTTTGGCTTGTCGGGGAAGCCCGACCCAAGCTGATCAACGCCAAGAGTTATACTACCAAGCTGCCCGGCATTGTCACCCATAGTTAGCACAAAGGGACTGCCTCCAACAAGTCCCGTTGACGCCTGTTGTACCTGCACCTGCCAGTCACCGTCCTGTGAGTCAAAGTAGCATCGGGCGTAAATCCAACGCTTGCGGACTACGTCATCTTCAGTGTGGCCACTGGTCTGAAAGACAGATTTTATAGGGCTTGTTTCATCTTGGTCACCAACGGCCAGATCCAATACTTTTCCATCGTATGTACCACCATGAGGCTTATTGTCGATAAGCCCAGCACAGTTTATACTGCGATCCTCATAGGGGCCAAACCAAAAGTCATCAATGATGTTGTAGATAATAATCGTGTTAAACTTAACCTGAGCCGAGACGATACTTGGGTCTACAAAGAAGAACCATACTTCATTTTCATTCGGGTAGAATAGCGCAAAGCCATCTTCCAGCCCGTCGTGCTGGCCATCCTGCCGCCCCACTCTTAGCTTGGACCAGTAACCAAAGTCAAGCGCCTGTGATTTCTTCTCCAGCGCCTCGCCGCCGCTCCATGAATAAATGCCGTCCCGCCGCACCATCATTTGCGTCCCATCGGGCAAGGCCACGGTACTGCGACCTCCAATCCCGCCCTGTGTTGTAACCGGCTTGATGGAGTATGGCGTATTGGCTGTTCCTGTTGGGTTCAGCACATAGATTCCAGTTTCCGTATGAACCGAAAGTGCGTTATCTTGCGCGACGAGTGCTGTAATGGGGCCGCCCAAGTTGTAGGTGCCCTCCCATGTCTCGTAGGCTCCCGCCGCCGACCTATTTAGGTAGTCCGTGCCGTGACTACTGCCAGTCCCCGTCGTGTTGGCGATCCATAGGCGATTATCCCAAAAGGCGATATGCTGGGAAGCGGTTACATCGGTGGGGTGAGTAAAAGCCGAAAGATCACCACCACCTGCTCCTTTCACGCCCGGATTAGTTCCATTCACCGCATACAATGTGCCATTAGCGTTGACCCATTGCCATATGTAACCACCGCTGCCGTCCGCATCATCTGCGGTAATGGCTACAGACCCACGGCGATTTACCCAATCCGCATCACTGGCTCCGGTGTGTTCATAGTACTCGTCCTTAACAAACACAAACTTATACGTCACATTCGAGGCGTTAGTGAACTCACCACATGCCGTCACCGTCGCGCCACTCTCCAACGCGTCCTCGCCGTTGTAGCTCGCAGAGCCCTTTCGCTTCTCAACCTGCCCAGCTACGCCTATTCGACAATTCACCATAGTGGCAAGCTCGTCAGGCAATAAAAGCTCAGTAGGCTTATCATAGCGCACTCCACCCTTCCAAGGGCCGAGTTGCGTGGACTCGCCTGAGCGGATACCCGGCATTAGAGCGAGCCCTCTCTTGGTGAGTATATGCTACTTGGGTGCCCCTCTGTCATTGGCGGATACTGGCGTCTGGTTACATAGTCTCCCAGTATGTCGATATTGTTCCGCCTCGCCCGGCGCAAGACCTTCTGAAACTCAGCCTCATCTATTAATGCACCCTCGTCGTCACCTTCCTGCTGCTTGAGCAGTCGGCCAATCCCAAAATACACAGCGGGTTGAATGGTGGGGTGTATGTAAGAGTCTAATGAAGTGGATAGTTCGTCTTTAGTGAAGTCTGGAGTGAAAGAATAGTATTGATATGATATGGTCTCATTTGTCGTAGAGTCCATCGGGTATAGCGCAAGTTGCATTGTGCCCGAAGAGTCAATTCCCCAAGGATACAAAAAGCAGGGCGTACCAGTTTCTGTGAAGTCTGGGTCTTGTCGCTGGATTATGCGGGGGCGATCAATGTGAAGACTATCATTGCCAGTTTCGTTAAACGCAGAGATAAGGGCTTGGATGTTGTTTGCCCCGTCGTACAATCTCGTTGTAGTCTCACTAACATAAACGCCAGTAGAACTGGAGGCGCCCCCAGTAACCGTGTCGGAAGTGGTAAATGTTCCACTCTCCGACTTGAACGTCAGGGTGTTCTCCCCAGCAGTATGGGCTACTACAGTGGCGGTTGCGCCAGACAGGCCCCCCGTAATTGTCTCCCCGGCAGTATATGCCTCAACAGATCCAATCCCGGATAGGGTCATTGTCTTAGTAGTGGTAATGGTGCCTGACTTAAACTTCCACCACCATGTAGCGTCACCTTCTACTTCTTTGATTACGGCATTGAGGTAGGTAAGGCCGTATTCCTTGTAGAAGTCAACATTCTCGTCCAGACCGGCCCGGCGTAGCCCGACCTGTATCGTTTCGAGGACAGTAGCCATTTGCGTCCTTAGTGTAAATCAGTCCAAGAGCCGCCAGCGTACACTTGTAACTTGTTTGTAGTTTCATTGTACACCACCATCCCATTACTCGCCGTAAGCGCATTGCGCTCCGTAGTCGTAAGGGATGGAAACAATACTGTCTCACCGACCTCTACGTTGTTCACGCGTACTGAGTTGCCGATAAACGAGGTTGATCTCGTTTCGCCATCGACATTCAGATTAGCCGCGTTCACTACCCAGTCAACCCATCGGTTGGGAACTCCATCTGCGCTCGTTCTGCAATCTCTTCTGCGCTACCATAATGAACACCCTGAAGAGTCATTTGTCGAGCCGATATGGAATTACCTTCATGCCACCTGCGTAACCACTCCTGAGCATGAGGGCCCTTGCCAGTGGGGTCTCCATCCTTATCGGTAATCGCAGACGGTGGAATAGGCTCAAACCCATCCTCATGTTGAACACTTCCAAAGGCAGCAACAACGCTGGAGGGGTTGGGCGTCTTCTTCTTTTTCTTGTAGGCTGGATTCTCCTGACCTACAGCATTGGGGTTGTAACCGGACGATTGAGACAGCTTTTGCACAATCTGTGCTTGCAATTCCGGGCTTGCCTGAGTCAGAATGCCAATCAACTGAGAAGCAGTCTCGTCCGCACTTGGGGCCACAGGGGCCGCCTCTGTGGTTACCGAAATCGGCTCTACAGCCTCGGTCTTCTTCTGGTTAGCCATTATTTCCTCTGCTTAGAGTAAGGGTTGCAGGTGGGAGCCGTGTTCACTGGGTGCCCCCACCTGCTATAATCCAATTATTATGGAGTGTCTGAGCCTGACGCATCATGGAATGGACGATTAAGCTGCACAGTTGCAGTGGTCTGTGAGCCACTACTATTTACAGTGCGATTAATTGCCCCTTCTATGGCCCTACCATCAACGGCAGCGTCATCAGAAGATCCAGTTACGCTTGAGGAATACAAGGCCGCATCGTTAGCCGACCCGGTTTCCCTCTTGGCTTGAGCATTACCAGTGATTTGATACCATCCCCACTTGTCGGCAACAGTGGCTGCCATTGCAACCGCCACATTGCCAGTGGAAGTGGCAGTCAGTCGAGTCGTCTGGCATACCTCGTCATACACGACGAAATCTCCCGCCACCGTAGACGCAACGCCTTTGAGGTATATAAACTCACCAATACCATCGCCATCACTGCCGGTATCAATTGCTTTCCGAATACTTCCAACCTCAATAGAGGGATACTTGGTTTCAGATCCCGATACGTCGGTTATCGTATACCCGCTGTCGATATTGGTTACTGGCAAACTGCCGATTTCGCTATCAATAAATTTCCAAGAAATAGCCATTGTCTTTGACTCCTCTTAGCTCGCCGTGATGTTACTGGAGCATCCCAGTCGCGCACGGTGATTGGTGGTCAACTGCATCCCAGCGACGACAAACGCAACTTTTGCAAGCTGGTTGGTCGGCTTCTCGAATGGAGTCTTTGCGAAGTTCATGCCAGCCTGAACCTTGAGTTTGATAAACTTCTTGTTGATGAAGTACATATTACCAGCAGCGGCATCCCGGTCAGGAATAACAGCAGCACCTCGGAAGGTCGGGTTACGACCGTCTAAGTTATTGCTCCCGCCAGTCGTGGTCCGCAAGCGGCTCGTACCCTCAAAAACCGCCTCATAGTTACCATACAAATCATAATTGGTAAGGATGAGGTCTGGACTTTCGTTGCCCTCAGAGCAAAGGTTCCACATGACACCCATCTTGAGGATGCCCTGCTCGACATCGCCGGTCTTGGTCAAGAATGTGGCAGAGTCATTATCCACCTGATTCATCCACCAGTCGTTGGTGCCTACGGCAGATGTGATTCCGCCAACAGTGCCGTCACCAAGCTGACCCGTTTCCGTGCTACTGCCGGTTACAATGATGTCCTGAAGCCCCAGCATAGACTTGCCACTCTGGGCACTGTGAAGCGAGGCATTGGCGGTATCAAAAGCGCCCTGCATCGCCTGTGTGGTTTTGGCTTCGATGAGCTTTACAGCCCGATCCGATTCCCGGTTTTCCATCTCCTCAACATGGGAGATCACGATGGGTACCGCGAGGTACGACCAATCGTAAAAAGCCGCCGTGATGCCGTCGATACGGTCTGTTGCCAGCACATCGTAGGTGTCGAACCACTGGCCGCCCTGCAAGGCGTACATGAGATCCTCTTGAATCTGCTTGCCACCCGTTTCAGTTTCAATCAATCCAGACTTGCGGAACTCACCGATAGTTGGGTAAGAGTCCGAAATATTGTCTGTCAGTCTTTTGCGCTTGGAACGCATCGTGAGCGTCCATAGCGCGTCATATGTCTCGTTGGTAGTTGCAGCAGCCATTGCCGTAACTCCTATTATATTTTACGAATCAGTAGCTCCGACCCTTGAAACCCGGAAGGGCCTCAACTTGGGCCATGAGGTCTGATTCAGAAAGTGGCGCTCCGTTAGAATTGTCGGTCACCACACCTGCTCCCGCAATAGTGCGCTTGGCATCATTGCGTGCATTCCGATCCCGTGCTTGCGCGGCATTTTGCTGCTGAGTCTGACGACCCGACAACATGCCAAACGCTTCTGTAACCGTAAACGCTTTCTCCGTGCTTGGGTTACGTTGCTTCATCAGTGAATGAATAGCGTCTTTGTTGGCCCCGTAAAACTGGTCAACAAACTCACTTCCATGTTGCTGTCGCAAATCTTGCACTTCGGCATCCAATGTCCCGGCGCTTTGCTGGGCAAGCATCGTATAAAGTTGCTGCATCACTTGTGAGCTATTACGCTGAAAGTTCTGCAACGCCTCCATCTGCTCGCCATACTTACGCTGTATGATTGAATCCATCACATCAATAGACGCCTCATCTCCGGGCGTGTAACCCTCGGCGGATCTGATGTTTTGCTTCAAGTCATGGTATGGATCATCGGAAGCAGGTCCATGAATGGCCTCCTTGACTGCATTACCTACCTGCTGGGCCGTTTGGTTGCTATTCTGCTGCTGTGCGGCGGCCTGTAGGGTTCGTAACTGGTTCTGCAACTCGGAGACTTGCCGATCAGATGCGGACTGTCGGTTACGCATCCACGTTTGTGCTGACTTCCACTCGTCAGGTAACGAATTAGCATCTCTCTGCAATAACTCTTGCGGAGAGACTTGGGACAGATCCGCACTTCCATTCCCCGTCGCTTCAGATTGGAATCCCTCTGCCGAGCCATTTGAACTCTCATCGGAATCTATAAGGTCGGCACCGAGGTCAAATCCCCCGTCCGCCTCTCCCGATGATGCTTGGGCTTCCTCATCCAACGCGCCACTGGGCGTTAGTTCGGTCATCTGTGGTTACTCCTTTGCATTGTCTGGCGCAGACATCCAACTTGCCTTTGGAATCGACTCATCTCTTGTCCCATTGGTTATTTGAATATCCTTGTCCAAAGCAGATAAGGCCGGTGCATGATCATCAGTGCGATAACAGCGAGACCCCTTCACCGGATCAGAGGACTCAATCACATTGTATTTTTTAAGCAATTGCTGTTTATGGGACCGACTCTCCACAACCTCGCCGAAACACGGTTCATATCTACCGTACATCGAAGAATGCGTGGTGTGAATAAAATTCGTCACTCCCCATAGTCGCAAGGCGGTTACGCCGCAATTTTTGCAGGGCAACTCATTTACGATATCAGCCTTCTTTTCAAAAACATGCTCCCATGTAAGATCACACGGCTCGCATTTAAAGTCAACAAGAGTAATTGCCATTAGTTTTGGTCCGGGTTTGTAACCGCCCCACTCTGTGATATTTTCTGAGCGTCACCTCTCACCTTGTTGATGGTGCTGGACGCCATATCCATCGCGGGGTTACCACCACCACCACCACCACCCGCATCCTTCATCGAAGGAACAGCCTTGCCCGATGCTTTTTGCTGAGTTGCTTGCTGGTGTGCCTGTAGGTGCTGCTGTACAAGCTGTATGACTTGCTGCTGAATCTGGGGTGGCATTTGAGCGAATTGAGGATCTTGCTGTATTTGTGGATGTGTTTGTAGATGTAACCGATGGTTTTGATTAGGTAATACCGGGGCTGGGGCGGGTTGTCCTGACAAAACAGAAGCAATCATAACCTGATTCTCAAGCTGTGCGGCCCTTATTGCCTCTTCATTGACAGCATTGCCCATAACCTTCTCGGCATTTGGAACCCGGAAGCTACGCAGGATCATCCGAATAACCTCTTCTCGGTTCACTTCGGGCAATTGAATGAGGTAATTGACAAGCGCCAATGTCTCTTCGCGCTCTAATTGCTCAGTCAGGGGCTGCATTGAACCCGGCACTACATTGACTTTGAAGCGAGCTTTAAATAAATCCGCTGTAACCGCCTGAATTACCGGGTCATTTTCATCTCTGCCCATATTGATCAAGAAGTTCTCGGGCGTATACCTCTCGTCTGCCATAATCCGCAGTGTGTTATGAGATATCGTCTTATAAACATCTGATATAGCGGACTGCATCCATTCTCGGTTTAGCTGACCAAACCCAGCGATAAGGGAAGACTCGGTTGCCGTTCTTGCCGGGCCACCACCCAATGCCATCTGAGACACCTGCAATATTTGCTCTTCATAGTTCCTCATGTCGGACTCAAGCCCTAATTGGTCCGGGGGCAATGCGTCCATTGGCATACCCCGAAAAGCACTGTTAGGATCTTCAACCCAAGCTATTACGGCATCTTCGCCCTCTCTAATACGATCTTCAAGCCCCTCATTGCGTTCACGCTCTTGGCGGCGGCCTAAAATGATTCGCGCACCGCGCTTAACGTGGTCAACCCTGCGAGAAACCGACTCTGTTATGACCAGTTGAGAGTCCTCAACATAAGCCATAGGCGGCAAGCCATAGAAAGTCTCGCCCGGCATGTCCATCCGCAGGGGTATATAGGGAAACCCGCCTTTTACAATGTAACCGCCTGTTGCGGTAAAGTTGCCCGTGAGCAGTGGTCGTCCTGTTTCGGGGTCGGTTCCCTCTGACTCTGTTTCGCCATCTAAGAATGGATGAGGTATAGACTCAATTGGATTATGGACTCCCTGAACGAAAGTATGGCGCATACGATGTGTGCGGTCATGTATCTCATGTAGGATCGTCATCTTTCGGTTACCAACGGCCTCGCGCAACGCTTCTTCTTCTTCTCCGTTGGCAGTACCTGACGATGCAGATAAGTCAGATAACATGCCCTCGTCTACGTCATCTAAGCCGATGGGAACGATATTGCTTCTATTTTCAAAGCGGGGGTCGTTTTTAACGAACTCCACTGGGACCATCATCTTTTCAATTACATATTCAGCGTACGCCAAGCTCTGAGGTGGGCAGTTGGGATCTACAAAGATATTGAAGGGAGAAATGCGCCTCACAAAGGGCATATCCTCCGTCATCGCGTCATTTGCGATATAGGGCGTTATATTATCATCGCCAGCAGGGTTGTGGCCCATCTTTAGCCACCCAACATAGCAATACAGCGCGTCAAAGGTCTGTTGCCGCACTTCGGGCATTACATTCATTAAATCGAATGCACTATTTGCAGTTCGCTGGTATATCTCAGCAGCAAACTCAAGGTTACTGTCTTCAACGTGAAAAAATACTTCGGGATACTTAAATGCCACTGACGCCATGATCTGGCGCGTCAATGGATAGAAGCGAGACACCTTGCGCGGCTTCACCTTGCCCAATTGAAGGTCTTTGAACTCGAGCGCATAAGCCTTGAGCAATCTCCTCCACATCCTGTGCTTCGGCTCATAAAACTTTTTACAAGCCTCAATTTGGTTATGCCAGTATGCTGTGTCGCGTGATTTCATATGTATTGACTTGCCTTAAATTCACCGCGAAGTCCCTCTAATATACCCTTGCCCTGAAAGTTTACAATCTCAGGCTTCTTGGGTTGCTCATAGGGCTTCCATGCGTGAAGCGCCACATATCGCCACTCGTCAGCGCAATGGTCCTCTGCTCGCGTGTCCAAATCTTCCGCATTATTATGGGAACGCGGCAACTGAGGGACGGTACGAGAAAAGTTCTCATTCCACCCTCCTGCAAATATGTAGAAGTTCTCTCGGTAAAGCAAATCCTTGCAAACCCGCCATCCAGACACCCTATCATTATTAGCCCGAACAAGATACAGGTTTTCATCCATAAAGAAATCGGCAGGTGCGCGGGAGTAGGCTTCAGACAACCTCCTTGTAACCCACATCGACGGATCACTGAAAACAGCCTCTGGTAACCGGCCCTGAGTAAACGGGCAGGTGTCTATTAGCTCTCTGACTCCGCGAGCGTGTTCCGTTGCAGTGGCGTCGGCCTGATAATACTCTGCAATCCGAATTAGTCGGTCATCAAAGTCTCTTGTATATAATCCGAAGCTTGTTGGACTTGCCTCGCCATAATCAAGCCCCCCATATATGGGCCAGTCTACTGGAATATCAAAAGGCTCTATGTGAAGGGCCTTATCGTCCCACATGCCAAAGTACTGACCAACAAAAGCATCCCAGTCGCCGTCAAGCCATGCTTTTACCAGTTGAGCGTCGCCGTGGGCCTGAGAGCGTAACCGACCCTCGTAACCGGGGTCATTGGTTACAAGAATCTTATTGTCGGTTACACGCGACGGAATAAACATACGAGTCATGTCGGAAACATCGTCAACAATAACTTTGTGGCCTTTTTTACCTTCGCCCTCAATGCCAAAGTACTTCTTGACTGCCTGATGTCCTACGCCGCCGGGATTGCCCGTAGAGCGGATGCGCTTATTTGTAACCTTGGCCGCAGAGCGCAAGCAAGCCTTCATCATGTGATAGTGTTTAAGGTTGCTCCAAGTCGGAAGCTCATCGAACCCGATCCAAGTGTATTGGTGGCCGATATACTTGTCAGCATCAACTTCAGACTCCATGTGGCGTAACCGCAGAAAAGCCCCGCCGGGGAAGTGCCATGTTTTTGTGCCGACTCGGTATTCTGCGCCGGGAAACATCCCGTAGAACAATTCCTTGGACCGCATCTCTATCTCTTCGAGGTCTGGAAAGTTCTTGCGGAATAGGATGCCGCGCCATGCGGTGCCGTATTGGGTTACATCAGAAGCGAAGTCCCCGAGCAAAAAATCGCTCTTACCACCGCCACGGGCTCCACCAAAAAACAACTCATCTACAAACCCAGCAGTCCGTATAGCTGCTTCCTGCGGGCCCGACTGGGGCGTCCATGAATCTTCTGGATTAATCATCGCTCACCTGAGCAGCCGCAGCGCCGCCCGCTGTAACCGGGACGGCAGCCTTCAGCCAACCTCCGCCCTCGGAGTATGTGCCCCGATTGCCCGTAGCTGACTTTATGTTGTCGGGATCAAATATCACATACTCGACATTCATGCCGTGCGAGCCGAGGTTGACCTTCACGCCCGGTCTGAAGGGATGGTCAATTAGTCCCTCCTCATACTGGCTGAAGTCGAGAATGACGCCATCATACCCCTCAGCTTTCAACTTGTCACTAAACTCCTTAGATGCCTGTGGGCCGCGCGTTTGTATTTCAGCCTGAACTCTCAGCTTATCTTCCAGTGTAGCGTAGTAAGGGTTCTTTAACCGAGCGTAGACACCCATCACATTTGAATCGACCACGGTACCTTCACGGTCACCATAGGGGTTACCGCCTCGCTTCGTCATGCTGTATGTGTGGGCAACATCTGGATTGTCTGTAAGGTAAATGCCTTGGCCTAACCACCCAGCATCCTTTTGGTTTTCATGGCCCAATTCAAATCCACCTTCACCTATGTCATCTTTTGTCCCGTGGTACAATCTTTTTGGAGACCCATCCTCTTCAAGTAGCTGAGGGGCCCTTGACTCCTTTGCCCACTTGGCAAGGTTAAGACTGCGCTCTTCTGGACTTAGTGCGGCTCTTGACAGGGCGCGAGGGAGGTTTACTGATGCGCCCTTTGTTAGATCCCTACCCTCTGGGGATACCTTCTCCCACGAAAGGGGTGAGTAACCACCGATCTCCGGTAACGACTCCAGCCGCTCCCGCATCTCCTCACCGGATATTTTACCCTCCTGCCGCAGCTTGTAGATCGCATTCACCTTAGCTGTAACCGCCGGATTCGCGGTCTTCCCCTCGTAGCTTCTTTTGAACTCGGGACTAAGCAGACTGCGAATCATCTCCCAGCTCTCGGACTGCATTCTCCTTGCGCTGCCGGGCCCCTTCAGCCCGACTTTCTTAGCCGCATCCCTCACGACGCCAGCGTGCCAAGGGTATGTGCCCACGACCCCGGCGGCAGTGTCTGTGGGTGGACCTTGTAAGTTATCGGTCACAGGCTTACTACTGCTTGAAACCGGCATGAAGAGGTTGGCACCCACTTGGTGTGTGTCTATGGTTACATCGCCGAAGTCGGAATTGGGGGCGACGATGTTATTGTAAAAGTTCCTCACCTTGTGGGCGCCGCCCATCATCTTGGAGACATTGTCAATATCTGGGTTGTATATAACAGAAGCAGCCTTCCCGATGTCGTTATTACTGCCCCAGCTTATATCGTCCGGGCTGACGCCCCCCGCTCCTTCATGGAAGTAACCCTCCGGGGTGACGTTGCGGTACGATTTATCTCGGTGAATCTCATCAAATACTCGAATCCACATCCCCTGAAGACGATTCTCGTTTATACCGTCCCACTCTGGCCCAAGATTCACAGGCAGCCCAGACTGCAAGTCATCAAGAGATTTTCCACGAATATAGTCCAGAATCAGCGCATTCTCTCTTTTTGCCGTTGCCGATGGCGCACCCTTCCCGGTTTTATCCAAAAAGATGCTTCGGGCCATCTGATACATATCGTCACTGAAAGGGACATCGGAATGATTTATAACGGTATCTATTACCCGCTCGGCAAGGGCCACATTCTTAAACCAGTCCATCTGAGGAGACAGAGCCGCCATAGCTCCAGCAGTAGCCGTTATTGGTATGTCATAGCGCGTTGAAAACTCATTAGCCAGCCTATTTGCGCCGTCGTACCACATTACAGCCCTTTCACGCAGAGCTGGGGGCATTTTATTCCATAGATGCACCAAATTCTCAACGCTCTCCGTCTTCATCATCTCCATGTATGCAGATGGGTCATTAAGGTCCAACATTTGCCCTATGGGAATAGACGCGCCATAAGGACGACTGGGGTCTGGTGAGACTTGAGGGTAATCGCCCAGCGCAGTTGCCAGCTTTTGCATTAATCCGGGGTCATCGCCCTCTCCATAGTACGGCTCTCTCTTGCTGATGGCTTTCGGAGAGCCTTGGGCGGCCTCCATGTCGATACGCAGGTTTTCCGTGAGTGGGTCTTCTGTTGCAGACACAGCAGTGGGAAACCTCGTTGATATACGTGGCCCCTCAACGGGGGGTCGGATACGACTGTAACCAAGCTCTGAAGATTTATCCGATAGCAGGTCAAGGATCTTCCGACCGCCAACCATAGCGCCTAATCCGGGGGCCACATCCCCTATTTGCAGTGATTCGGCAAAATTAAGCGGTGCATCTTCTTCAGTGATGGCCGAAGCCATTTTAGGCAGGAGGTTTTGAGCGCCTACGGTATTGAAGGGAAAGCCTTGGCTTAACCCGGTAGCTGGTGCGGATTGTAGGTTTTGAAGTAAAGATTGGGTTACAGCGTCGGTGAGGCCGGATATCTCCGGCTCCCGCATCTGAAGCAAGTCACCGCCAAACTGCATCGAATTGGCTAATATTTCGCCCGGAAGCGATGCCATGCGGTCCAATTCACGGTGTTGCGGCTCATTAGGGCGAATAGCCTCGCCCAAGGCCGAAAGCTTGGCCCCGGCCTGTTTGGGAACGTCCGGTGCGCCTAATTTAGTGAGGTCATTGTAGGAAAGACCCGACTGCTGGCCGCGCTGGAAGCCCAACAACTCCTGCCATAGCTGTTGCTGCAATAATTGCTGTACTATATCATCCTGAGAAAGACCCGTAAGGCCGGGGTCCATGCGACCCGACAGGTCGCGTACTGGTACGGGTTGATTCATTGCTACTCGTCTGATCCCTCTGCCAGCGTAGGAACAACCTCTACAGCATCCGCCTCAACCATCTGCTTGTTCTGAGAGAGCCACTCATCATAATTAGCCGCCCGAGGCGGCAGGTTCGGACCCAATGCCGTGTGGGTTACTTCGCCCTGCACAGAATGGGTTACACCGCCCTTAACCTGAAGCGTCAACGGATGGTCATCGCCAACCTCAGTACGGATCTCTTTGAGAATCTTAAGCTTCAACTCAGTGCGGTGAGCCGGGACCTGCTCAAACAACAAGCTCAATGCCTTGACCCGCTCCTTCCTATCCGCTAACTGAATATCCTCAAAATTCTCCTTGTACATCCGCAACTGCTTATCATACTCGTCCTTAAAATAATCCCGAGCCTTCCACTTGTAAAGCGTTTGTCGAGCCACGCCCAATGTATCGGCCAACTCACTCATGCCCTTGTGGGGGTCATAGCGCCACAGAATCATCAGCGTGATGCACTGGAGTTGCTTCTCCGTGCAATGCTCGACTGGCTTAGTTCCTCTATTCGGCAAGTAAATCCTCCCACGATGAAGATGAAGTGCCACGGGCCATAGTACGAAGCCGCTGCCTAACGCGCTGGGCTTCCATTTCCCTAAGCTGACCCAACACGGTAGCCCCGTCCATTATGCCGTCCTTCCCTACCCAATTGCCTTCACCCAACACAACGTCCCACGCTTGATTGCGCGGGGGAGAAACAGCGAGGCAAGCGAGGCCGTAGACGACAGCACGGTAACGACTGGGGGAATCCATATGGGGAATATACAACGGGAAATGAAAAATAAAAAATTGAGTGGGAGCTGTATAGCCAAAGCCTAAGACGGATCGACGGATCGGGTTCACCTCGACCACACCAATCAGTGTGATGTACACAAACCAGTGGGTGTACCCACGCCCACCAGTGGGTGTAGTGCACACAAACCAGTGGGTGGGCACACTCACCAGTGGGTGGGTCGATTCACAGCAACCAGTGGGTGGGATCACACCAACCAGTGTGGGGGCGGTTACAGCCGAGTCGGTGCGGTTACGAGGTCGGCGGCGAGGGGATCGGCGGCGAGTTACGAGAGGCTGCCGGGAAACTTAGGGAGGTTGTAACCGTGTTGATAGGACAGGCGCTATACACGGCGTGGCATCTCTCGCCCTCTCTCCCCTGCTGGTCTGACCTACCTGCGACCCTTCGACCATTGTCTCACCCTCCCGATACATACAGCAGCACCTGCCCATATCCCCAGAGCGCCTGTAATGCCCCCAGAGCGTCCAAACCCCTGTAGGTATAGTCTCTGCCAGTGTTTGTACCGATGGGGCGCTTAGGGGGTGTTTAAGGCCGTTTGGCGAGGTATCGGGGATGGCGCGAGGTCTGAACATTGCCCGACTGGGCGAACAATAGCCGCTGAGACGCCCTGTAAGCCCCATGGAGCGCCAAGGCGACAAAGAGAGACCCCCCAACCCTGTGAGGGGGAGGGGGGCGGCTTAGAGTGGATCTGAGGCGGTTAGGGACTTAGTAGTCTTCGTTCCATCGCTCCCCAGCATAGGTGGGATCGAACCAATCCGGTGCGACCTCTGGCAAAGGGTTGCCCTGCTCTTTGGTCGAATGGTTCAAAACCTCGGCTGTCGGGTGCGCGGCGGCTGCCTCTTCGAGGGTC
>VTLG01009898.1_pt1 | contig 16400 bp, 20 predicted proteins | sample 4694571 | NCBI WGS metagenome assembly VTLG01 (sample SAMN12604809, study PRJNA352737) | marine metagenome | biome: ENVO:00000447; feature: ENVO:00000209|ENVO:00000569|ENVO:01000036; material: ENVO:00002151; isolation source: viral sequences binned using virsorter ...
CCATTGTGAAAGTTTGCGTACTTTTATGGTCGGCAACACTTTTATCCCTTTCATACTATGAACCGCCATCTGGCAAGAAAATAGTAGATTTTGACCCCACATTTATTGCTTCGATTTTTTCAGCCTCCACAGCTTCACTAGGTTTTCAGATAAAGAAGAAAAAAGATACTATAGTAGATAATAAGAACTCTAAAGTAGGTATCAAATGAAAAAACTATTTGCTTTACTTTTATTCATACCCTGTGGCTCGTTACTCGCAGACATAAAGCAAGAATTTGTGACATCTGCCCAAATTACTGTAGATATGCCCTATGTTGTTACGAATAAGGTAGGAACTACATATTCATTAAGCGGAAATAATATTACACCATCTGTAACTATAGGAGATACAACAACATCAGGAAAAATTGGTGGGATTAATGTTGGATCGTTAACTAACGGTGTTCCAGCGATGATACAAACAGACACCACAGTAACAAATGCAGGGTCAGCTTTTAGCAAGACAGAATCAGTAATTATGGGTGACGCTACACCATCTACCGTCACCCCTTCCAGTGGAATAGCAGCTTTACCAGTACTAAGTGGACAAACTACTGTTGGATCAGGCGGTACTGCTGGATCGCTTGCATTAACTTCACTATCTAGCGGAGTTCATACTTGCACGGCTGGAGGCAGTGGTACTAGCTGTATTGGTTCTACTAAAGTTACTATTACGATTGACTAGACTTTGGCTGCTAGTTTTATTAATATTACCAGTAAGAACCCTTGCTGTGCCTGTTGTTCCACAATTTCGTACAGGGTCTAGCCAAACTTCAAGTACTTCTGAATCAATAATTAATGAAACAATCACGAGCCATCAATATCGCACAGGATACTCATACTCAGCATCAGGACATAATATCAAATCTGAAACGGGATATATCAACCCTACTCCTACGACTACGAATGAACAGACAGTCGGGGGAGTAAATTTTAATTGGACTTCACCAAACTTAGAAGCTATACCACGTTGGGGAATCGTAAACGATGGAGCAGCTTTTTCTCTGCAAGAAACTTTAATAGCTCCAGGGTTAGACACAACAACAACCATAACTCGTCAAATAACTACAAGCACAACAACAGAAACTACAACTACCTTTGGGCAATAGCTCTAATCCTTTGCCCTGTAAGGGTTTTGGCTAACACTACAGTTGCGTCACCTTCAAGCAATGCACAAGGGGTAGTTAATAATAATGCCACCATGATTACACCTTCAGCCATGCCATCTTACAGAATGAGTCAAGGTATAGTTTGTGCTTCACCTAGCCTTACAATTACACCTTACTTAACAGATAGTTGGTCTTTCGCACGACCCAAAGAATATATTACAAGAACACCCATCTATGATGAAGATACTGGAGAGATAAAATACTATTCTGAGATACCTAGATTTGAAAAAGATAATTTTAATTTGAATTATGGAATATCTGCTCAGTTCAATATTCCACTAGGTAAATCTCCAGCCCTTTGCCATGAAGCAACCCAAGTAAATATTGAAGCTCAGAGGCTACTGATAAAGAAAACTAAGATGGAAATCAGTCTTTATCGTTTAGAGCAATGTGCAAAACAGGCAAAGCTTGGAGTGACTTTCAAGCCTAATACTCCTAGTGCTGTTACCTGTGAAGATATTGTTGTTAATATTCCACCAAATCAAGTTATCCCACATACTCACAAATTAAAATAGACAAGCTACGGGTATCCACTTGTCTAAAGTAGTAAAAGAAAATGAAACGGCCTTGCCTAGTGAGTGTTAGCTGTGGGCATTAAGAAAGAGCCTAGAACCTCTCAAGGGGAACAAGTTCCTTTACTAATATTATTCTACTTATTTTTTTTCTTCTTAGTCAACTTTGTCACGACTTGTTTAACTATTGGCCGTACAAGCTGAAGTACCAATGGTGCAGAAGCACCAACCAAAGCAAGGCTAAAAACCCCAACAAACTGTGGAGCAGACGGAATGTATTGTTCTTTCCACTCAACTGCTTCATAAAGAGTTATACATTCACTTCCATCTTGACTTCTTTCATGCCCGATAACACGTTCTAACTTTTTATCGTTACGAAAGTCTCCTACTCTTTGGTCATTTTTTCCAGGGCAGGGAGAAAAATCTGGTGGGGGTGGTTCAGGTGGTGGAGGAATTTTTGGCTGCTCTGTTTCTGGTAAGGGCGGTGGGTCATTATTGATAGGTGCTTCTTCTGTAATGACAAGATTCTCAGGTGTATAGTCAAGAGGAACAAAACCAGGGAACGGAAAGTCACACGTTGTAAATACACCATTTGGATCTTCCAGTAATAAATTACGATTACCAGTATTTTTTATATCACGATGTTGATAAGTACAACCAGGAACATCTATATCTGGTGGCTTTGTAATAGTTAGATAATGCGGACTATATAGTTCTGGAACGTCTGGAATGTATATCTCAGGGATATTTATATCAGGTATTTCAATCGTAGGCATCTCTAGGAAGGTAAACTTCTACAAAAGAATGACATTTTGGGCAAGATAAATTAGTTATCATACTGTACTCTCCAGATCTTAATGGATAATCTTCTTCATCTAAGCTGTGATCTCCACCCCAAATAAGTTCAGTTTTACAATGCCAACAATTCATTTGATAATCGGCATGGATGGACCTGTTGCTTTTGGCAATCCTTTCTCTAATACTTTAGGCATCATTCCTTGAACATTACCAAGGATTTCATTCATTACTCTTGATTTAAACTGTTCTGAAGTTACATACTTGTAACCAAAGTACGCTCCACCACTCATTGAAGCTACCATTACAAATGAGATGATACTTAAAACATTAGCTATTTTTTGAAACATGATTAAAGAAGCGTTAATAAAGGCTTTAGCACCTATTTCTTTGATGGTACTTTTCTTGATTGTTGGCCTAGCTCCACTATACCTGTTGGCTGGTTTGATGACTCGTTCTTTTTCAACAACAACTCCCCAAACTGAATACCGCCCTGCAAAACGTTGATATTGTTAGTGCATTCATCAAAAACTTTTTTGGCTTGATCTCTTTGTTTGATTTGTTTTGCTAACTCTTCTTTCCACTCAAGAATTTGTTTTTCAGTAATAGCTTGCATTAGTTTTTCTTTTTATAATATCAATATTTAAAATTTAGACAATTTCTGTTAAATTCATTTTATATTTTTTGCCATTTCTGTTATTTAACATATAAATCTGATCTTCACCTTCTTGTAAAGTCCAATCGCCCCAAGTGCCATCAACTTTATTAGGATTGTCAGATGAGTTAGCGAAGTGCATATCGTTCACAAATAAGTTTGCAAATCTTGCTGAACTAGAACCTAAATTTCTTGAGTTGTTACCATCTGGAATAACATCATGTGTAGTAATATTTCCTGTAAATTCTCCACCAGATAAGGGCATTTTTGTGCTGTCACTTGCGGAAGTGATGTATCCAGCACCATTTGTGAGTTGATTGTTGTTAGTAACGTTTGTAGCCCCATCAGCAACGTTTATCATTGACCTGATGTCAGCAGCAGTAAGAGCGTCTACTGAACCAGTGCCACTGCTTGTTCGACCTAATATTCTGTTTTGAGCTACATTTTCAATTTTTGCAAAAGTTACCGCATCATCACTTATATTTGAAGTTCCAACCGAAGTTAAATATCCAGCACCATTAGTAATTGCATTGTTATTAAGAGATATGTTTCCTGAACCATCAAAGCTTACCCCTGCAATAGTTCTTGCTGTAGCAAGTTTTGTTGCTGTAGCAGCATTACCAGAAGTATTTTGATTTCCAGAGGTGTTTACACCTGGAAGATTTATGTTTCCCGTTCCATCAAACGATACCCCACCAATATTTCGTGCGGTTTCAAGGGCTGTAGCTGTAGCAGCATTTCCTGTAGTGTCCTGATTTAACGTGCCAACAACAAAATCTAAAGTGCCGTCACTGTCTTGGTAGGTAACAGTAATCCCTGTCTCAGTATTGCCAGTAACCATGCCTCCGACAATATCTTGGACTTGTTCGTTAGTAAGAGTTGCTGTTATATACCCTGCTCCATTTGTTATTGCATTATTGTTCAATGAAATATTGCTAGTTCCATCAAAAGAGACACCAGCTATAGTTCTTGCAGTTTCTAAAGCTGTTGCTGTAGCTGCATTTCCTGTAGTGTCTTGATTTAATGTTGCGACCCTAGCAGCAGCAAGTGTGCCAGAGGAGATATTTGAAGCATTTGTTGTATCTGTAGTTGCTGAAGCTACTAGACCCAATACTGATCTTGCCTCTGTTGCTGTAAGATGCTGTGGATTACCAGTACCACTTGCTGTACGACCCATAATTCTTGAGGTCGACATATTTTCTAATTTAGCGTTAGTAACGGCATCATCTGCTATATCAGCAGTTGCTATAGCTCCATCTTGTATATGTTCAGTTCTAATAGCACCATCAGCAATATTTTCCTCTCCTATAATATCTATACCAAGATGTACATGATCTATAGAACCATTTGCAATTTGATCTGAATCCACAGCATCATCAGCAATTTTTGCATTTGTAACAGCATCATTTTGTATCTTGGCTGTTTCTACTGCATTTTCTTGTAAAGCACCAGCACCCACAGCATTTGTAGCCATTTTTGCACTTGTGACTGCTGTAGCAGCTATTTTATCTGTAGAAACTGCTCCATCATCAATGGTAAAAGTTGCACCGCTATTGCTGACAGTAATATCTCCCTTATCTCCATCATCTATACCACCGCCACCCGTGATTTCAGCTACAGTTCCATTATCTTTTTTTGTAAATAATTTACCATTATCCGTTCTAATCGCAACTTCACCGACAGATAAATCACTAGCTCCTGGATCGCTTCCACTTCCTCTTTTTAATTTTATTTCATTTGCCATTGGTTTAACCTCCTATGGTCTAGTACGTTCCACCATCTATATTGAAGCTGGATGCACTTTCATCTTCTAAAAACGTAACTAGATCAGATAGTGCAACCTGTTTCATCGTTCCAGCGTCATTACAAATAAATCTATCTGCTGCTGCTAGTGTTGTTGAAGTTGCAGATGTTCCACCGTCAATTAAGTTTATTTCAGCAGTTGTAGCTGTAACTCCATCAAGAATATTTAGTTCTGAAGCAGTAGATGTCACTCCATCTAAAATATTCAGTTCTGAAGTCGTTGCAGTTACTCCATCCATAATATTTAACTCTGAAGCAGTAGCAGTGACGCCATCTAAAATATTTAGTTCAGAGGCAGTTGCGGTAACACCATCTAAAATATTTAGTTCAGCAGTTGAAACAGTAGCTCCATCTAGTATTGCAATCTCTGTTGAAGTGAGAGCAGCTAAAGCAGCAGATCCACCTGATTGACAAGAAGATAAGTTTGTTAAGTCTGTTGCTGATGCCTGTGCTCCTAAAGATGCTCTAGCAGTTGCACCAGATTCAAGAACGAAGTTAGAACCATCTCCAACAATAAAATTGCTATCTGTTGGGGTCAGACCAGCTATATCAGTAAGTTGTGCATCAAATGCTTGAACATTTGTTCCGATTGCTAATCCTAAAGCAGTTCTAGCTGCACTTGCACTTGTAGCACCCGTTCCACCATCGCCAATAGCAAGTGTTCCTGTTATAGAACTAGCAGCAAGATCAACAGCAATTTCAGCAGATTCAATAACAAGTCCACCATTTGATTTAAGATCAGCAGATAAAGTGTTACCAGATTTTTCTAAACCATTTCCTGCTGTAATCTGACCAGCACCAGAAAACTGTGAAAATACAAGATTATTAGTTCCTACAACAGCAGATCCTTTATTAGATGTACAAACAAAACCATTTTCAGCATTTACTGTTCCCTGTTCTACAAAAACAAACGCACCAGCAGCGTCAGCACCAGTAGCTAAATCATCAACTCTAGTTGGTGCACCAGAAGCGTTGACTTTATAAATACCATTTTCTGTCTGAGTGCTTTGGTCTTTGATAAGTATTCTGTCATTAGTTGCTAATGTAATACCGTCAATTGTTTGACCATTGGCAAAAGCAGAAGCTAACGTGCCATTTGCTGTTGTGGTTGCTTTTACAGAATCTTTTACATCTAATCCCTGTGCAACTCCATCTACATAACCTTTATTTGCAGCATCAGCATCAGCAGTTGGATCTGCTAAATTTGTTATTTTCTGTGAATTTAAAGATACAGCAGCAGCAGGAGCAGCCATTTCTGCCAATGTATTGGTACGCACTCCAGTATCAAAATCAGATATTTTTGTATGTGCTATAGAAGGAATATCATCACTTACTAATGCTCTAAATGTAGGTGCAGCAGCACTTCCAGAGGCAGCACCAGCTAAAACATGATTTGTTGTTCTTGTAGTTGCTTTATCAAAAAATGCCCCCTTACCGCCAATAGCTTCAATACTTGTTGCAGACCCTCCTGCTCCTCCAGTTCCTTTACCAATAACTAATACTTCATCGCCTTCTCTAAATGCTATTTCTGCGTTTTCTAGTGAAGTTGGGTTAGACGATCCAGTGGATCTTTTAATTCTAATTGTATTAGCCATCAGAAATTACCTCCGTCTACGAGTGTTAGTTTAGTAGTAGTTGAATCTGCTTTAAATGTACCACTAGATGAGTCGAAAAACACTATTGCTCCATCTACTTTATTAGAGTCATCTAAAGTAGTTCCAGTTGTAGCAAAAGCTGGACCTTGCGGACCTTGTGTAGTTAACTCAACTGTTGTTACGTCTGAGACTTGTGAAACAGTTACAGAATTTGGACTACTCATGCTGTGTATCCCTCACTTATAAATAGTTTACCTTCTAAATAATAAAATTTGTTGCCACCTGGTTCTGTTAATAATACGTCATAAAATAATATGCTTGGTGAAAAAGTTGCGGTATCAGTATCAGATAATGAAATATCAACTACTCCACCTGATCTATTAGTGTAAGCAACTGTCCAATCTGCATATTTTGTGGATCGTGATTCATCATAAACCTGTGCAGCCACAGTGTATCCAGTTAAATCAATAGCAGATCCAGTGGAATCTTTAAATGTCAATCTAATAGGAAAGTCTGCCCTCCTATCAACAGTGAAGTTCTTTTTCCCTGGAATTATTGCCATTTAACTAGGTTTTGGATATTTAGCTTTTACTGCTGCTATATGATCTTTCCATGTTGTCGTACCATTAATTGCATCTTTATACTGCATATCTAATTGATCGCCTATTGAAGCATAAATTGTATCTGTTGTTCCAGCTTCACCTGTTCTTTGTTTTCTATAAAGTATTGCAGCAGCTTCATTGTCTAAAGTTACTCTTGCTGCGTCAACTAAGGATTGATCAAAAGTGACTTGATTATTGTCCGCATCAAGAAAATAAGTTTCAAAAGAATCATCAATCGTCACACAGTTTGGGTATGCTCTTCTTATTGCATTATGGTCTAGAGACATTAACCTTTTACCTCCATTGCAGTTATTGTACAAATTGATCTGACATTTTGGTTATTATTTCCGTCAGCTTCACCTCTTCCAACAAACTGAGTTCCAGCACCCACTCCGATCTGCACTTTATATGTTGTTGAAGATGTTGTATTTGGTGAATCAAGGGTCATTGTATTATAAGGCAATGCACCTGTGTCTCCAATAAAGTTCACATATCCAGTATGTGCAAAGCCTCTTGATCTGCTTCCGCTTGCATCACCGATAGCAATAGGAGTTGAACCTCTAAGTAGTCTTGCGTAGCCGTTATCAGTTCCAGACATTGTAATTTGAGTATGAACTAATACTTTATTTGAGCTTGAAGATGGTGTTATAGATACATTTAAACCTGTAACATCTACAGAACTTCCTGTAGTTGAAAATGTGCTGGTTTTGGTAGTGGATTGTACCTGTAATATTTTTCCAAGATCACTACCACCATCTATTGTCGTTCCATCGGAAAAATTAATAGTCATTAAGAAACCTCCTGTAAAACAAACTTGTATTTTTTGCCATTGCGTTGATTAATCAAAAAAAGCGATTCCTCCCCTTCCTGTATAGTATAGCTTCCCCAAGTTCCGTCAACGTCATTAGATGACCCCTCGTTAGATAAATTAAAGTCATTAACAAATAAATTTGCCCATCTTAAAGTAGTTGATCCCAGATTATGTACATTGTTTGCTACAGGTGTTATTGATCTCATTCCTGTTAAATCTTGATTATTAACTTGATCCACAATGGTATCTGAAGTAACTATTGTTCCACCTGCATCAGGAAGAGTAACCGTTCTATTCGAGGAAACTGTACCAGGGGCGGTCACTGATACATAATGACTGCTGTCAGTATCGCTAAATCTTATTGCGTTTTGTGCATTAAGAGTTATACCATCGCCACTAAAAAACAATGCTTCAGTTCCAGAAGAACTAAAACCCATTACGTTTGCAGCTTTTCTAAATAAACCTAAATCGGTATCTGTATCAAAAGAAAGAGCAGGAGTTGAAGCACTTGTCGAATCGTCAATTAAAAGTGGACCTGTCATTGTTCCACCAGATTTAGATAACAAACCTAAGTTAGCTTGATCTATGTTTCCTATTTCAGTAAAAGCACCATTGCTGGAGTTTCTTATTTTTAAAATATTTGTAGTGGTGTTTAAGAAAGGCATGCCAGCTACACATTGACTTGTAGCTAAGTCAGATGATTTTGAATTACTTGATTGGATAGCAGCAAAAACATTATTAAGGTCAGTTCTTACATTCGCTCCAGAAGCATTTTCAATAGTGTAATTAGTTACGTCAGCCACAGTTAAATACTATTTTCCTCCATGTTAACCTCCTTTACCAAAACCAACAGCACTGTAGGTAAAGTTCCTATCAATACTAGCATTACTTGAGTTTTTAAAGTGAACTGTAAAGCCAGTTCCAGATATGCTAGTAAGTTCAAAATAATCTCCAGTTGCCATATTCTGTGGAGAAATATTAACAGAAGGTAAGAAACTATTTAAATTACCTAGTCCAGACGTTCCAACGAAAAATGGTGCGGTAAATGTAACAGCTTTTGCTCCTGCCCCAGATGCAATAACAGACGATTGCTCGGTTCTCGATGGCATACTTGCTGTATAACCTGCTTGCTGTAAATTCATATTTTGTGCTGTATCTGTTGTCTCTAAAGTAATTCTAAATTGAAATCCTCTAGCTTTGAATGTTCCATTAGCAAAGTCATTAAAAGATGAATATGTAGGTGAACTAGAAGGATCATCAGTTGTGGTTCGTACAGCTATCTTTGCGTTAACTTCTTGTGCAATGGTTCCATCAAAATCTGTCCAAGTATCTATATTTTCTGTTCTATTATCAAATTGATCTCCTGTATAAAAACCAACTCCTTGAAAATGACGTTTTAAGACAAGTGAGAATGTGCCACCAAGATCTAAAGTATCTACAAAATCATAAGTACCAATAGCATTTGCTGTTGGATCTATTAATTTCAATCCACCAAGAGAGGAATCGTAAACTACATTAGATTTTGTGCCGTTGTATGGTGTGCTATCAGTGTCCTCTCTATCAGTTTTAACAGTTATAGAATCTAAAATGTCTACAACAGATAAAGCTACACTTGTTGCATTAGTACTAAATCTTTCTCCATCGTCTTGAAATTTCAAAAGATAAGTTCCAGGTAAAGCAGGAACTATGACTTCAGTAGCGTTACCAGCAACAGCTTCAATAATATCTTGAGCAGCTTGAAATGTAGCAGCCCCTCCAGTTTGATTTGTGTGCCTCACATAAACCCGACCACCGTGCAAAACATCTAAAGAAGTTGACTGAGTAAATCTTAGTCTTGCAAATTGTTCATTAATAGGTTCAATCGTAAGACCAGAAACATCTTCTGGAACTCCTGTTTTACCTCTAGCAGTAAAAGTAGCTTCGGCTGGATTGGTAGATATGTCTCCTAGTGCATTATATGAAAACACTTGAAATGTATATGTACCGATAGGAGTATCTAATAACTCAAAATCAGAACTGAAAACTACTTGTGTTACATAATTACCTTGTGAAAATTTATAATTTACTAAATATTGAGTTACACCTTGAACTGGTTGCCAATCCACTATTAATTTACTTCTAGCCATATTATTGATAACTACTGTTTGTTCAGTAATACTCAAACTACTTGGAGGAGGTGCTGGTTGATTTAGTAAAGATACTGTTCTTGCAGGTAAAGGAGTTCCTTGTTCAATAAAGCTGTACTTACCTTCTACATAAGATAAAGCCGTAACAGTATAGTTAACATCATCTTGCTCTTCTATTTGAATTACTCTAAATAATTGAGTTTGTAAACTTGTGCTAGACAATAAATAAGGAGAATCTACATTCGGTGCGGAAGAAAATGCAGATTGTGTAACCGTTTCTCCCTGATCATTTATTTTTGATACAGCATCAGATGAACTTTCTAAAGTCAAAACCGCATTACTGATACTGCCGATTTTACCCACTTCTACTGTTCCATCCGAAAGAATAACACTAATAGTAGGATTATCAGCTAATGAAGGTAAGCTTGTATCTGCTAGTGCATCTATTGTTATTGCAGTGGTTGTCGCAGCTACAATTCGACCACCTCTTCTAGCTCCTGCTCTTACTGGATCGTTTATCTCAATTACAGAACCAGGTCTTACAACAATTCCTGCATCTATTGAAGTTGTAAAACTTACAGTTTCACTTTCATTTTGTTCAGCAAATAAAACTGCTCTTCCAAGTCTCGCAGCTTGACCACGGGAAGTACAGGCAAATGCTTTTATTTGTTTAACAATAGTTCCAAGTTTGGATATAGCTGTTGCATCTTCTACTACCTCAAAATCCACCTCTTTTGAATCCATATTGAAATAACTAACAGAAACAACACTGTGTCTAGTTTTTAAACTGCTACCCGAATAAGAAAAACCTCCTGGTCCTACATTGGCTAAATTAAATAAATAGCTTGCTGATGTTTGTTTATCTTGCGATATGGTTACACTGCCAGCAGACCATATAGGCATACATCTCATAACACCAGCTAAATCATTTATTGCTGCAAATGCTTCTCTAGGACTTTGAATATTGACATTACAACTGAATCTTGCTTCTTTAGCACCTGATCCCGTTCCATCATCTACTAATTCGTTTGCGTGTTTGCTTGCAGCTACGAAACTAAATAAATCTAAATTACTTGTTGTAATATGATCTCCTAACCCATACCTAGTGTTAATAAGAAGGTCAAGCAGTATCATCGAAGGGCATGAGCACCATACACCACTTCCTAGTACTCCATTGAAAATATACCCATCAGGATAAATAATACGACCTGTTTGAGCATCAACAGTTGGTGTTCCAGAGCCACTAGCACCAGCACCAGGAATCTTTACTTTAAGTCCTCTGATTCTGTACTTTCTGGAAGGGATACGATTGAATTGTTTACTATCTAAGCGAAGAGCAACGTAAGCACTATTCGCATAAGTTGAGTCATTATCTATTACCTCTTGAATACTTGTAAATTGAAAAGCATTTACTCTTGTTGATTCTGTGCTGTCTGCTGTTACACGAACAACCCTTACATCTACAGTTGTAAAGCCACTTGTTAGCTCTATCCTATGATCTCTAGCGTAAGCATCAGCAGTTCTACCAGAAACTTGGGCCGTTCCTGCTGTACCTCCAACTTTATCTACAAAACCACCAGAATCATGTTGCACTTGAATTTTGTATTCAACCGTATCTCCTCTAAGATCGCCATCATCTTCAAAAACTTGAATTTGAGGCCAAGTTAAAGTGACAATAACAGCATCTACATCTGTATTAGTAATTTGTCTGGTAACAGGAGAAGAGGTAGTAACTTCAACTCCTACACCAGTAGGCGATCTGGTTTCATCAACATTTGGAATACCACTCATTGCGGTCTGACTTGCAGTGCCAAACCTGGACTTAAAACCTACATCATTAAAATTAAAATCTGTTTCAGCAGGACTAGAACTCGTAGCAGTTGATTGCAGTATCGGAGTGTCATCAAGAAATACGTCTTTTAAACTAGCGTTGTCATAAGCTGTAGTTCCTTTAGTAAGTCCTTCTTTTGATGCACTAGCAAAACCTTCTATCTCTCCCTCAGATATTAAATCTTGGATAGTAGCAAAACTTCTGCTGTGTAAAGTATCAGGAGCACGATAAGGAGCCTTCTGTGCTTGAGCACCACCACCACCTGATCCTTTAATAATTTTAGAGTTTTTTGTCATACATCCACCTGATTATTATCAACTGCTGCACTTATTACAACACTTCCTGTAAATATTTCACCATAAACCACTGGAACGGGAGTTCCTGCCCTTGATGTATTTTGTACCCCACTAAAACTAAAAGATAAGCGTGGATCTTCTTCTGAATTAAATCTTTGCGGTTCTGGTAATGGAAATAACATATCAGATACACCAGATAAAACGAGAGCTATACCAATATTCCCTCCTAATGCTGCAAGACTAAATGCACCTGTAGTTGAACCAAAACCTAAAACTCCTCCTGCTCCAAATCCTGCACCACCAGAAAAAACAGCAACACCTATTAATGCAGCACCTAATAATATCTTTCCAAATCCTTTTCCTGATCCGCTTATTACAGGTATGAAGTGTATATCTTCTTTACCAACAGGATAACCTAATTCGTTTTTATCAATATCATATTTACCCACTTTTACTTGGTAATATCTTGGACTCATATAAGACTCTATACCTGGAAAATTATGTATCAAAAAACTAACAGCTTTTCCTACTGTATCTACTTGCACCTCGAACTCTTTATGTCCGACAAACTTAGCTAACTCTCCATATAACTTTACTTTACGAAGCATAACGTAACCTCTTTCCTGTGCATTTTAGCAACCACTCAGAGTATGGTTCTCTACAAGATAGTCTATCGGTTAAATGATGAATTACATCTCCATCAAAAAATAATGCTACATGATTTAATCCTGGATTTAAAATACTCATAAATAATAAGTCACCAGTTTCTAAAGACTCTTCTGGTCTTAATTCTCTAAAACCTGTTCGCCATGCACACCTTTCAAACATAGGATCTTTTAAAAACTCCTCAACTGTAAGGGGTCTTTGCCAATCTCTTAACTCTATATTTCTATTTTCTTTATACCAATCTCTAACTAAACTCCAACAATCTGTTATACCCCATACCCATTGCCGACCTAAAAGCGGTGGTTTGTATCCACATGGTTCTAAATATGCCCATTTTTCTGTTTTTGGATTCACAATATGCCAAGGTAAATTGCTTTTTTCACAACTTATTTTATCTGCCTGACTAGGATTAGGTGGGGTTATCGGATGACTATGAACTACTCCAATTATTTCTCCAGCATTGTCAGCTTTTACATAATCTTCTGGGTCGATAATAAAACATTGATGCTCTGTCATAGATAAATTCTTACAAGGATAGTATCTTTCTTTACCTTTTACATTTAAAAGTAACCCACAAGATTCTTTGGGATCTTCACGTTGAGCATGAAGTAGTGCTTTATATTTCCAACTCATGCTCTAAACGTACCAATGGCAGGGAAAATAGAGCGAGTGCATTGTCTTTTTGGTATTCTTACTCCTGCTAAATCTGTAGGGGCAGCAAGTTCAAATTCAACAATTTCTCTAGTTTCTGTTGATTTACGATCTATTGCATAGATTTCTTGTGGAAATTCTGCACTTGGATCAGCAGTTGCATTTGTTCCGTCAGCAAAATTAACAGCATCAATAAATTTAGCTAATGTTCTTATTCTTGTAACTGTAGCTCCTGTTAGATCATTCCCTGTGGTAGTTTCATTTACAGACAAAAGAATTGCTGAAATAAAACCAGTTGCATTACTTATAGTTATTTTTGGTCTAGGTAACTGGCCTTTTTGAAAGGCAAAACCTGTTGCTTGTATAGGAAATCTAAGATATTCATTGCCATCCCAAACAATTTTTCCGTTTGCATTTAAATTGCTACCAGAATGAAACCTATACACAGTGTTTGCACCATGCAAAGCGGTTGATAATTGAAGAGTAAATAATTCAATAATTGCTGACGGGTTTAGGTCTTGAAGACTACTAAATACTGATGAATTAACTGACATTATGATGCTGGTTCAAATACTTGTCTAAAAGTAGCTTGAATTGTAGCTCTGTTATTATATGGTATTGATTTGCTCCAATTTTCGCAAACAAATTGTGAGGAACTAGCTTCTCCAGGTGGAGTAAAAGTAAAGCTGGCACTATCATTTGCACGATCATCTAAAAATGTTTCTATAGTATCTGCATCTGTTTCTGACACATCAAAAGTAAAACTAAATTCTTTTGGATTTTGGTGTTGAGCTAAACCAAATAAAAGTCTATGCTCATATCCATCAGCAAAACGAACAGTTCTAGTATTTGGTTGAGACTTTTTACGTTGCCCGTAAGTAGGTTTTATTGAAGGGAAAGTAGCCATTATGCAAGTATTCCTCCAGGTCTTTTCTGTTGTATTATTTCAGATTGTACCGCAGCCGAAATAAGACGGCCAAGTTGTCTGCCCTGTTGTTCATCTCCTTCAACAGAAGATCCAGAAGCATCTACATTCACTATAACTGTAGTTGAACCTCCAAGTGCATGGTTTGGTGTAATCGTACCAGAAACACCTGGGCTAAACATTTCTGGGCCACGTTCTCCTACTATGTAACTTCCACCTCCTTTTACTGGTCCTCCTGCTGCCCTTGTAATACTAGATATTCCAAAAGAACCTTTGGGTAAAACTGATGGAATACCAGTGCCCATGAATCCAGGTTTCATAGGTGCAGGGGCTTTAAAACCGCCACCAAACATCCCACCAAACATCCCTAACAAGCCTTGCTGAAACTGGTTCGCTGCCATTTGTGCTGCTGATTTTATGAAATGGTCTACGATTGAGTTAAACATATTTCTAAACGCATCTCCAACGGACATTGTTCCTCTAATGATTCCTTCAAATGAACTTTCAAATGATTGAGCCATTGATTGAGATAGAGTAATAACCTGAAAAATTGGATTCTGTAGTTTTGACATCTCATCCTGCAAATCTTTTACTTTGTCATTAATAGCGGAAAAAGCTAAAACTCCAGACTCTCCAAATTGTCCTTGTGCTTCATTTGTTAATCCAAGTAGCTCCCTATACTTTTCTATTGCTTCTGTAAAATTTTCAAGCCTTTCTTTTCTATTTTCTTCAAATTGTTTATTTAGTTTATCTGCTCTACCTTCTCCATATCTTGAAGCATCCATACCACCTGTGCCTAGAAGGTATTCTTCAGCAAATGTTCTAGCTCTATCGCCAAAAGTGATTTGTTTTGCTTTTGCAACAGCAATATCGTTTTCTGCTTTTGCTCTGGCTTCTGCTAAAGCTAACTCAATTACTCCAGCATTATTGGATAAATTTTGTTGTTGCAATTCAATAGCTCTTTCGATACCAATTTTTTTACGAGCTTCAAAAATTTGATTAGCTAATTCTGATTGTCTTGATGAACCAGCTATTCCTTCAAACCCTCCTGAATCTGAACCAAAAATTTCTGCTAAAGACTTTGCAATGCTTCCTGAACCAAACTGAGAAAAAGCCCCTAAAACTTCAAAAGCTTCTTCTTTTGTTATACGCATACGATTTGCAACTTGGTCTATATCTTTAGCTGTCAATAATGCACTTGATCCTACATCACTAAATTTGACATTTAAAGCACCTAAAGATTGATTAAATTTATCATTTTTATCAATAGCAGCACCTATTGCAGTACCAAGAATTGACAATGCAAATCCAAATTGACCACCAATCAAACCACCTGCTGCACCACCAAGTCCACCACCAACTGCTGCTGCACCTGTTTGTCCAAAAAGCAGAGGAAAAGATCCACCGATAATTGCACTACTGGCCGTTCCAGCAAACCTGCCCGACATCCCCTTGCTGATGTTAGCTTTGCCAGTATTTCTTTTGGCACGAGCTAATTTCAGTTCCATTGCAATTTCATTTCTTATTTGTTGAATATTTTGTTTGTTAATTTGTAAACCTTTTCTTCTTAACCTTTCAATTACCTTAAAATCTGTTTTTTGTTTTTTATATGCTCTACTTAATCTTTCTTCTTTATCAATTACATCACCAATAGCTCGAAAATACCTTTCTGTACCTAATGCAACTTTATTTAAATTACCTCTTGCTTGACCTAAAACTTTATTTAAAGTATTGAAAGAATTTGGTAATGTTTTGCTTTGTTTATTAGCTAATTTATTAAGAGTATTTATTTCTCTGCTTAAAGCAGTAGTTTCTGCACGAGCAGCTTTTAATTGTCTAGCACCAGCAACAGCGAGTTTAATATCAACGCTATAATCAGCCACTTTCTAGAAAATCAAAACATTTATCTCATTCTACCTCTTTT
>VTLG01011642.1_pt1 | contig 16400 bp, 24 predicted proteins | sample 4694571 | NCBI WGS metagenome assembly VTLG01 (sample SAMN12604809, study PRJNA352737) | marine metagenome | biome: ENVO:00000447; feature: ENVO:00000209|ENVO:00000569|ENVO:01000036; material: ENVO:00002151; isolation source: viral sequences binned using virsorter ...
AAATCTAACCACGCCTGACCCTTCGAGAACTTTTCGGACGTCCACAAATCGTCGTGGAATAACTTTCTAAGGACAATTATATAAGGTTGTATTTCGCCATCCATAGCATTGTCTCCATTGTTTAATCCTCACTAACAATACTTCTTAATCGGTCAATATTAGCTAAATCATTCGGTTCATCATTAACAGCGGGTGCATCTTCAGTTAATGCCCCCATTGGATAACCGCCCTTGAATACCACATTGCAATCAATCTTTGCATCATTCATGGCCTTAATTACTTCATCGCTTGGCGGTTGTTTTGGCGGTTCAGGCATCAAGGAATATATAGTTTCCATATCCTTACCTTTACGCGTGACCGTTATGTCATACTGAGTAAGATCGCCCCATTTTGGATTGCGCTCATATTCTTCTAACATCCTGCGAATATCCTTCCGTGTAACTTCCCACACTTGCGCACGGCTTTCTGTGACGTTGTATATCTGGAACAACCAGAATTTCTTTGCTTCCTTTCTTTCGACTTCTTTGCCGTTCCTATCTGTAAACGTCTTAATTTCCGCATATTCAACCATTTCTGAATATCCACGGTCAGTGTTAGGACGACATTCTTTAGTGCCGTCACGCCATGCTGAGTAACCCATAACGAATGTTTCCGGCTTGTCTTGATCCCCCATGATCCGGATTGTTCTCGCCTGACCATCCTTCAAGCTGAAAAACTGTGATTGTCCACCTTCGCTGCTTTCTTTTTCAAATTCTGACGCATTATAATCTTCAGGTAGTAAACTCATATCTTCCTTTCTCTGTTTCGCTTAGCATTAAAATTATTTAAATCATCATTAAGTCCATCGTTGTCCGCACCAATCATATCTATGTAGACATCTGGGGACTCATGTTTAATCGTGGGAAATTTTATGATTTTCTTTCCCTTCTTCTGATACTCCCGAATTGCTTCGGAATATGCAGAACTTTTAATATCCTTTTCTGTGACGGCACGGAGTGACGGCGCTTGTATTTTAAATTCAACCGACGTTCTCCGGCGTCTGGCTCTGGATAAATTTTTACATTCAATAGTGCAATATTGTCTATGTTTTGGGACTGCTTCAAATTGGATTTTGCAGAATTCACAACGCTTAATATTCAGCTTTGATTTGCGGACATAAACACGCGATTCTGCACGCTTATGAAAATAATCACGCTTGTAGATTAACCGACAAATATGTCCACATCTTTTCTGATTATATTTATTTGGTGTGAATATTTTTCCGCATATATCGCAAGCAATGTCCTTGAAATCTCTACGTTTGCGCTTATTTTTCTGGTAACACTTGCCTGAACACCAGACTCTTTTTTGTGTGCTTTTGCGCTCGAATAGAGTGTCGCAACCGCGACATTTAATTAAGCGTATTTCGTTTTGATCCACTCCGGCGTTGTGATCGCCTTCTGTTTGAGTCCGTAAGATTTTGGACAACCACTGTCTAACCATGCTTTCCATTGCTCGATTAATGTTTGTGTTGCGCGTATTGACCAGTGAATAGTTTCTGAATCCACTGGCACAACATTAATTTGATATGGCGGGACTTTCTCCACCAATAAATAAAAATAATTATCCACCTCTAAGCCTAATTTCCGTGCAGTCATAATCTGTAGACCGCATTGCAAGTACATATGTGACGTCCAGAATTCATAATTCCAGATATCACGTTTTGCACGACCCTTCCCGCGTGTCTTAATATCGACCAAGCAGGGAAAATTATTTGACGTTGCAATGTGTGTCATATCAATGTCCGGTCTTGCTTTGACCTCAACGTCCTGCAATTCACAAAAGTATGACCGCTCAAACATTCCATGCTGTAAAAACTTTTTTGACTCCTCATGTATTAAGGCGTTTTCCAAGCATCCATGCGCCATTTTATGCTGAACCTTAGTTAATGGACTGACGCCTTCCGGTAACTCTTTAACAAAATCTTTATATTCATTAGAGTTTTTAGATATATGATTCCCTTTAGAATCAACCGGAGCGATTTGATACTTTGAATCGGTTTCCTTAGTTTCAAAAATATGATGAACCAATGTCCCTTCAAATCTTGCAATCTCTGAAGCGGTCTGTTTCTTCTTCTTTTCTTCTTCTTCGTCTGGTTTCACATTTCGATCATGGTTTGCACTTTCACATGATGAGTCCGCAATGTTTCTTATGGTTGTGCTATTAAGCGCATCCGTGCTGTGATAATCTTTCATCGGCATTTCGCCAAATATTCCATTCATTCTTCCCCCCATATTGATCTGTTAAGTAGCTCATCCAATGAGCGTAATTCCTCAGCTGGTATATAATGGTTAATCACTCCATAACCAAAGTCCCGCGTCGGAGCCTGTGACAAGTTCTTCCCCCATTCCCAACCTAACAAATACGGATCACCGTCGTTGTAATCCGCTAAAACGTATATATCTGCGACTGGCTTACCCACTTCCAATAGTAAATTAAAAGGTTTCCTTGCTGTTTTGACGTCCACACTGAAATTCAAGCCAAGCAGAAAATCGATGCCTTCGTCACCTTCAGGCTTAATGTCATCGTTCATTTTCAGCCCGAAATACTTTGCAAATATTGCTTCCCCGCTTACTCCAACCAGATCATGATTTTCACCAAGTATTCGCTGTGACTCATGACCGATATGTGAGCCGGATCGCTGGTCTGCAATTTCTGTTAAATCTACTTCTTCAAGCATTCATTAGTTTGAATACACGAGCATCTGCGAGAACATTATCGAGAACCTTTTCAACGTCCTCTATGCTCCTCACAACGAAATAAAATCCGCCGTAACTGTTAACCCTTTCGCGGAAGGTTTCTTGCGACTCAGAGAGTTTTCCGCGTTTATTTTTCACCTCTAACCACACACTTACCGGTATTCCGGCAATTATTAGTTCACAGTGGATGTCTGCCATACCTTTATTTGGTGATGGACGAAAACCGTCTTTTGTGGGTGTGCCAATAACGTTCATCCTTCGCATGGGAATTCGCATAACTTTCCCCCAATCAAGAATTGCTTTCTGGATGTTTGCTTCGCTTTCTTTCATTAACCCCATTGATCCGCCATTGCTTCAGCAATCCCAGGCCAAAATTTTGACCTGTTTTTAAATTCTGTTTGTCGATTACCACTCATTGCTTCAGTAAAATACCTTTTTTTTCCGCTACTATCTGTGTAAGTCGGTTCAGGACGTTTTGTATGTGTTTTCTGATCAAATAGTGTTGGTTCATCAAAATGTAAAAGTGGTGGTAAATTTTTCAACCACAACCAAATTGTCTTCAAATGTCTATCTCCAAAATAATATGGTTGTATCTCTTGGCTATATTTCGCTATTGTCGGGCTTGCACATGATTTCGGATTTTCCAGACAAATTTTTTCAATTGGTGCTTCCCATAAAAGCCTGAAAAACTCCAACGCTTGCAATCTTTTTTCACAGCGCCCTGGATTATTCCAAACGTGTGTCCCTGCATAAGAAATATAAGTGCATGGAGGATGTCCAATCATCATGTCCCAACCATCATTTAATACATTTAAAACATCTTTCTTTATATGCGGTCCTGCTGATTCAGTTGGTAAAATATCGCAGCTCACTGCATCATGTCCGCGCTTAATAAAGGCATCCCTGACAATGCCTGAGAACTCACAAGCCACTAATACTTTCATTTCTTCTTAATGAACCCATGTCTGATTAAATCCGGTTGACAATATGCACGAAGGTTAGACCCGCGCTTGTCATAACGAGCGCATTCCCTAAACCATTTACATTGCACTTTGCACTTTCTTATTCTCATAAGTTCCTGTTACGGAATGCTTCACGTTCGTTTTTTATGCGCCGAAGTGTTTCCGTGTTTTCAATCTCCGGCAAAATCTTCGACGCGACCCTGTAAAATTTCTGGAACTCCTGAATCAAATCACGATTCGATTGTGTCTGTTCCTGAATTAGTCTTTTTTCTTCTTTTGTCATTTTCCTGAAAGTTTCTTTTCCATTACTTCACGTTTCTTCAAAACAAGATTGTCAGCTGATGTTTTGACTGACTTGACTAGATCATCGTTTAAGAGTCTGCACACGTCGCTAACGGATAATTTGCAATCGTTAGCAACATCATTCAAAGTGACTCCGACAATTTTCATTTTTTCGCGTGTACTTAATGACATAATTTCCCTTTTAAAATTAAATTTGAAAATAACTTGACATCCTGTTCAGCATGAATGAGTATGTTTGCTAAATCAGTTTTGCAGTCATGTTATGCAAAACCTATGTCATAATGTTATAACATAATGTTATATTAAGCAACTATTATGTGTCAATACTTTTTTTAAAAAAAATTATTTGATGGAAATTGACGAGGAAATTAAAGGTAGGATTAGGGAATTTATTGATCTTAAATACGGCGGGAACTTAACTCATTTTGCAAAAAGCATTGGACTGAAACCAAGTGATATTCAAGTCATGATGACTGATCCAAAGCGCGGTGTGACTTCCAGTTTTATAAGAGCATTACCTGACTCCGGAGTGAACTTGAACTGGTTATTCACCGGCAAATCGGACATGATGCGCCACGATAAAAAAATCGCTGACTTTGATGAAATAAAAGCAGATTTAAATCGTGCGGAGTATTACATCATAAAACTCGAAAACCTTATCAAAGACAGCAAAGGAGGCGGTAAAAATGACCAGTAAGGAGTTATATTTGATACTTCATGCAAAATTTCATATAGGACGTGCAAAGGAAAAAATTAAAAAATATAATGAAGAACCTAAAGAACCTGAAGAACTTCAAGGGAAACAAGGACGGCGCGGATTGGACACTGAAACCAGTAGACGAGAAAAACAAGTCAGTCAGTGATATCCCGAAGCTGAAGCCTGAAGAAGTAAATATCATCCTGAAAATCAGGCCGGAATTTAAGGTCGATCCAAAGACCGGCAAATCCCTGTTTGTTAAGCGGATTAAATTGTGCCGCGTCTCTGAGCTTCCGGATTATAAAAAAACTAATTCCATCGAAGGCGATAACCAGCGCGAATTTATTGCGGACGCGATTGCATCGTTTAAGCAGAAAATTTCGGTTAGTTCTCCGGAAATTAAAACCGGTTATGAAATTACGGTCAGTGATATATTGAACGGTTATATAATTGATCGTGTTCAGTATGAAAAGGACTGCCAGAATAAATGCACCCACCTTGAATTCTGGCGTGAGCATATAGGCGACATTATATTAATGGAAATTGAGCCGTCAGATATAGTGAACGCAAAAGCAATACTTACAGTCTCACCAAAAACAATTAATAATTACCTGACATCATTGCGCGGTGCATTTGACTACGCAAAGCAGACCCAGAAAGGCTTTAAGTTAAATCCTGTTAATGACGTTAAGCGTGAGAAAGTAATCCGGAAAGATCACCGGTTTCTAACTGATGAGGAGCGGAAGCGTTTATTTCATCACCTGGAAACAAGAAAGACTTCTGCAATCCTGAAGGACTTTGTTATTTTCGGAATATATATAGGGTGCAGAAAGCGTGAAGCGCTGGCGTTATTCTGGAATAATATCGACTTCGAGGATGAGATTATCACGTTTACCCATACGATCCGCAAATCGTTATGTATCGGCACTAAAATGAAGAATGGGAAACTTGTTCAGATATACAAACATAATGTTCGTGTGGAAGGTCTTAAAAACGGCCTGAGTAAAAGGAAATTATCCTTCAAGGGTATGCCAAGAATAAGGAAACTTTTGCTTGAACGATGGTCTGATCGTTCCTGTGAGTATATATTTAAGCAGGATTGTGCGAAGGCGTGGAAATCACTTCTGAAAGTGGCAGGAATTGAAAATTTTCGCTTTCACGATCTCAGGCATACTTGTGCATCTGATTTATACCAGAGTGGGAAATCGCTTGACGAAATTGCAAAATATCTTGGTCACACTTCTATTCAGTCAACTCAGATATATGCAGAACTTGATACTAAGGCGACCGAAGAATGCGGGGAAGCATTAACGAAAAAATATGGCTGAATTTCTGCTCACGTTTCTGCTCACTTTTGACCGATTCTGCTCAATTCTGCTTACAAAAAACAAGCTAAGTTATTGAAATTATTATGGTCAACCGGTCTCATAACCCGAAGGTCGAAGGTTCAAATCCTTCCCCCGCCACCAGTATTAACAACGGTTTGCGCTTCCAGCATTTTTCCAATCACTCAATTTCTGCTCAATTTCTGCTCACTAATATGACCAAACGGCGCTACCGCCGAAACCCATTTCGTCCGGAAGAAGATGGCGGGCGTCGAGATGCAAAAACCTTTTTTTCCTATCCTTGAACTTACTACCGCCTAACGCGACGCCTAGACCACTGAAGCCAATAGCACGCGCACGGTCGATTAAAGTAAGTACCATTGGCGATGATAGATGACCCACAAGGACGTCACATGCGACTGCTTGGACATGAACCCCGCCGTATCTATTTTTTTTCGGTGATATAGAAATATCGTGGTCAAGACAACGTGCGCCGGAACTCACCGGAAGCGCGAATGTTGCCAGGCGTAGTTCTTCCAGCATCTTCATCATGTCGCCGTTCATGTCTGGATTTTTCCGTTCACAGTTTGGATTTGAACATCTGCACTGCATTTCTGCAATACTGAAGTGAGGCGTTATTAGACCAGTACCCATAAGAATTCCTATAGATAAATATTTATTAAATTCACGCCGAGTAATATTTCGCACCATACTACTCGGTTAAACTTTGACCAAAATAATTGCGACCAGTAAACACACAATCACAACCATTAAAACAATAATCCCGAATGGTGATTCAGGATTTGTTTTTCTCGGCAATACTTTTTTCCAACATGGCGACAATCTTGTCGTCAACGGAATTGGAAGATCGACGACTCAGGTACTTGAGGATTTCCAAGCAAGTAGCCATGATGACGCGCTCCGTGAAGAATGCTGTCACCATTGTCGAAAGCGTTGTTTTTAAAATTGGCAAGATAAACGGTATGGGCATTACGAACTCCTATGTATAAGTGCATTCATTGACGCCGTGTTAGCATCGAGTGCTTTACTCATCGCGTTCAATGCTTGGTTGCTGTTCTCTGCCAGCTGGAAAATACGAGCATCGTTCTCGCGATCCTGATCCTGAAATTGCTTGCGTTCCTTCTGAGCCGAATCAAAAGAATATTTTATAAACCAGAAACTTGCTCCCGCTACAACCGTCGGGACGCCAATCGTTTGAAGTATTTCAATCCAATCTAAAATGTCCATTATTACTCCTTATTAATGTGCTGTTATACGACCCACATGAACACGAAGGTCTGTTAATATTTTTTCTATATCGTCCATCTGTTCTTCAAATTTTTCCTCCGCCATGTGAAGGTGTTCAATGTGTATTTTTTGCTGTTGAATTTCTTCATCCAAATCGAGGACGGTCTGGAAAAGCCAGCTGACTATACCAATCAAAATGAAACCAAGCGCCGGAAGGAGCATTTTAAATATTTGATGCTCAAACACTCGTTGTGCGCCATTTCCGTTATCATCCGCAATTGGTCTTGTTTTCTTGAGCGCCATTTAGTCCTTACAATCAATATTTTTAAACATATCTACGCACTGCCAGTACGGTCGAACATAATCGCGATTGAATTCGCGTGTGCCTTTATATGGTTTGTTGTCCACATAATAACCCTTGCTTGACAGCGGGTGAGTTGAACAGCTGTAGCAAAGCAGACTAAGCACAATTAGTAACTTCACGGCTTTGGATGATCGGCCTTTACTTTTGCGATCGCATCTTTCCATGTAGTTGTGCTATTGACTTGATCCCAATACTGCATGTCAAGCTGGTCACCGATTGAAGGATACTGGCGGTCACGCTGGTATTGCTTTGCGTCATAGTCATCCTGTAGGCGTTTTAACTCTGCATCTATTTCTGATTCACTTGGCGGAGTCTGACCATCATGATAATGTATAACACCATCTGCACTCTGAGATAATCCACCACCAACTAGAGAAAGTATTGCGTCAAATTTAAGTATTTCTTTTTTCATAATTTACCTTTTTATCTCAGTAACACTCATATTAAAAATTGAACTTGCATGAGTTATCCTGTAAGTTCCTGTATTACAGGAATACCAAAAACGGAAATATAATGTTTCACCTGCAGTCCATGTTGTTTTATTTGGTGGAACTCCCATACCAGACTCTAATCCGATATATGTTTTCCCGAACTCTTGACCGTAATAATTATCATTTCTTCCACTTCCTATATACATTGTATAATGACTTGGATCAGCCTCAATACATGAGTCATCTTGGTCATATGTGGTGTCAGAAGCAGTTGTCATTGTAATATCCATTTGAATTACTGATGTATCAGTTTCTTTATAAGTCATACCACTATAATAATCAAATATCATATATGATTCTGTACTTGATGAAGCTGTAGTGTGTACATGCTCAATTCCAGAATTAAACATAGCTGTTCCTGAAGATATAATATTAACTGTATCCTTAATTGCTTTCACACTATGTTTAATCACATGACCTGAAGGGAATGAGGTAAATGATTGATTAAGACTTCCAACTTTTAAATAAGCCATTTTTTACCTTTCTATGCGTCGTTAATTACTTCATAGGACATAAACAGATCAAGATCACTTGCAGCGCTTGCTCCGCCTTTTAAGATGTCGCCTTCCATTAAGTAAATTGGTTTATCTATCACCACAAGTATATCGTCAGCTGGTACGTTGACAGTTTTGGCGAGATAAATTGCAGTTGCGAGCGATGTTCCACTCACGCCTGTTACCGTTGTTCCAACGCCGTCAATATATAAGTTAAGTTGAGCGTCATTTGTACCGTCAACATTTGCACAAATTATCGAATTTACTTTCACCAATACTTCCGCTGAAACCGTCAGCAAAGTTGCTGTCAGTGTGTTCGATAAATTCCAACTTGCGTTCCCGCCGTAAATCGAAGTGACGTTTACAATGTTTGGATTAGCCATTTTTTACCTTTCTTTTGATTAAATTTAAGTTACGAACCAAATACAATGCTCATGGCAATCATCTTGCCTGTTGACGAAATCGCCACCCACGATGATCCGTCGTAAACCTTAATAAGTCCGTTCGTTGAGTCGTACCAGAGTTTTCCGGTGACAGCCTGACTGGGAGCAGAACCACCGATATTTGAGGCCTGTACCTCACCGAGAAGGGTGTTCAAATCAGCGCGGAAGTTAGCTCCGGTGTCATTCGCCAGTGAGTAATCGTGAGTATTAGCCATTATCCATTCCCCTTTGTTAAGTAGTTATAATTTCGTGTTACTGGTGAACCGCCTGAATCATAGAAAGCAATGCCGAACCCTGTAGCAGTTTGACTTGTGATCTGGAAATAATCCCCGCTGGTCATATTAGTTGGCGTCACCGTCAGAGTCGGAACGCTGTGAAACGGTTCATCGTAAGTGATTGACGTTGCAGTCTTGGAATATCCGCCAAGTATTTTGCTCGTCATATCAATGAGCAATGACAGTACAGTCACACGGAACTGCTCTGACGCGTCGTCATTGTCAAACTCAACTTTCAGCTGAAGACCCCGCGCCCTTACGTCTGCAATTAAGAACTTCTTATAGTCCGTCCAGGTTGCCGATCCGCTTGCTGGATCATCCTCGGTTGTGCGGATATATGTTGTAATTCCTGCAAGGTCTGCAATTTCATCAATCGATGCCAGTGAGTCAATTAAACCCTTTTGATCCATATAATTTGAAGTGTCGCTTATTCCAGACGTGAAATTCTTTTTCGTGTATATCCGCATCTTGAAAACCTGACCCATATCTTTTGCGTCAGCAATGTAATGTCCGCTAGTTGCGACTCCTCCCATTTCGTCAATCTTAATCCAGCCGTCAATCTCTCCTGCAATATCATCCCAATTTGTTGCACCGGCAAATTTGAGGACTTTTGAACCATCATTATCTGCAACAATTAAATTGCTCAATGTTCCGGAGAATGCAGGATGATAATTTATAGTTTCAATCGTGTTCGTCCAGTAAACCGTTCCAAGTCCCGACTCAACAAAACTGACTGACTCTCCGCCGTCTGATCCAATCCATTTTGCAACGTAATTGCCTTCCACAAGTGGCAACAAAACTGACGTTGTAGTCGATGCAACTTCTGCGAGGACTTCTGCTTCTTCCCACGATGTTGATCCAACCTGGAGATTGCGGATTTGTATTTTTCCGCCGGTCTGAATATCTATGTCGTCCGGAGTGTCCCACGAAACTTGTGCCTGACCTTCCAGAATGTTCACCTCGAACCCTGTGACAGCGGGAGCTTGAAGGCCAACGCCGGAAACAAGCTGATTTGATAATGTTGTCCAGTCTGAAATATTACCGACTGCATTTTTTGAGCGCACGCGGAAATCAAACGTTCCTTTCTCGAAATCGTTTATTATGTGCGGAGAATTCGCCGTTGCTCCTGCATCGACCCATGTCGGTGATGATATTACAGTGCCGTCTTTATCTTTTACTTTTCTATATTGGACTTCATTTGCAACCGTGAAAGTGTCTGTGGAATTCGTCCAGTTAACCGTAACTTTGAGCCGTGTTCCTCCGGAAGCAATCGAGGTGTAAATCGACTCCTCAACATTCACCGAAGTCGGTGCAGTTACACTTGTAACATCTGGCAGATTTGTATCTGATGCACCTGCTGGCGGAGCAACATAATCCCAAGCATAAATTGCGTCTGAATGCTCAACCGCTGAAATAGAGCATGTTCCATCCATGTTCAGCGATATGCTTCTTATGCGGAACTCCTTTGCAGTCCATCCGGGCGTTGAGTGGCTCAGTGTGACAACATCCCCCACGACCAAGTCCATTGCTTCAGACGTACATTTAAACGTAACCTTGAGCGCGTCACGGCTTCTGAGGACTGCTTGCTTTGCTAGGTATCTCGCTTGGTTGAAATCAGTAACCCCGGCTAAATTAATGGTCTTTCGTAGCGGAATTGATTTGTCCTGAGTCAAATATAAATTATACAAATATCCAACGGCTGTTCCCGCGTCTGCATCTTCGTTGCGGTTTTTGTCAGGCCATGAAACTTCATCCTTCTTCCAGTTTTTGCTAGGATTTACAAAAGTTGCTGTGACTTGGTTTGTGCGCTCATTCTTATTATTAGCAATTATGTTTATCCCGCCGATTATGTGTTTCTCCTCAAATGCAAATTCACCCGACCCTGTATAAGTGTCGTCAATCTTCATTGTGTACTTGCCATCGATCCAGTGAAGCCTTCCGTTGCACGTTGCAAGAATATTCTTAATATTTGCAAGCAAACTTGCTCTTGAATCAAGAATGATGTTCCCCTGATGACGTGTTATTGAATTATTCACCTGATCACAAATTGCTGCTGCTGTAGTAAATGAAGATGTATCAATTAAACTTGAAGCCACTCCGCAACCATATCGAGAGTTAGTTAAATAATCATATAACTGCCATGCTGGATTTTTTGCGCTTACTGACGACCCGCTACTGTCTACAAGTGCCTTGCCGGTCAATTCAAATTCAACCTTCGGCAATCCACTCTCAAAAAATGGTTCATCCTCGGTTGCACCGGTGTCGTTATCTTCTGCACGTTTTAGGGCATCAAAAACAAAAGTTAGAACTTCAGTTGCGATGCCTTTGCATAAATGATTTGCTGTCCATCCTGCACCAAGTGAAATTCCCGATCCACTCCCCAATCCAGTATCATTCCCGGTAAAACTTATTCTATCAATGTGTCTAAATGACTCAGCCGAATTATAAAATTTACTCGATGCATACGCGACGTTATCAACATACGTTGTCCATGCTTGCTGTTCACCTTCTGCAAGTGCATACACGCGGTATAAAAAATTATTATCCGTTGAGACTTCCTGATAAATTAAAATACCTCCGGTTCGTCTTGTGCCGTATATTATCGGCAACCCAATGTCTGTTCCCTGACGTGGATCAAGCCAGCGTCCGAAATCTTCAGTTGCGTTTACACTTGGTGATTCATTTGTTACTAATGTCGAAGCAGTTGTACCAAGTTCATGCGTTATTCCACCGGCAATTGAACCTCCACCGTCGCCTGTTAATCCTAGCTGGTCAGTTGCTCCACCAGTAACGGTGCTTAAAACATCACCAAAAGTTCCGCCGATTACTCCCATATTAAATTAACAAATGTGATGGCGGTTCATGGGCGGTCGTTGTTCCCGGCGGTAAATCACCGTAAGTCCAGTTTGGATGTTCGTCAAATGTCACAATGTCCACGTTGCCCCAATAGAGTTTCTTGCCCGCTTGTGAAGTAAACTCAAATGCTTTGTCACCGTCAAAAAAATGTTGCTGTGAAGAATCATTCGTTCGCCGTCCTTCAATTCTCTGAAAATCTGCCCAATGATTAGCAACCGCAAAATTAATTATTGAATCACCCTGACGATCCGTTATTGACATTCCTTCAATATAGCCAGCATAAATCTGGAATGTTCCGCTGGTAACTACTGAATCGTCGGTGTCGAGAATTGTGCGTTTAATTGTTACGTTTCTGTTTAAATGTCCGTTTGTCAAAACATCGCTTAAAATGGTTTGTGTAGCTGAAGAAACTGCAATGTCTATTGAGCCAATATTAATAGTTGCGGTTTCTGCGATTGCACCAATCCCATGCAAAAAACCATTAGGAACATAAGTGTCTGAGCCGTCCACGATGTTCACTGCATAGTCTGTGTATTTGTAAGTCGTATTTAATTCGAGCTTAACCAAGTGCGCCATCGTGAATTTGCCAGACGCCAGTTTAGTTTTTACAGCTGAAGAAAGACCGCGTGGCATTACAAAACCTCCTCAAAATCTACGTCATACGCAAACAAGCCGGTTGTGCCGGTTGCGAATTCCTGAACCCCGCCGGTTAATGCAACCGTAAACGGTATATTCTCTGCGACTACGGCTTCGTCATTCGCTGGACTAGCAACCAGTGCCGGTTCAATCGGTAGTGTGGCTTGTCCCGATCCGTTTGACTGGATGTCGGACGTAATCATGTAGACCTTATCGTTCCCTGCGAACTTCACGAAATCCCCCGCTTTAAATACAACCGTGTCATTATTCCATCCATCTGTGACAACCGATCTTCCAGTCTGTGATGCACCATTTACAAGCGGTGTGCCGGTAGGCGTTCCAAGTCCTGATTTTATTACTGGCAAAGTTAAGCTGAACGACTCAAACCTTCCACGCTGTGACATAACGAACGCATAAATCGGTTGAAACTGAGCGCGAGTCATTGGTGCAAATGAAGCAGTCATAGTCCAATATTGTCCACCAATCTGACGTGCCTGACGCCTTCCGGAAATAGTTCTGGACACAAAAGTTGGTTGAACACTCTGGACATTCAGCGAATTAAATGCCGGACTGCTTGGGAAAGTTCCACTCATACGATGCCCCTTCTACCTTGCTGGTGCATTGCTTTGTTTATCATTGAAACGATTAATCCTCGCCTTGCAAGCAATAGCTGATCGAACCCTTGTGCGTCGTTCGTCTGGATGTTAAAAGTTACGTTAGTTCCCCCCATTGCATTGTTAGGCGTTATCGTTCCTGTTTGTCCCGGAGTAAATATTTCTGCACCACTCTCGCCGACCAAGAACGGTTTGCCCTTCGTAACTGTACCTCCCATTTCCCTTGCTGGCGGTTCCATGTTTTTAATTTGATAAGCGCGTGCGGCGGCAAATGCATAAGAAGCGGTAGCCGCGGCATAAGACCACGGCGGGGGAAGTGTCGCCAGTGCCTTCGTTGCAGCTAATTGTGCGTTTATCAACGCTTCAGTGAATGCAAGCGCCCGCATTGCATCAAAGCCCATGACGCCTTGTTCGTAAAGAATATCACCGGTTTGTTTTGCGACTGAAATGGTTTGCTTTAATCCTTCCCTTCTCAGTCTTTCTTCGGCTTCCTTTTCACGCTTCAGCTGATCCATTCTTTCTTTGTGTTGCCTTCGTAATTCTTCCTGGGCTTGTAACTTGGCCTCGCGTGCTTCTTCCTGAAGTCTTTTTTGCTCTGCAATTTTTTCATTCTGCAACCGTAGATTTTCTATTCTTTGCACTTCCTTTTTTTGAAAATCTTCTGAAAATTCTTCTTCTAATAAATCAATGGTTTCTTTATGTTCTTTATTCATTTGTTGGTGAGCGCCTAAGACTTTAGTTGCTCCCATGAACCGCATTTGTGATGCGTGCTTTTGAACCATTTGTTGTTCAGTTAGTGCTTTTGTGATTCCTTCTTCGTTCTTTTTTTCTTCAATTTGTAATTTCTTTTGTGCTTCCTGGCGTTGTTCAACTTGCTTATGTAAAGAAATCTGGACTTCTATCGCGTGTTGCTCCTTCATCAATTCTTGGAGTTTTTCTTTTTGAAGTAATAAATCTTGTTTTGTAAGTCCAAATAAATCACCTTCTGCACTTTCAAGTTTCCGAATATTATTTGCAGTTTTTGATATTGCAATATCTAGCTGGTCATATTCGTCACGAAGTCTTTTCAGGCTCATTGTCTTAGCAGGATCAAGACCCATTAAACGCTGTATTGCGTCAGTGACTTCTAAAATAGCCGGTGAAACATTGGATAATAACCGCGTTGCCATTGCGCCAAATGTCGTGTTAAGAACATTCATTGCGTCGTTTGCTTCTTCGGCCTCACGGATAAATTTCTCATTTATAATTCCACCAGTTGAAACAAGCTGACTTCGCAACTTTGCAAGTCCCAGCGAACCATCTGAAAGCATATTGACCATAACGTGTCCGGATCGCCCAAACAGCGCCATCGCTGATGACATCTTCCGTGCCGGGTCATTCATATTCCGGAATGCGTCTGCAACTTCATTCAGGACTTGTTCATGGCTCTTGAAATTGCCGGTATTATCACGAAGCTCAATTCCTAATATCTCAAGTTCACGTTTTGCGAGTCCAATGCCGACTTGAGCTTCACCAAGTTGTTTCGCGAACTTGATGAGGTTATTATCCATCGTCTGAATAGTCTCACCGGATTGCTCACCAGCAAACCTGAACGTCTGAAGTGCAGTTGTTGAAATCTGCAACTTAGTCGCCATCTTCCCGATGGTATCAGCTGCCTTTAATTGCTGATTTGCAAAATTGATAAATGCACGCGCCCCCATAACGCCGGCTAACGCACCAAATGCAACCTTGAGTTTTCCAACCCCTTTCTGCATTTTTGCGACGTTACCGTTTACGCTTTTGAACGCGGTTGCGGTCTTATCGGTTGCCGTGATCTTAATGTTGGTTGATGGACTCGCCATTATTTCATTCGTTCATTTTTAAGGTCGAAGTATGCAGACCACAATTTAATTTCAAGTGTTGATAATTCCATTATTTCATCCAGAGATTTATGCAGGATTTCACAAAGTTGAAATAAAAAATAAATGTCATAATCGTCACTTAAGTTTTTTTTAGAGTCTCATGGTCGTCGGACTCATTCCCCATTTGCGTAACAATTCCAGACACAACATCCGGATCAACTTCGTGCATAAGCGTCGCCATGTGTCCTTCTTGAAACAATTGTTTACCGTCTTTATCAAGTGCGCGGATTACTAGCGTCATGCAAAGTGCTTCTGAGCTTTTACCATCGCTCACCAGTTTGAAAATCTTTTCCTGGGCCTTGAAATTAATTAAAGGCTTGAAATAAATTTTAAACGGTTTTCCATTTTCTCCCCATTCCGGAACGTCGAGCGATAATAATTCACCGTTCAAACGTTGCCGGAAATGAGAAGTTGCTTTTTCAATAGCAGAAGGTTCAATATTTTCCATATTTCACCTTAAGCTACGACGGTTAATGCTCCTGTACCCTGAACAGTTATGGATGAATTAACCATGTCACCTAATGCACCGCTTTGACTTGTCGCTGTCACAATGCCTGTTCCTGCGAAGGACTCAGTTTGCGAAGATGTATTTGGAAAAATCTTAATATCGACGGTTTCTCCAATTACCAAGTCTGCTTGAACGGCGTTAGATAAGTCATAAAGTACCTCACAGCTGGCAGTCCATGATTTAATACCAGTTGTGAAAGTCTTGGAAGTATCACCCATAACTGTAGTCTCGATGCTATCTGTAGCTTCTTCTATTGACCATGACTTGAGGTTATTTGTACTAGCTAGAGTGCCCCCAGTTGTTATAGCTTGGAATACTCCGTCTTGCCCTTTATACGTTGCCATAAGTACCTGTTTTTATATATTAAATTGCTGATTCTGGATTATTATCCACGTTTCGATACTCAACGACATAATTGAGCATCACCGTACCGATCGGCTTAGCGCCGTCAGAATTGAACTCTATACTTGTTGATGACAAAAAACTGTTGTTTGCCAATGAATTAATAGTTACATCACCCGCCAAAGCCACTTCGACTTCTTTCG
>VTLG01013398.1_pt1 | contig 16400 bp, 25 predicted proteins | sample 4694571 | NCBI WGS metagenome assembly VTLG01 (sample SAMN12604809, study PRJNA352737) | marine metagenome | biome: ENVO:00000447; feature: ENVO:00000209|ENVO:00000569|ENVO:01000036; material: ENVO:00002151; isolation source: viral sequences binned using virsorter ...
TTCAAGTTCTGTTAATTCAAAAGCTTCCATTTCTGCTCCTAATGAAACATTACTTCTTGCATCATCAGCCATAATATTTCTTCTCATAGCACCAATTATTTTACCATTAAATACAATAACTCTTATATCATACTCTATTGGAATAAATTCTTGAATAATAATTGGTAAATATTTATTATAAAGAAGTAACATTTGGACCATAGCTCTTAATGATCTCATACTCTCTACAATAACAACTCCAACTCCTGTTTGAGTTCCTGTTGATGCTTTTAAAATAATTGGAAACTTAGTATCTAATTTTTCAAAAGCTTGTTCTGCACCCTCTGAATGAACTATTGGTTCTGTTTTAGGTGTTCTAACATTATGTTGTAAAAATTTTAAATAAGTAAGATATTTACTATTACATATATCTCTTGATTCTAAAGAATTCATAACAAAATATCCTTCCATTTCAAATTCTTTAACCATATCAGTCCAATTACGATTACTAGTGAATCCAGCTGTTCCAAGACCTCTTGGCATAATTATTGTATCTTCTGGACTACATACAAAAGGTTTCTGATATTCAAGTTTATCTTGATCTGCAGTAGGTAATTTAATCTGATCATTTTCATCAAATGGAAACGAATATATTAATCTTTTATTTCCTTTCTTCTCTGTATACATACCAACAAAATCTGCGACAAATATTTCAATGCCAAGTTTCTCTGCATGTTTTACAAATTGAAAATCAGAAGGTCCTGTCTTTTGAGCTTTATCTGCGACATCTCTAGTATGTGCTCCTGTATGAACTAACAACGCAATCTTATAAGGTTTACCTTTCTGTTCTGTTAAAAATGATTTAAATTTTTCCATCATCTAATCTCTTTTCAATCTTTTTAATCACTTTTTTAAATTCTAATTCTCTATCTGGGTGTGACCATTCTTCAAGTTTTTCTATTCTTTTCATCATTAACGGATAATCTTGTTCAAATTTTGATTGTTTTTTTATAAGCTCAATATCGTACTTTTGAGAAATATATTCCATGAACTGATCAATACGATTTTGAAAATATATTCCTATATTAGTAGTTGCATACCACTTATAGAATTGACTACCTAAAACAGCAGACATAATACTTCTTAATAAAAACCAATACATAAGATGTATTTATGTATTTATTTTACAACTATTTTCTAAATGTAAAATATAATCATCTATATTATGATCTGCTACTAAATCTAACCTTCCTTTGAAGATTGTTGTTAATAAACTCCAACCCTTATCACGAATTCTTTCAGAACTCCATCGGCCTAAATTAGTTACTTCACCTGTTGATTTAATATAATTACATTTTCCTGAATGTCTCCAACGAAAAAATGTTGGAACACATGGAACTACATCATTATTATTAACAAATCTTTGATGATTTAAATTCTTGTCACACCATGCTCTAAATTTTGGACCACCAGCTCTCGGTGAGCCATAAGTGTATAATGTATCTACATCATATCCACCTTTAAATTCTAATCTCTGTGCTAATATTGTGGCCATTGCACCACCTAATGAATGACCTGTAACCCAAATCTTTTTAGTTAATCCTCTTCTTGATACTATATCAAATACACTCTCATAAATTTTATCTACTTCTTCTTTAAATCCTTGATGAATTTTATTTCCTGTAACTGAATCGGCTTTAAAAACTTCTAAATCTGCCATAATATCATTCATCTCTGAAGGTTGCGTTCCTCTACAAGATATTATTAAATCTGATTTATTATAAAAGACATATGCTTGTGCGCCATCAATATCAATAAATTCGGTTTTATTAAAACCTTCTTTTTTTGCTGCAGCGGTTGATTCGTCTGGATTTAAATATGCGTATTTAGAAAATTTTGCGAATACTAATCTTCTTTGTTGTTCGTGATCTAATTCTATCATTTAGCTGTCCCAATGTTGTACTTAGCGACTAAGTTCCACTCAGATTTCTCCTTGTGTGGTAATACCTTAATCTGACTCATTGGGGCTAATGGTGTAGATGCTTGTTCTTGATCTAATATTGAGAGTAAATCCCATTCTTCTAATAATTTAGCTATTGCATTTCTTCTAGCTAAATCATTTTCGGTGATTGATGATTCTTTACCATCTAATGCGAACAATTCTTTAAAATGAACCAGATAATACCTACCTCGCTTGTGTAGTATATGGCACGACTGATATAAAGTTTTATCCTTTCTCGACGCCACGCCAATTCTTGTTAATGTTTCTCTGATTTTTAGAAAATCATCATTTTCTGCAAATGAAATTTCTAACATATCTTCTATGTTATAACTCATTTCACTCCACCTTTGTTCATTCTTTTTCTAAGAATATTCATTTCCTTATCTGATAATATCGTTAAGTATTCTTCTGCTTTTTCTCTAGATATTGAATAGTATTTCATAACAATTTTCAGATCATCAATTTGTTCAGGTTTGATCCATTTGGCAAACCTTTTTCGTTTTCTAATTGTATTTAGTAAATAATGATATTGTAAACGATTGGAAATCTCAAATCTACGATTCATTTCATTGGCGTATAAAATACAATCTTGATAATATGCGAGTGCACGATTTGTGAGAAATGACTCATACTCTGACTCATTCAAGTCATGCATGATGTCTTGTTTAGTGTAGGTTATGGATTTAATAAAATCAAACGGATTCATCTAATGTCTCCCATGGAAAGACAATCCAGGAGCCATCATGTTCTTGACTATAAACAACTTGTTCATCATTTGTCTTACCAAATAAACAATATGAAATAACTTCACAATCCCAGCAGCTGTACAGCAAGCAGTGATTAATTACTTTTTTCATAGTATAACCTGTGTCGTATATATCATCTACAATCAAAATTCTTTTTGTATCTTTATCTATTAAATTGTGTATCCACTGTGGTACTTTATCATTTCCATCTCTAGTTTGAATACCAATTATAGACATTGGTACATTATATAAATTTGATACATGAGCAGCCATTCCTAAACTACCTCTATATATTCCAACAACATGATCAAAATCTAATGATGCTGTATCATGCATGTCTTTATTATAATCTTCCCAACTATAATATATTTTATCGTCTGTTTCAAACATCTAATCTAGCTGGCCAATGTTCTGGAACTTTACTTGGTGATCTTTGTCTTGGTAACCAATGTCTTGTAAATTCATTATAAGTCTTTATGTGAGATAAACCATTCTTGTCTATTGGATTTTGAATTCTTCTATCTAATTCATCCATAAAATGTTGAACTGTGTTCATAACCCAATGCCAAACTAACATATGGTATCCTTCCATTCCACCAGGTTTAATAAACTTTCTTGCCTTCTCTGTATTATCAACAGACCACTTTGTTGAATTATTTATCAATGACATAGGATCTGTAATACCAAACTCTGTAAATGCTGCCTGATGATCATTCATAATATCTTCAATAATAGGTAAGAGTTGATTATGAACAATATCTGTTAAACTTCTTTTACTTGAAATTGGTACATCCATTGTTCTCTGTTTATAATTTTTATCTCTATATCTTGAAAAGAACCAAGACGAAGCATGTGAACTAGAATCATAAGAAACTGTATCTATGAAATCAAAATAATCTGGTGATATAATAAAAGGCATTAAAGCATCTGGATTTCCAACACCCAATAAATGAACATTTTTCTTTAAAGAATCAGGAACTTGATATTCTTTTATTGAATATATCATTTCCATCCTATGAACAAAATGATTACCTATACCTTGTGATCCTGGTGCTACTCCACAACACATTGTTTCTATAGATTCATCATCTAATCCATCACAAATAACTTCAATATATTTTCTCCAAGAATCAACATCTGCTCCTTGTGATATTAACATAATCTTTGCTTTAGAATCTTCTTGTTTAAATATTTCTATTTGTCTTTTAACATTGTCTTTAGTTTCTAATGCACATTTCTCTACATCATCACGAATAAATCTTCGACCAACAGAAGAAGCTTTCATAGAGTTTCCACCTGTTAATGATAAATCATATTCTACAGGTAATAGATCAAAGATCATTGCAACATCACAATACTTTGATTGATGTCTATAAACTTTATCTTTTATTTCTGGTGTAATTCCTTTTGGAGTTCTCGCTAATTGTAATCCACCACTATCTGCAAAGATTCTATTCCAACTATGACTCATAGTATCAGTCATAGTAATACCATGTCTTTTTTCTGTATGAGCATTATATAAGATAGACATATTTTGATTATCATATTTGGTATCCATATTAATAATCTTTTCATTCATTCTATGAATATAAGGTGCTGCAGTATTAGCATTATAATAGAGATCATCAATCCCCATTGTTAAACCTGAAATTACATATTCAAAATTCATAACTATGCTACAAACTTATCTCCAGGATTCCACTGACAACCAGTTAATCCACCCGCTTGTAAGGCTTTTAATGTTCTTATAACTTCATCAACATTTCTTCCAGTATCTAAAGCATTTACTGAAATATGTTGTACTATAAATTGAGGATCAACTATAAAAGTTGCTCTCAAACATACTCCTTCATTAATATCAACAATACCCAAATCATGAGAAAGATTAAGACCTGTATCAGCAATCAACGGGTGTCTTATTTCTCTAATTTGACCATTTACTTTTTTCCAATTTAATTTACAAAATTCATTGTCACCACTAAATCCAAAAACATTAACACCTTCGTCAACTAAGCGATCCATTGCCGCTATTTCAGTTGGACAAATAAATGTAAAGTCTTTAGGATAGAAATAAAAGACTGACCAGCCTTCTATATCCTCTGATCTAAATGACATCATTTCATCATTTCCATTTACACCATTAAGGGTGAAGGTTGGAAATTCTGTACCTACACTTGCATAAATTTGCATATTATTATCTCCTATTTTCAATTAACTTTTGTTACTGATGTTATTAATTCACCAACAACGTAACTAAATTCTTTAACATAAACAATAAACCAAAAGAGTTTACTATAATTAACGCTCTATCTTCCCATATTGCTGCAACTACTAACCAACCCGTAAGTCCAATAATTGAAAGAATTAAATCATAGAATTGTAATCCTTCTACTCCTCTCATTGACATTGCAGCTAGAATAAAAATACTAGCAACCCATTTAATATACCAATCTGGAGTATATTTAGGTGTAGCAGATTTAAACCATCTATTAGAATGTTTTAATTCTTCTTGACTAGGATTTTTCATTTTGTGGCCAATGTCATAAATTCACTTCTAAGTTTAGATACATCAAAAAATCTTGCACCAAGTTTTGATGTTGTCATACTAGAATTCTGATCATTACAACCTCGTGCTTTAACACAATAATGGTCAGCTTCTAACAACACAGCTACGTCTGATGATCCTAAAATGTATTCTAAGGCATAGAATATTTGTTCATTTAATCTTTCTTGAACTTGTGGTCTTCTTGCAAAGAAGTTTACAACTCTATTTAACTTAGATAAACCAACAACTTTACCGTTTGGAATATAAGCTACTTGAGCCATTCCCGAAATATTTTGAAAATGATGTTCACACATTGAATGAAATGTAATATCTTTTTGAAGAACCATTTGATCATAATTCATTTTATTTTCAAAGACTGTACATTTTGGAAAATTAGTATAATCTAAACCATAACATAATTCATCTACCCACATTTTAGCTACTCTATCAGCGGTTCCACTAATTGAATCATCTTGAGTATCAAGTCCTAAAACTTGAAGAATTGTATGCATGTTGGCATCAATTAATTCTATCTTTTCAGCTCTACTTAATTTATTTTCATCAGTTGGTGTTTCTACACCTTTTTTTATTAAATATTCCTGTACTCTTAATCCTAATTGTCTATCTGTTTTCATAATATATCCTAATATAATTACCCAAAATAATATGGGTTTTCTTTTGTTTCAAATCTAAACATAGGGTCTAATTCCCTATCTCGTAAATCCATTTTATACATAACACCATCTTCGGTTTCTTCTGCGTTTTCAAACTTAGTTGATGAAATATTTAAATCTTCGTCATAAAATAAAGGACTAATCTCATTTCTAAAAAGATAAATATCTTCTTTATCATATCTTGCACAACTAAATGTTCCATCTACATTGTCTAATTTGCCACCAAGTAATATGTGTCTATGTAATAATTCTGTATCCCAATCAAGAACGCCATACTCTTGTTTCCATTCTTGAACTTGATAATCTTTTATAATACCGTTATGCCATAACAAATCACCATTAATATTAGAAGGGTGTGTATCAATACTGTCTGTTGTTGGAGCTTGAACATGACCAAGATAATATGTAATAGTAAGAACATCATCTCCTGCCATAGTTACACTATCTACAAATTCATCATATCCTCTATTAGTTGTTACATGCCGAACTGTCTCAGCGTCGCGATAATGTTTTAATGCTCCTGTTTGAAAAACAGTAGTTGAATGAGCAAAGTTACCTCTATATTGATTTAACTCAGCAAGTTCTAAAAACTTTTCTTTATCTCTACTTCCAAATATTGCACACATTATAACTCCCAATTAATTTCTATATCATAAGGTACTGGATCTTTACGACCCACTTTCATAAAATTCATTATTCGTTCTGCACAAGAAGGACACTTCCCACAAGATAAAACTCCCTTTGGTTCATAACAAGTCATTGTATGTTGTAACAAATCAAATTGTCCTAACTCTATGGCTATTTCAATTTCATCTGCCTTTGACATTCGACTGAAAGGTGCTACAATCTCAATCGTATTTTGTCTATTTTGTGTCGCTACTGCATTCATTGAATCAACAAACTTATGTGTTGTATCCCAATAACCATATTCATCATGAACCTGTAACCCTGTAAAAACTTTACTACATTTCTGAACTTCAGCATGTGATAAAGCCAATGACAGTAAAATCATGTTTCTAAATGGAACATAAGTTACTGGTTGTGGATCACCCAACACTTCTTTAATGTTTGGCATGTCAATATCTGTATCTGATATGTTAGCACTCATTGGTCTTGCTATCTCACCTAATACTGATAAATCAAGAATTGTATGTTCGATTTCTAAAGCTCTACAAAAAGTAGCTGCTTTCAAACATTCTATTTTTTGTTTTTGATTATAATTGAATGTTAGTGCATGAACTTTATCTTTACCGTATTTATCTACTAACATCATAGTTGCAACTGATGAATCTAATCCACCAGATAATACTACTAATACATTTTCATCTAAGTTTGTTGTTTCTATTTTCATAAGTCAAATATTGTTTTTGGTAATTTAGTTTTGTCATAACCAAATTTTTCTACTTCATTAATAATATTATTTAAAATAACCTTGTGTAAATCTGGAAACATATCTCCAGCTCCGTTTGGTCCTCTAAATCCATCTTCCTGAGCTTCTTTATAAAGTTCTGCACTTGGTGTTAAAACATAATCTTCAATATGTCCTTCTTGTTTTAACTCCCTTAAAGACTGTTCTGCAGGTTCATAGTTCCGCTGTCGTGGATTAAAGTTGGCTATGACATACTTGTAGTCATGTGCTTTAAAGAACTTATGCATTCTATCATACATAACCTTCTTATATAATGTATCGTCCTCATGTGGTCCAGCTTCATAATTTAAAAATGGCCAACTCTCCCAAAAATGTTCTGGTACAAATCCACCATTCGATACTACAATCATATCAACTTTACCTTTAAAATGATAAAGATATTGTGACCATTTCTTACTATGATAATAAGGTCTAGTCGCTGTACATAACGACAAGAACGCTGTATATTGGATAGGTAAATGTGAATTTACAACTCTATCGAACGCTTCATGTAGTAAAGGAAGATTCAAAACTTTAGTTTCACAATCCATTTGTTCAGATGAAATCCATTCATTCCTTTTAAACAATTTTTCGTCACCTTTCGGTAAAGTTTTATCTCTATCTATCTTAGGTGCCAATCTGATTCCCCCAAATATAACAATGAACTCTTGCCGATACATTATATCCTCTATCCATTGTTTGTTCTGCTATTCTCGCCACATGATCTTTATTTTGACTTTCTTCTGTCGCACCTACTGGCATAATCCATATTGGATAATTAACTCCTGAATGTCTAAATGATGCTATGGCATCTTCTATTTCATCCCAACTATTGTCAGTTCCATTACAAACAAACTTTAATTGTCCTTCTAATGATAACCCATGATATTCTTGAACTACATCTGGACATATTCTATCTTTCTCACCACTTGTACTCCATATCTTTGGACTAACTGAAAAGAAAAATTCTGTTGTGTTTTGTCTTACTAGAATTTCTTGTCTCAATTCTTCTCCCATATATCTTGTACCGTTTGTTTCAAAAGTTACATTTGTTATAGGTTCATCAAGTCTATCTAATTCATTTAAAATTTTAGCAATGTTCTTCTGACCTGCTTTCATTAAAGGTTCACCACCTGTAAATGCTACATGAGTTTTATTATTATACATTAACTTATATAATTCTATAGCCACTTCATCAGGTGTACCTCTTCTTTGAAGTTTCTTAAATCTCTTTGACCAAGAATAAGATGAATCACACCCATACGGAAATACTGGTAATTCTTCTGGTACTGTAATATCAGTTAAGTCTATCTCTTGATAAGGTAAGACGTAAGAATCAGGATCAGTTGGATCATCTTGTCCAAACCCATTACACTCTAGATTACAACCAAACAATCTTAACCAAACTGTTGGTACTCCGGTGTAAACACCTTCTCCTTGAATACTTCTAAAAATCTCCGAATAAAGCACTGTTCGCTCCGTGTTCAAAACATTCTACTGATACTAATCTAACTCGACTATTTGTTCGAATGTCTACTTCATCTCTAACATAAGAATAAACATACTCTGCAAAAGCTTCACAACCCACAACAGGTAGTTCTCTGATTTCTGCTATTCCATCTAAATTATATAAATCTTGTTTTCTAGGATCATCATGTGCAATCATCATAATATGATCAAAATTTTCTTCTAAAAATTCTTTAATAAATCCTAAATCACCAAAATCATAAACCCAATTTCTTTTATCTAACCTTTCAGCTTCAAATACAAATTTGAAACCCAAACTATAACCATGTATTAATCTACAATGAGAAATTGCTTTCCATTGTCTAAAGGCACATGATAAACCTCGTTCATTTCCATATGTTTTTGTTACTCTATATTTCATTTTATCTTACATTCCATCATTAACTCTGTTAAACATGCTACCATGTTTACTTCTTGATCTGCAACAAACGCAGACTTATATGTATAATCACTTAAAATAATAATAGCTTGTGGAACACTAGTGTTCTCAAATTTTGTAAAAAAGCTATCATATATTTTTCTATAAATTGATTGTGGATCATTATGAATATTCATTGCAACCCATTTTCTCATTTTAGAAAATTCTTTTTCTTTGATAAAGCTTAACAATTCGTTTAAACTTTCATCATCTAAATTGGCGAGGATACCGCTATCAATTTTTCCTGAAGCTGAGTACTTTTGAATTTCGTTGAGCATTCTACGAAAATCAGGAAAGAATTTATTAACTACTTCTACAACTACTTTATCATTATATTCAACATTTTCATCATTAAGTATTTGCAATATCCTCTGAAAAATTTGATTCGCTATCTGAGGTTTTTGATTCGCTTCAACTATAAAATCAACTACACTACATCTGGAATGTAATGGTTGTATAATTCTATTCTTATAATTACAAGTGAAAATAAACCTACAGTTCTTTGAGAATTCTTCTATAAATCCTCTAAGTGCAGGTTGTGTTGATTGTGGATTAAGATAATCCGCTTCATCTAAGATAACAATTTTTGGTCCACCATCTACTGTCAATGATACTGTGGAAGCAAATTGTTTTATCTTAACTCTAAGTGTATCAATGTTTCGTTCTTCTGAACCATTGATAAGTATCCAATCGGCTCCCAACTCATTACATAAGGCTCTTGCTACAGTTGTTTTACCAACACCCGCAGTGCCACATAATAGTAAGTTTGGTATTTCGTTATTGTTTACAAAATCTATAAATATCTTTTTTGTTTCTGTTGGCAGAACACAATTACTGATATTTACAGGTCTGTATTTCTCAACCCATAAAAATTCTTCTTTCATGCTTTCTACTCATTGTAGTTAGAATCAGGTTCTAAAGCGATGAAGTATTCTATAGCTTGTTTCCTATTTGTAAAATGTGCTATACCCTTAGAAGATACAAAGACTGTATAATCACCAGGAATTAGTTTAATGTTTTCTATTCTAAGAAACATTTCGTATGTAGAACCATTACCTTGAGCTACTGTTTTACTAAAGATGTTAGAAGTTGCATTCTTTTTATCTTTAACAGTTAAAACAACTGTTGTTCCATCACTAGACAATACCATGTCTGGTAATGAAAGTACAGAAGAAGCTTTGTGTAATGAGTCTAGAACACCTTCATCTAAATCAAAACTAATTTCTGGTTCTGGCATGTTAATATCTTTCTGTGGAGATATAACCATCTGTGGATCGGCATAATAATATGTTACACTATTATCGTTCTCCGCTACGATTACTTTCTCTGCATTGAACTCAAAAGTTGGAGTATCAAATAAAGATACAGCTCCTAAATATTCTGACAAATCATAAATTGAATGTTCTTTATCAAAATTTTCAGAAACTATTGCTTTTGCAAAAATGTTTTTCATGGCTGATACTGTTCTAAGTTCGTTTCCTTCCTTAACAGTCAACCCCGAATTGATTGATGAAAAATTTCTTAATACATCAAGGGTTTCATTACTAATATTCATTTTTTTCACTTTCCTCATTATTTAAATTGTGCACGTGAAGTGCGATTATGCCGTAATGTAAAACTTTCAATAGATCGTTTTTATCACAGCCATTTTTCTTTCCGTATCTCTGTGCATATTTAAGAATATTCCCTAGAGAAAATCCCATACCATGTCCAGAGTCTACGATAAATTCTGTTGCTTGAAATTTGTTTTTGTTATAGTGTTGGGTATATGTATTATTAATATAAGACTCTAATTCATTTAGAAGATCGCCTTCACTAAACTTATAATTCAAACTCATACTATTATTATAACAGAAAATGCTCTCCTGTCAACTCTTATTTGCTGGATCATATTTTTTAGCATATTCAATATCATCTGATTCATCATATTCTGTTGGATGCCAAACTGGTCCACCTTCGTCAATCATATCATTTATGATTGGTTCTAATTCGTCTTGAAGTTTTTCTGATTCAGAACGTCTATCGTACTTTGTCTTATCTTTATGTGTACGCGGCTTATGAAATTTATCCATATTCTTTTTTACTGGATTTGTTTTATTCTTCATCTTATATCACTCTCAAAAGCACCACTATAATCCATACCACTTTCATCTACTTCGTAATCTTTTCCTCTTATCCAATTACCATGACAATCACACTTAAACGGAGCAGCTAATATTGGTTCTGTTGTTTCATAATCAAACGTAATTTCTTCTCCTTTAGAGATATTACATTTCGCTACTACAAGGCCTTCTTCAATATCAGCAATTTCCCAAATTTCTGCATTAGGATTACAATGATGATTTAAAAAAGCTCCTTCATAATGTTCAACATTTTTATTTCGAACTCGTATTGATGTTCTAGTTGGTTCTGAGAAATAATTTCCTTTCAGTATGAGTATTAAGTTGCCTTTATACATATCCTCTGTAGCATACAGACCTCTAGAATGGTTTAATTCATCTTTATATTTAATTTCAACTTTCATATTTTCTCTTTAATTGTGGAGCTGAGAGGGATCGAACCTCCGACCTACTGGATGCAAACCAGTCGCTCTCCCATCTGAGCTACAGCCCCTTTATTCATTAATCTTTTCATAACACTTTAAACAAAACTGTGGTATAGCTGGATAGACACCATAATCTACTTTAGTAAATGATGGTCTACCTACCATGTCTTCTGCTTCATATAATAAATCTATTGATGAAATCTTAGTTCCACATTTCCAACATTTTCCTGGTCCGAACTTTTCTGTAAATTCTATTTTTTCCACAATCATCTAATAAGTTAATATCCCTGGTGGGTAATGCCACAATACTGTAAACAAACTATAAAGTGAAGCTCCAACAAACATCAATAATCTTTGTTCCCGCCAAAGCCATGATAGTAAAATCAAGAAAACAATGATACTTATATCTGCGATTAATACGTTTGTATAATCAGTTGTCCAGACTAATTCTGTTTTTTCAATCATCTTTAGAATAATGCATTCTTATTGTGAATACTCTCAACAAAGCTACTATAGTCATACCTACTGTTATAACAACAGAAGTCATTAATGTTGAAAGCTGCATCACATCTATACAGAGATATAAAAAACCTAAACTTATAGGCCAATTAATTACTAAACCTGTAAAAACTGTTACAGAAGTTTCCTTTATCGCTAATTTTGTTCTATCTTTCATAATAAAAAACTGGCGGGGATGGAATTCAGTCTATCCATAAAGAGTATAAATAAAGTGAGCTCTTCGTATGTTTAACTCCTGTCCCCTGCCCGAGGTAATTAGCCCCCTATTATAAAAATTCTTTTTTAATAAAATCATATATTATATATATTAATAAAATCCAAAATGATGCAGCTATTGCATATTTTAGTATAATTACTGGTAATAAAAATATTTCTACCATTTTTCTTTAAACTCCCTCAAACCTACATACTTTCCATCTTTATATTCATATATAGGTTTTGCTACTACAAATGGGTTGTTTCTTCTTGTACCAACCCAAGTAAAATGTGATTGTGCCATTGCTGGTGTTATATCAGATGCCCAATTCTCTATTGCTAATCCGTATGTTTGAAATAAATCCATTTGGCCACCTTTAGGTACTGAAAAATTATCACAATAATTGTAAATTTCTTCCTCAGTTTCAGCCATTAAATAATAAAGTAATCCTTTACTGTCTTTAGCTTTTACAAATACATATTCTGTCATTTCCAATAATCCAATCGCATGTCAACTAAAGCTCTTTGAAACTTATTAATTAATGTTTCCTTTGTAGGCTTTTCTCTATGCCAAGTTGGTTTACTCCTTGATTTAGTTTCTTCATATCTAATATCTCCATTATTGAATGCTGTTTCAATAACTCCATTATTTATATGAATATATTTTACACCCTTACCCCAGCTTTCTGCTTCTTGTAATTGGCGTTGTTTTTCTACTTTATCTGTATATTCAGTCATGCGTAATACCCCATTGTAAATCCTATAAACAAGATAACAAATGTGTAAAAAAATAATTGATAATTATTCATAATTTCTCCTTAAAAAATTTCCCTCTCTTTTGTCAAGAATAGACCCAAGAGAGGGAAACGCGAGGTATTCTCTAAAATGTTTCTTCCTCAGTTGAGGGATCAGTAAAATCTCTAATTTCTGCATCACTCAAAAATTCATCTGCATCAGTTGGAGTTGGAATATCATCTTCTGGAACTTCAACTGCTTCTGCATCTACTTTAGTGTAGAGGTCTAGGAAAGTTGCTTTTGTTTCAGTATCAAACCTTGACACACACATTTCAATCGCTTTCATTTTGTCTCTGAACATTGTGAATGCTTGTGCAATGTGGACCAACCTTCTAGTTGAGATTAATTCATCAATTGCTCCTTCGTAAAAAGATTTTCTGATTACATCAGCCCAATTTACTAAGTTGACTACAAATTCAACTTGATCGGCAACTTCCAATCTTTCAAATTCTTTGATAAGAATTTTTTTCTCAATTGCGTTTGATGGATACTCTTGCTCCATTGTAATTGAGAACCTTTCTAAGAAAGCTTCATTCAAAACATTAGTTCCGATGAATCTTCCATCATCTGAACCCTTTCCTTTAGTATTCGCTGTTGCGACTATTGTAAATCCTGGTGTGGGTGATACATACTCACCTGTTTTTTTATTTAAGTATCCTTTTCCTTCAAGAATTGATTGAAGACACATAATTTTGTTTGATGCTAAATCAATTTCATCAATCAAAAGAACTGCTCCTTTTCTCATTGCTTTGAGAACTGGACCTTCTCTAAACTGTATGTTACCATCAATTAAAGTGTTGGATCCTATTAAATCATCTTCATCAGTTTCAATAGTAACATTGACTCTGTAACACTCTTTTTTGAGTTTTGCACAGACTTGTTCTACCATCATGGTTTTACCATTTCCTGATAGACCTGTTATAAAAACTGGGAAGAACAATCCTGATCTCAAGATTGATTTTAAATCTTTGAAATGTCCGAATGGAACATATTCTTTAACTGCTTCTGGAATAACTGTTATATCATTCATTAGAACATTTACTGCTCCTGCTGATGTTGGTCCAACTGGCAATTCTACTACATTATTTTGAACAGCGACTCCCGCCATTTCAAGTGAATAAGTACCGTGACCAACTCTGTAAGCTGGTTTTTGTAACCATGAAGGATTTGGACATCCTGTTTCTGCACAAATCTTTTTGATCTGTGATTTTGAAAATTCAGCCTGTCCAGGATATAATCCTGCTGCAGAGTCTATGAATTTTTCATGTTGTGCCGTTATTTTTATCATATTTTTTTCTCGCGTTTTTTCATTATGTATATATTATAACAAAAAGGTACCTGCGGTTTCAAGTTTTTCTTCATACCGCCATTTGTTGAACAAACTTATTAAGTATCACTCTTTGTTGCATTTTGTTATTTCCTGCTTTCACTAAAGCTCTCTTTAGTGCTCCTTTCTTAGCTCCCACTTCAACTTGAAGTTCATCTTCATTGTAGTCAATATCAATTTTATTTTGATTAATGAGTATTGCTAAATCGTAAGTACCTTTTTTATGTTCAATACTTACTGCTAATTTGTTAAATTCTTTTCTCCATTCGAGTGCATAATCTTCAAAAGAATAACATTCAACTCCAGCAAAGGCTTCAACTTCATGGAAAAATCTTGATCCTCTTGGTTTTGTTAAAAAGAACCCTATTGTTCTAACACCTGTTGTTTCTTTTAACCATCTCAGAAGACCTCTTGTACATGCTCTATAACCATTCATTTCATGAACTTTATTATATCTTCTATCAACTAAAGCTGAATTACCATAACCAATACAACCATGGCTTTCTCCATCAGTTAATGCTATGAAAGTAGTAACGTCTAATCCGTAATCTCTTTGAAAATCTTGTAAGTAATCTCTCATTAAAATTATTGAATGATCTAATGGAGTTCCACTCAACATTAACTCACCTGGTAAACGAAATTCTTTATCAAACTTATCTGTATAAGTGTTGTAATAGTAATCATAATGATCATTATGAAATCCTAGTTCAAACCAATTTTCCATACTTCTTACAAAGTCTGCATTACTCATTTTTTCATTAAATATTTCAAGAAGACTTAAACCTCCTAAATCCCAAGTTTGTTCATCTTCACTAAAAGGATTTTCACCAAATGTTTTTTCAATAAACCTATTGTCATATTCTTCTCTAGCTGCTCTTTTTTGTTTTTTAGTTTTAGCTTTATTATATTTTTCTTGATAAGTATCATAAGCATCATTGCGACCTCTTTTATTATAGCCATCAGAGAATGCATAAAGTCTAAAAGGAATTTGTAATCTTCTGCAAAACATTGAAAGTAATGCTGCTTGTTCTAATGTTGATTTTACTGAACCAGTCATGGATCCAGACCAATCAATGATCATTACAACACCATGATTTTTTCCTTCTGGAACAACTTGTATTCTATTGAAAATATCATCTTTTAATTGATAAAGATGAAGTTTTGCCATATCTAATTCACCCGTCTTTGCTGATCTACTTCTTTTGTAATCAGCTGCCGCTTTCTTCATTTCAAATTCTTTAACCATGTAACTGACAATTTTTTTATTACTGTCAATAAAGTTTTTAGTGTATTTGTGAATGTTAGTTCTATCTAAACCTTTATCTTCAATAAGTTCATCAATTTCTTTCCAAGGGACTAAGAATTCTTTGTATTTGATTTTCTTTTTTAATTCATAATAAGTAGGTTCTCTACCTTCGTATCTACCTGCATGTAAGTCACCTTCATTTTCTCTAAATTCTTCATCAGTTTTAGATTTATTTAATTCATCTTCTAATTGTTCTTCTGGAGATTTACCGCCTTTATTTGACTGTTCATTGTTCTCATTCTCTCCATCGCTAGAATCAGATTCTTCATCTGCTTCGTCATTTTCTTCTTCTTCATTGTTTCCTTTTCCATCAGAAGAACCTTCTTCTTCTGATTCTTCTTCTGAAGGATTTCCTGGAGCTCCTTCTTTTTGTTCTTCTTCTCCTTCTTCACTAGGAACTTGAACTTCTGTAGT
>VTLG01001197.1_pt1 | contig 16399 bp, 21 predicted proteins | sample 4694571 | NCBI WGS metagenome assembly VTLG01 (sample SAMN12604809, study PRJNA352737) | marine metagenome | biome: ENVO:00000447; feature: ENVO:00000209|ENVO:00000569|ENVO:01000036; material: ENVO:00002151; isolation source: viral sequences binned using virsorter ...
CAATTGGCGAAATGGTAACTGGTGGCATTAAAAAAGGAATGGATGTAATTGGAGGAAAGGGCATGGATATAAATACAGGCACAACTATTGATGAACCACAAAAAGAAGGAACTAAGATAGACGCACCGACAACAGGAATAGCAGGTACAGATGATACTGGAGCACATATGAATGCTTTTATCAATGCTCATAATTCAGCTCTTCAAGCAGGAAACACAGAGTTTGAATACGCAGGCAGAACATATACTGTCGGTACTGTTCCAATGCAAAATTTCTAGTGGCTAGAAACTATCAAAAAGAATATAGGAATTACGACTCCAAGCCAAAACGAGTGAAAGCTCGTGTGGCACGAAACAAGGCTAGAAGAATCATGAAAAGAGCTGGCCTGGCAAAAGTAGGAGATAACAAGGATGTTCATCATATTGATGATAATACAAGAAATAATTCCCGTTCTAATTTAAGAATGAGAGCACAGAGTTCAAATCGCTCTTATCCTCGAACGAGAACGGCAAGAAAAAAATAATGACAAAATATCCAAAAAATGACCCTTATGGATTATCAGAAGCATGGTGGAAAATTTTTACAAAAAATTATACGCCAACATTATTTGGAAAAAAAGAAATGAGTAATTGCAAAAATTGTGAACATGGATGTCATTGCAGTAATGGTGGCTCTTGCACATCTTGTGAATGCAAAGACTGTAATTGCCAAAAAGAGGAATAAATGGCAGTACAATTATTACCTATAATATTAACAGCAATAAGAGCAGGAGTACCTGCAGCTAAACTTATTTCTAAATATGGAAAGACAGCATATAATAAAGCTAAAAAAGCTCATACAACAATTAAAAAAATGCCTACAAGAAATAAGGTTGCTAATTTAATAGCAGCTGGTTTATGGACTACACCTATAGGAACACTAGCTACTCTTGGACATATAAAAGAGAAGAAGAAAGAAAAAAAGAAAAAAATAAGAACGGAAACCAGAAAAAGACAAAGAACAAACAAAAAGAAGATAAGCAATTAGAAATAACCTTTGATTCTGATTTTAATTTAACGGAACATTAAATTATGATGGAAAAACTTATAACATTAATAGTAGGATTACTAATGGCATTAGGCGGCTGGACATTGGCAAGAACATTTGAACTTTCAACTATTCAAGCAGTTCACGAAGATAAAGTACATAAATTAGAATTTAGAGTTGAAAAATTAAAAGACCAGATGGATGATATGATGAAGATGGATGAAGATATCGTTCGTCAGCATGAAGATTTATTCAAGCAATTATCAGAAGATAAAAAAGGTAAATACCAATATTAATGCCTCTTTATCAATATATTAATAAAAAGACAGGTGAGAAATTTACAGAACTTCTTCCCATTCACAAAAGAGATTTTCCTTGTCGTAATCCTTTTGTTAGAAGAATTTTAACAGCTCCTAATCTTGCAACGATATCAGATAATGGGGGAAAAGAAGATAAGGCTCGTGAACAAATTATGAAATCTGCTGAAAGGGGATATGCAGAGCGAGATACGAAAGAAGCACAGGGAAAATTAAAAGTTTCTGAATGGTCAAAGGAAAGACGAATAAAATCAAAACAAAAAAGACAATGGCTTTAAATTTACAGAAAACAAACAATAAAAAAGAATTAACAGAACAGCAAGAAAAGTTTCTTAGTGCACTATTTGGTGAAGCAAATGGTAATCCAAAACGTGCTGGTGAAATAGCAGAATACGCTGAAGGTTCATACCCTCATGTTATTAAATCTCTTAAAAATGAAATTATTACTCGTGCAGAAAATGTTCTAGCATCCTATTCCCCTAAAGCGGCAATGGGATTAGTAAGTGCATTGGATGCAGATGGAAGTATGCCTCAAGCAAATATTAGAGTTGAGGCTGCAAAACAAATATTAGATAGAGTTGGAATAGCAAAAAAAGAACAATTGGATATTAATGCAAAAGTAGCACACGGAATTTTTATCTTACCGGCAAAAGACAATGTCATTAATGCAACAGCCCAATCAGTTTCCGAACAGGAGGCGTAAGTCAAGAGTTATTCCTTTTGGCTATAAGCAATCGGAATTAGATGATAAAACATTAGAGCCAATTCAAAATGAATTGGAAGCATTAGAACAGGCAAAAATTTATTTGGAAAATTCTTCTTATCGGGAAGTAGCGAATTGGGTAACAAAAAAAACAGGACGATATATCAGTCATGTTGGATTGTTAAAAGCAATTAATAGGTACTAAAATGACAGAGGATATTGCACCTCCTAAATTAAAAAGTACTAGAGGTAAAAAAAGAGAACAGAAGCCTCATGATGCTTTAGCGAAAGCAAGACGTTCAGCAAGAATATCAGTTAGAAAACAAGAAGCAAAACTTTCTAAAATAGAAAGTAAATGGCAAAATGCCAAATTAGTTGCAAAGAATAAAAAAGAAAATTTAAAGCAAATTGATAAGGCTTTAGATGGAAAAGAAACAAGAATTATTGATGAAGAGATTTTAGAATCTGTACCAGATAATGTTAAGGATTTGGTTGAAGAACAGCAAGTAATTTTTAAACCAAATGAAGGGCCACAAACACAATTTTTAGCATCCGCAGAAAGAGAAGTCTTTTATGGTGGTGCACGAGGTGGAGGAAAATCCTACGCCATGTTAGTTGACCCATTACGTTATTGTCATAAACAGAATCATCGAGCATTATTGATTCGTAAAACAATGCCTGAACTTAGAGATATGATTACCCATTCACAAAGATTATATGGAAAAGCATATCCTGGAGCAAGATGGCGAGAACAAGAAAAGGAATGGAGATTTCCATCCGGTGCTCGAATAGAATTTGGATATGCTGATAACATGACTGATGCTTTACGTTATCAAGGACAATCATATACCTGGATAGGAATAGATGAGTTACCTCAATATCCTACTCCTGATATCTATAACTTTTTACGTTCCTCCCTAAGAAGTGTAGACCCAGATATTCCTGTTTATTTAAGAGCAACAGGGAATCCTGGAAATGTTGGTTCACAATGGGTTAGAGAGATGTTTGTTAATCCTGCCCAACCAAATGAATCATTCTACATAACAATTGATACACCTTCTGGTGTAAAAAAAATATCAAGAAGATTTATTCCTGCAAAATTACAGGATAATCCATATTTGATGCAAACTGATGATTATTATGCAATGCTTTCATCATTGCCTGAAGTACAGAGAAAACAATTTTTAGAAGGTGACTGGGATGCTTTTGAAAATTCAGCATTTCCTGAATTTAATAAAGATATTCATATTGTCGACCCTTTTGAAATACCTCGTAGTTGGACTCGTTTTCGTGCTTGTGACTGGGGATATTCTTCTTTTGCTTGCTGTTTATGGTTTGCTATTGATTGGGATAATAATCTTTGGATATATAGAGAATTATATAAAAGTAAAATGACAGCTGATGTTTTTGCTAAACAAGTATTAAATTTAGAACATGGTGAGTATATAAAATACGGAGTTTTAGATTCATCTACATGGGCAAGACGTGGTGATGTTGGCCCAAGTATAGCAGAAACAATGATAACAGAAGGTTGTCGCTGGAGACCATCAGACAGGTCACCAAAAAGTCGCATTAATGGAAAAATGGAATTGCATAAACGATTTAAATTTGATGATGATTTACAGCAACCAAAATTAAAGATTTTTACAACTTGTACTAATTTAATTAGAACACTTCCTTTACTACCAGTGGATAAAAATAATCCAGAAGATGTGGATACCGATGCGGAAGACCATGCATATGATGCACTTCGATACGGATGTATGAGTAGACCAATGAATCCTAACTCAGGTATAGGATTTTTACAAAAAGAAAAGGAGCCAAAGTTTGAACCGGCTGATAAAGTATTTGGATATTAGTATGAAAAAAATTAATTTACCATCCAATATAAAAATTGGATATAGAGATTATAAATTAGAAGAATGGAAACAAACTGTAGCAACAGCAAATGAAGCTCATGGTCAGTTTTTTTCAAAAGAAGGAATCATTGGTTATACAACTGATGAAAAAGGAGTTTCTCATGCTAACACAATATTGCATGAAATTTTACACGCAATTATTTATCAATGGAATATTGATTTAGGTGAGAAAGCAGAAGAACATTTAGTTAATGGACTAACAAATGGATTAACAACTGTTCTTGTAGATAATCCACAATTAATAGATTATTTAAAACAAGAAATAAAGGAGGGTTAAATGCCACAACCGATTATGAAAAAATATAAACAGGGTGAACTTGGTAAACCCTATTCAAAGGAAAAGAATAAAAGTATGAAGAATCTTGATTTAAGTATTCATGCTAACAGAGAAACACGTCCAGATACTTTTCCAACCAAACCAAACACTCATGTGCAATCTTCTTTCTGGAAGAAAGCAAGTGAAAAAGATTATTAGGAGAAAAAATGCCACAACCAATTATGAAAAAATACAAGCATGGTGAAATGGGTGATGCTTATGCAAAAGCACCAAAAGAAAAACTTGATAGCAGTTTAACAAAAACATATTCTCAAGGAGAATTAGGCTCTTCAAGTGGAAAAGCACCAAAAGAAAAACTTGAAGCTTGGTCAAAAGAAAAAATAAAACACGGCTCATTTAATAAATAAAGAATTTTTACATGGCTGATGAAGAGAAAAAACTTGAAGAACAGGCTGCGTTATTAGAACAATTTGCTCTTCCAGAAATAATAAAAAATAAATTTAAACGAGCTGAAGATGCACGTTATACTGATGAACAACGTTGGTTAAAAGCATATCGAAATTATAGAGGAATCTATGGTAATGATATGGCTTTTAGCAGTAAAGAAAAATCACAAGTTTTTGTTAAAATAACTAAAACAAAAGTTCTTGCATCGTTTGGTCAGATTATTGAAGTATTATTTGGAACAGGTAAATTTCCTATAGGAGTAGAGCCAACACCTATTCCTGAAGGAATTGCTGAATACGCTCATTTAAATCCTCAAGCTCAAGCTCAAACACAAACTCCAAATCAAGAACAAAGTCCTTATGGATTTCCTGGTGATGGAATGGATTTACCTGCTGGAGCAACAGATAGGGATATCCTTGGTGGTTTAAAAGAAACATTTAATGGGGCGAACTTTCAAGAAGGTGCTGCTCCTGATTTAAAATCAATGCCCCAAATTGAACCAGCGGCAATAGCGGCTTCTAATATGGAAAAGAATATTCATGACCAATTAGAAGAAAGTAATGCTGTAACAGTTTTACGACATGTTCTTTTTGAAATGGCATTACTTGGAACAGGAGTTTTAAAAGGGCCGTTTAATTATGAAGAAGTAACTCATAATTGGAAAAGTGAAAATGGTGAAAAATCATATAATCCATCATTTAAATTAGTTCCAAAAGTTGAAGCTGTTAGTATATGGGATTTTTATCCTGACCCGGATGCAGTTAATTTAAAAGATGCGGAATGGGTTATACAAAGACATATAATGAATAAATCTCAATTAAGAGATTTAATTAATAGACCATATTTTAGACCTGATTCATTAAATGAATGTTTAAGTATGGGAGCAAACTATGAGCCAAAAAGTTTTGAATCATCACTAAATGATAGACAAGATGATAAGGCAATTGATAAATCACGCTATGAAGTTTTTGAATACTGGGGTATTATAGATAAACAATTTGCTGAATTATCAGGATTAGAAATTCCTGAGGATTTTACAAATCTTGATGAAATTCAAATTAATTGCTGGGTATGTAATGGAAAAATATTACGTTTAATTCTTAATCCATTTATGCCACAAAGATTACCTTATCAAGTATGCCCATATGAAATAAATCCATATCAATTTTTTGGCATAGGTATACCAGAAAATATGGATGATGCACAGCAAGTTATGAATGGTCATGCAAGAATGGCTATTGATAATTTAGCACTGGCAGGTAATTTAGTATTTGATGTTGATGAAACAATGCTGGTACCTGGACAAGATATGTCAGTTTATCCAGGTAAAATTTTTAGACGACAAAGTGGACAACCTGGTCAAGCATTACATGGTGTTAAATTTCCCAATACAGCACCAGAGAATATGATGATGTTTGATAGATTTAGGCAATTAGCTGATGAATCAACAGGCATACCTTCATATTCTCACGGACAAACTGGTGTTCAATCAACAACACGAACAGCAGCTGGAATGTCAATGTTAATGGGAGCAGCAGCGTTAAATATTAAAACCGTCATAAAAAATATTGATGATTATCTTTTAAAACCTCTTGGAGAAGCATTATTTCAATGGAATATGCAATTTAATGAGAAGTCTGAAATTATTGGTGATATTAATATTAAAGCAAGAGGAACTTCGTCTTTAATGATGAAGGAAGTTCGTTCACAACGATTAATGACATTTATGCAAACGGCATCTAATCCTTCATTAGCACCATTTGTTAAATGGCATACAATACTCAGGGAAATAGCTAAGACTTTGGACATTGACCCCGACAAAGTTATTAACGACCCTGAAAAAGCAGCAATATTTGCACAAATAATGGGGATGGTAAATGGAATACGAGAAAATCAAGGCAATGGTGGGCAACCAGGTATGGCTCAAAGTGGAGGAGTACCTTCAGGAGCAAATCCAAAAGACACAAATGGCTCTGGAAATAGCAACATCGGAGTTGGAAGTGTACCGCAACCAGGGGAAGCTGGCTTCTCTGCGGCAAATGCTAAACCTCCGATTACAGGTTAAAAATAAGGAAAAATAAATATGGCAATATATGATGATTTAAAAACATTTGCATCACAATATCCTAATAGGAATCAAAATTTTATGCAAAAAATAAAATTAAATTCTACAACTGGATTGTATGAAATAGTTTTTGAGCCTTATAATTATATGCCTTATACAAATGCTCCGACATGGACAACAACACCAAGCCCCCATACAGCAGGATGTCCACCAGGACAAGTAATGGGGCCTGACGGTGTTTGTCGTGTATCAGAAACTTTTAAAGGACAGCCAACATTTGATGAAACTCCAGTTGATGAAACTCCTGAAGTTCCAGATGATATGGAACAATTTCCTATAGTGACTGATGGAACTGATGGTGGAGCTGGTGGTGGTGGAGTACAACCTAGTTATTATGAAGAGCAAGAAGCATTATATAAAAGTATTTCTGAGGGTACAGCAGGAAGAAAAGATAAATATAAAACACTTCCTGGAGGTATGAATAATTGGACTGAATCTCAATTATTTCAATTTGGTTTAGACAGTAATTATTTTACTGGTGATGATAGATTAAAAATGGATATTCCTGTTCCTGGTGAACATCGTTACGCTGATTACAATTCAAAGTTAGAAGATTATCTTAATAGAACAATGATAGGAAAGATATTGCATAAAATAACTGACCCATTTTCTAAAAAACAATTTAATACTTGGACAAATCTTATGGTTGATAAAGGGGTTCTTGAAAAGCAAGAAGATGGAAGTTGGAAAATTCTTAAGGGCCCTGGAGATAATAAAAATGCGTTATACGCAGGAGGGTATCTTGTACCATTAGATGACTTTAAGCAAGTAGAAACCGATTATGCTAAAGATTACTTTACTCCTGCTGGTGTTGATGAAACAATAACGTCTGAAAATGTATCTGGTACAGTTGATGATTTAACTTATGACTGGGCAATGCGTTTTAAATTAGGAAATGAATATTTGCCTGAATTACGAAATGACCAACAAATAGATATGTTAAATAATAATATTGAAAAGTGGCAAACTAAATTAGCTGAAATGCATGCAACTGGTGAAGGAACTGGTTGGTGGGAAATTTTTGATAAGCCTGAGATGGATAATCTTGCTCAAAATATTAAAACTGCTGAAGAAAGAATTGTTTTTTTAAGTCCTAAAACAACTGGATTTGAATCATATACTCCTGGTAATTTTGATTTACAAAAAAATTATCAATGGGGTACAATTAATTATAAAGATGGAAGACAAATTCCGATAGAAGAACTTTCTAAAATGACTGGTAAAGAACAAACAGATTTTTGGAAAGCTCAAGCAGGTATTTCACTAACACAACAGGATAAATTTCAATTAACTGGTTCACCACATACTGAACAACCAAGAATTGTTAGTACAGAAATGATAGCTCCTGGAGCAAAAACAAAAGTAAATTTATCAACTCCAACAACAACTTCATCTATGAATTCCAGTCAAGTAAATTCTATTTTTGGTACTCAATCAGCAGAAGTAACTAGATTAGTTGGTGGTATTTTTGATAAAGAACAGCATACTGATAGAGTTATATCAAGTAATGATAATTCACCTGGTAATAGAAATCAAGATGGTTCTACAAAAGATTGGGGATATGATGCTGATGGAAGATTTGTTAATATTAGAACAGGTAAAACGGCAGCACATGGAAGTTATGATGACGCTATTAAGGCAATTAAAAATGGTACAGCATCAAGTACGTTATTAGATAGATTTGCTTGGGGTGGTACAGCTAATAAAAAGAATACATCAGGATATTTAAGTAAAGAGGCATATATGGCTGACCAAAAAAATAAAGTTGTATATAGAAATAATGAAGGTGAACAGACAGTTGTTAATGCAACGGAGTATAATCAAGGTAACCCAGGTATTAGTAAAGATGATAATAGCAAAGGAAGTAGAAAGTCAAAAATTATTTGTGATTATTTTTATCGTAAAGGATTATTATCAGAAAAATTATGGAAAGCTGATGAAGCTTATGGTGAACACTTAATGAAAACAGAACCATTAACAATGAATGGTTATCATACATGGGCAAGACATTATGTTCGTGAAATGGAAAAAGAATCAATTCTAGGTAAAGTTTATTTTGCATGGGCTAAATTATGGGTTCCTCACTGGGCAAAATATTTAGCAGGTGAAAAAACAATTAGAGGAAAAATATTACATTCAATTGGAAAGCCAATTTGTAATGTATTGGGTAAATTTAACAGGAGGTTAAAATGGCAACAGGCTTAATGGATAATAGATATACAAATACTACTCCTGCAGGATTTGAAGGAGTTGGTGGAAATCCAAATAGAGCAGAAACAACTACTCCTGATATGACTGCAACGGCACAAAACGCTGGTGCTGGAGGTGGTGAAGAAATGACAGATGCTGGAACAGCACAAAGTAAAGCCGAACAGGTATTTGATAATTTATCAGAAGATGCAAAAGCTGCTTTCTCTGCAGTTGCATCAACAAGTACAATTTCGGCATTAAAAGAATTTTTTACTGGTATGGGAATGCCAGCTAACGATATTGCAGGATTAGATGCTATTCCTGTAAAAGAATTGATTCATATTCCCGTTGATGCTTTGGTTAATAACCCTGAAGGCGTTATTTCTCAAATACGAGATGTAGCAATGTCAGTACAAAATCAAGGTCAAACAACAGATGTGAATCAAACTAAAGGTATGATGGCTGATGCCACTATACCTGAAGACAGGCCACTTACACAACCAGTGTAACCCCTTTCGACTCAAGGGCCACCTGTTCTTCCAACAGCACCCAACAAAGGAGGATAATATGGAAGAAAAAAAAGAGGAACAAATTAATGAGGTTGAAGAATCAAAGACTGAATTGAAAGAAGAAGTAAAAGATGAAACAACAGCATTATTAGAACCGACTCCCTATCGAAACAAATATAAACAGGAGTTAGATACGGAGGATTCAGAAACAGCTACCGTTCCTAAGGACACCGCTTCAGAAGAAGTGGCCACTCCCGATGAAGAACGCCCTGTAAATACTGAAGAGAAGGTGTTTAAGAAAAGGTATGACGACCTTAAACGCCATTATGATTCTACTTTATCAAAACACAAAACAGATGTTCTGAAATTAAGAGAACAACTTGAGGCAAAATCATCTGAAATCCTTCCGCCTAAAAGCAAAAAGGAATTAGATGCATGGAGACTTAAATATCCTGATGTATATGATACTGTAAAAAGTATTGCTATTCAGGAGGCTCAAGACCAAGCTAAATCTGTAGAAGGTAAATTAAAAAATCTCCAAGAGCAAACCCAACAGGTTGCAAAAGAGAAAGCTGAAGTTGAACTAATGAGATTACATCCTGATTTTAAAGATATCAGACAAACTGAAGATTTTCATGAGTGGGCAAAAGCACAAGACCCACATATACAGGGATGGTTGTATGATAACGCTGATAATGCTAAATTAGCAGCTCGTGCAATTGATTTGTATAAAATGGATAAAAAGTTTCCTGAGAAAAAAAAGGAATCAGATAAGCAATCGAAATTAGAGGCAGCTAAAGCGGTTACTTCTACAAAGCGAGGACAAGAGCCAGACACTTCTTCAAAGAAAATCTGGACTGTGGCTGAGATAGCTAAATTAAGACCTCAACAATTTACTAAATTGGAAAAGGAAATTGATTTAGCCCGAAAGGAAGGTAGGATTCGTCAATAATCTCAACAGTCTATAGGAGGACTAAACTATGGCAGTAGCAAAAGGTGCTGGATATACTAACTTACCTTCAGGTAATTGGTTACCAGTAATATACAGTCAAAAAGTCCAAAAGTTCTTTAGAACTGCATCAGTTGTAGAAGATATTACTAATACTGACTATGCAGGAGAGATTGAAAATTACGGAGATACCGTTAACATAATTAAAGAGCCAAGCATAAGCGTAAACTCTTACGTTAGAGGTGGACACATAGCTATTCAAAATTTAGCTGATGACCAACTTCAACTCGTAGTAGACCAAGCTAATGCGTTCGCTTTTAAAGTTGACGATATTGAAGAACGACAATCTCACGTGAACTGGGAGTCTTTGGCTACATCTTCTGGAGCATATGCTCTAAAAGATTCTTATGACGCAAACGTCATTGCAGCTATGGTTTCTGGTGCAGGTACAACTGTAGGTTCAGACGGTTCAGGAACAGATACCGGATTCGGTACATCTGAAACTGACCCTTTGAATATTATGGCTAACTGTGCTAAGAGACTACACGGTGCGGACGTTCCAACTGAAAACAGATGGTTTTTAGGTTCACCTGAATGGTATGAGCAACTTGCTCAAGCTTCAGCGAAACTTATGGATGCTTCTGTAACTGGCGATGCTAAATCTGAATTAAGAAATGGCAGAGTCACAGATGGACAAATTCAGGGCTTCAAATGTTATATGACTAATAACTTTGCAGCTTCAACAACATCTAACTATTACAAAATTTTATGGGGACATATGAGTTCTACAGCAACTGCTAACGCAATTGCAAAAACAGAAGTCATTAGAGACCCAGATTCTTTTGCAGACGTAGTTAGAGGCTTACATGTGTTTGGAAGAAAAGTGTTGCGTGATGCAGCATTAATGGCTAGACACGTATTAATTGACTAAGGGAGGATAGAACTATGGCAACGTATGACGTAACTGGGCCAGGTGGAACTAACCGACCTGGCAGATATAATCCTGGAATAAGAACTCCTTATTTAGTGGAAAATACAATTGATGTTTCAAAAATCAATGGCGACAGTGGTGCAGCACAAAATGATGTACTACGTGTTCTTGATTTACCTGCTGAAACTTTGGTTATGGAAGCAGGAATTGAAGTGCTAACTGCACTTTCAAGTTCTGTAACTATGGACTTAGGTATTACAGGTGGAGACGTTGATATTTACGCTGATGGGGATACTAATGCGACAGGATACTCAACATTAACAGCAACAGCAAGACACGTAGCGGCAACTGCTGATACGCTTGATGTACTGGTACTTAGTGCAGCTTCAACTGCGGGTAAAATCCGTGTATGGGCAGTACTTTGTGATGTTGCAGGTGTAGATGAGAGTGACAGACAATCTGACGCTCAACACGATACAGCTCAATAATTAATACATATTTTGGGGGCTTTTTAGCCCCCTTAATTTAAGGAGAATATATGGCAACATATGATTTACGGAAGGCATCAAATATTGCTTCCGGACAAAGAAGTGTTTCTCTTGGGTCAAATAATAAAGAACTTGAGAAACGAGTATCTAATATAGAAGATAAATTAGATACAATATTAACCTTGCTTAATAAGGAGGACAACAATGACAAGGATAGACCTAAGCCCATTCAGGGCGATGACAGTGGGGTTTGACAGCTTATTTAATGATATAGCTGACTTTCGCCCAAGTAGTTACCCACCCTATAATATTGAAAAGGTGAGTGATTATGAGTATAAATTAACTTTTGCTGTAGCAGGATTTTCTGATAAAGATATTTCTGTAACACAAAAAGAAAATACTCTAGCAATTGAAGGAAACAATAATCCTTCTGAAAAAGAATATCTTTATAAAGGTATAGCAGAAAGAACATTTAAACAATCATTTAAACTATCTGAATATATGAATGTTAAAGAAGCTAAATTAAAAGATGGTATGCTTAATATAACACTGGTTCAAGATTTACCAAAAGAAAAGCAACCAAAACAAATTAAAATAAATTAAAAAAATGGGGCATCAAAATAAATAACAAAGTAATCTTGCTCTGCCCCATAAAAAAGAGTTTAAATGATTACAGTATGGTTTTTAGTAGCATTGGCATCCTATCCACATTTTCCTGCGATTACATACAAGGGATTTGGTGGTTTTCTTGAAAAAGAAGAATGTGAAGAAAGAAGAATAATAGCAGAAAATGAAATTATTGAGTTTGAAATGAAACGGGGTCTTACAGTAAATGTAAAAACATTTTGCTTAGAAATGGATGCATTTGAAAGTCAACTAAAAAAAAAGAAATTTAATGGAACAGGAGCATAATGGCAACATATTTAGTATTAACAAATAGAGTATTAAATGATTTGAATGAAGTTGAATTAACTTCATCAAATTTTAGTAGCAGTAGAGGCGTTCAAACATCTACAAAAAATTTTGTTAATCGTGCATTACATGATATTTATAATGATTTAGAAGAACTTCCAAGTTTATATAAAGAAACATATCATACTACATATGCAGGTCAAAGAGAGTATGCATTACCTACTTCTAATTCTCCAGTATCTGGAGATGCACAGTGGAGAAAAGTTGATTGGGATTCTTTTATATTAAAACCTAATGAACTTGTTACTAATGGTGAATTTACTTCTAACATAAGCGGATGGACTACTGGAGATGGAAGTCCTTCATATACTAGTAGTGGTAATGGAAGATTAAATTTAAATGATGCAGCAGCGTATCAATCTATTTCAACAGTAAAAAATACAAAATATAGATTACAAGTTAAAATTTTTAGTCCTAATAGTTCTACTAGTACTGTAGCAATAAAAGTAGGAACTACAGCAAGTGGAGGAGAAACTTTAAGTACAACTAAAAAAGTAACAAATTTTAGAGAAGGTGCTGTTTTAAATACTACATTTACAGCAGAAGCACAAACATCATATATATTTTTTGAAACTACATCTGGAGTACAAATAGATATTGATTATGTTCGTATATCAAGAGATACATATCCACAAAAATTAAAATATATGACATATGATGATTGGTGGAGACAGTATGCAGAAAGAGATTTAGATAATAATTCAGATGCATATGGTGAACCAGAATTTATTTATAAAACCCAAAGTGGAAAAATAGGTATATCCCCTATTCCTGATAGAAGTGATTATAGAATATCATTTGAATATTGGAAAGAGCATACTGAATTATCTGCCCATGGAGATGAACCAGATTTAGATGATAGATATGCAGATTTAATTGTTAAACGAGCAAAATATTATGCTTATCAATTACGTTCTGACCCTGACCATGCAGCTATTGCAAATAGAGAATATCAAGATGGACTTGATGCATTAAATAGAGATTTAATTGGAAAACCATCTTATATGAGAGATTTTAGAGTTAATTATGCCTAATACTTCACAATTACAACCAACTGTTGTTAGTTGCTATGGAGGTCTTGTATTAAACAGAGATGTTTTTACAATGAGACCTGGAGAAGCTTTACGATTACAAAATTTTGAACCTGATATAGAAGGTGGATATAAAAAAGTAAAAGGAACAGCAAAATATAATTCAACTATAGTAACACAAGTATCATCTTCGGATGAACGTTTAATGATGGTTGCTGTATTTAATGATATTATTGTAGCAGGTAGAGGTGGAACAGTTTATACTGGAACAACATCAGGAAGTTGGACTTCACGAGCAACAAGTAAAGGAACAACTTATACATATGATTTTGATAAATTTAATTATGATGGAACTGATAAAATTATAATTGCAACTGGTTCAGCAGCAGCTTTTACATTAAATACAAGTTATAGTGAAGATATAATTAATGCAACAGGTGGTGGAACTGCACCAACAAATCCTAAATATGTAAAATCATTTGCAAATCATATGTGGTATTCTGGAATGTCTGATGCAACATCAACATTACAATATTCAGGCCCATATACAGAAGATGATTTTGATACAGGTGGTGGAACAATTAAAGTTGGTGATGTTATTACTGGAATGAAAGTATTCCGTGATGAATTATTTGTTTTTTGTGAAGATAGTATATATAAAGTAACAGGAACATCTTCTAGTAATTTTGCATTAGCTGAAATTGCAAAAGATGTTGGAACATTATCTCATCATTCAATTCAAGAACTTGGTGGTGATTTAATATTTTTAGCTAAAGATGGTTTTAGAACAATTGCAGGTACAGAAAGAATTGGTGACGTAGAATTAGGAACAGTTTCAAAACAAATTCAAGCTCGTATTGCAGATATTGGATATGATAATATAACTTCTACAGTTATAGGAAGTAAATCACAATATAGATTATTTTATCCAACAACAAGTGGAACAGAATCTACATCTAAAGGGATTATTGCGGTTTTAAAAGCAAATCCAGAAACAGGAACATTAGGATATGAGTATGCAGATTTAAAAGGTGTTAAACCTGCTTGTTGTGATACAGATTTAATTAGTAATACAGAAACAACAATTTATGGTGGGTATGATGGGTATGTATATAAAATGGAATCAGGAAATGTATGGACATATGCATCAACAACAGCTAATATATCAGGATTTTATCGTTCACCCGATTTATCTTTAGGTGACCCTGGTATAAGAAAATCTATACAACGAGTGTTATTAAATTATGATACATCCGATAGTATTGATACAACAAATCAAACATTTCAATTAAGATATGATTTTGAAGATTCTGGTACTCCTCAACCAAGTGCTTATTCATTAAGAGAAGGTGGTGGAGCAAATTTTTATGGAAGCGGAAGTTATGGAAGTGGAATTTATGCAGCTGATTCAGGTATTCCTTTAGCACGACATGCTGTTGAAGGGTCAGGATTTGTAGTTGCATTAAAATTAAATGACGCAAGTAGTAAAACACCTATATCATTAAAAGGATATGAATTAGAATATGTAAACGGAGGAAGAAGATAATGGGAGATACCTATACTAGACAAAGTAGTGGTAGCATTGTAGATGGCTCAACAATAGAAGCATCTCATTTTAATGATGAGTTTGACCAATTATTAGCTGCATTTGCCGCTAGTACTGGACATACACATGATGGTACTGCTGCTGAAGGTGGGCCTGTTACTAAATTGCTTGGCAATACATTAACTTTTGGAGCAGGAACTGCAGGAACAGATATTACAATAACATTTGATGGTGAAACATCAGATGGTGTTATGTATTGGATGGAAGATGAAGACCATTTTAAATTTGCTGATGATATAGTAGTTGATAGTACAAAACGATTATATTTTAATGATGAAGGCGGTGAATATATTTATGGTGATGGCACAGATTTATATTTAACTTCTGGTGCTGATATAAACATACCTGCAAATATTGGATTAACTTTTGGTGATGATGGTGAAAAGATAGAAGGTGATGGAACTGATTTAACTATATCTGCTAATAATTTAAATGTAGATGCAGCAGCAGATATTAATCTTGATGCTGATGGTGGAGATATTTTCTTTAAAGATGGTGGAACTACTTTTGGTAGTGCAACAAATACATCTGGAAATTTAATAATCAAATCTGGTACTACTACAGCTTTAACATTTAGTGGAGCAAATGCAACATTAGCAGGTGATTTAACAATCTCTGGTGATGATTTAACAATGGGAACCAATACAAGTGGTGCAGTATTAGTTGCTGATGGAACAAATTTTAATCCAGTTGTTATATCTGGAGATATATCCATAGGAACAACAGGTACAGCTGCTATAGGAAGTGATGTTATTGTTAATGCTGATATTAATTCAAGTGCGGCAATTGCAGATTCTAAATTAGCAACTATTTCAACAGCAGATAAAGTTGCAGGTGGTGCTATTCAGATTGATAGCGGTACTGATGGAACTAGTATTACATTAGCCGATACTGATAAATTTTTAGTAG
>VTLG01004643.1_pt1 | contig 16399 bp, 23 predicted proteins | sample 4694571 | NCBI WGS metagenome assembly VTLG01 (sample SAMN12604809, study PRJNA352737) | marine metagenome | biome: ENVO:00000447; feature: ENVO:00000209|ENVO:00000569|ENVO:01000036; material: ENVO:00002151; isolation source: viral sequences binned using virsorter ...
GTCTTTAAGCTTAGACCAATCTAAACTCTTAGGCATACTCTTTAATATCTCTTTATACTCTTCTTTAGTACATTCTTTGTAAGGAGCTTGCTTAAAGTTGTGGTCATCATCTGAATGGGGGAGGAAAGCAATACCACTAACTATGTCGAAGTTATCGTACACCCAACCACCTATCATAGGCCATTCATCATCCTTAACTGATACTGTTATACTAGGTTTGTGTTCACACCAATGTTCTTGATATTGTTTCCAAAGCTCTAAATGTTCTAGTGCAGAGACTTCTTTCCTAGTTTTCGAGCCTTTAGGCGACGAGTGAGGAAAGTAGAATACAATGGACTTTCCCTCTTTGCCAAGTTCATCTTCCCAAGGAATTCCATTATCTTGAAGGAATTTGGTGACCGGATCGTCTGTAGAACCTCGTACAGACCTAATGTAATAATCGCTATGCCTACAATGAATGCCGCTAGCACTATTAACAAGCTGACTAACAGTGCCACTGGGCTTAACACAAGTAACAGCAGTGCTTTGATTGATACCAATCTTTTTAGCAAATTCTTCATTTGTTCTTACTGCCTCTTCTTTTAATGTATTGAGTAAAATATCTAATGGGATTGGTTTAAGCTTAAAGCTTACATTGTTACCAGCTAAGATATTGTTATCCATAATCCCTGTAAGACTAACACCCAACAATCTCTCTTCTTCAGTGTTTTTCTTCCATACCTTTCTTAAGTATTTGAAGTCTGTCAATGAAGATTGGAAGGTTCCCAAAATTGTAGATAATTTAACCTTTCTAGTGAGGCTTGCCAGATCATCGTCTCTCCTGCAGACAACTTCAGTGAGGTTGCAAAACTGGTTAGGTCTAAGTATGATCTCTGAACAGGGGTTAGTTCCAAAAGGAAAGTTCTCAATTCTTCTCCCATTTCTTCTAACTTGTCTGATAGCTGCATCACGATTAAATATTCCTCGTTCTCCACTCTTACTCTCCACTAATGAAAGCCACTCCCTAAGGAATATCTCTGGCTCTGGTTTCCTTTTGTAAACTGCTGAGTTGTTAGACAGTGCTCTGTATGGTGTAGTATTCCACCAGCTACCTGACTTAGCTTTACGCATCTCTAAATCATCAACATTACTAAGACTGATCAGGGCTGAACGACGAACGCCACCAGACACAACACAGTCACCTATCATACACATGATATCATGGCATTCTAGGGGTGTCAAGTGTCTACCTGCTGCTCCCTTGAAGATGGAGACACAGAAGTTCAAGAGGTCTCTTAGAGGCTCAGGTCCTGATGATGTCCCACCAAATACCTTGAGCCTAGCACCCTTAGGTCTCAGCTTACTTAAGTCCCACTTAGGTACTTGACCAACATAGAGTAGTGAGATAAGTTCTCTTAATGCTCTAGCCCATCCAGCTTTAGTATCCTGTACTATAATGATAGTATCAGAATCTTCAAAGTGTTCATTAACTAATGGAAGCTTATCAACAAAGTTCCTCTCTACTGAGAAGCCAACACCAGTGCCACACATCAATATATATAGACATTCATCAAATGCCCTAGTATGATCGATAGGTAAGTAAGAACAGTTATAACCAGCTATGTTACATCTCTCTAATGCTGGCCCTGCTGTCATTAGGCAACGCATAGAGGGCATGATCTCTAATTGTGTAATAGCTTCAAATAATTCTGCATTTAACTCTGAACTTATACTATAAGAATAATTAGAAGATAAATGCTCGTACATAAAATTAAGATATCTATGTACTGTTTCAGTCCAATCCTCTCTTCTCTTTTCTTCTTCTAACCACCTAGAGTACCTAGATTTGTAAATGAACTGTTGGTATAATGTAGGTAACTCTGTTGTCATATAACTTCTGCTCCTTTTGAATTTGTTCTATAATATTCTTGAATAAATTTTTCTACATATCCTACTTTAAATATCTTACCAACATCTATTACCTTACCATTAAAGTTAAGAGAGTAATTAAAAGCATGTAGAATACCATCCCATTCAAATACTTTTCTTTTAATCACTGCTTGTGTTGGTATAAAATCTACTAAAGTATCTTCAATCTCTATAATATGTAGATTAGGTCCGTAATCCTTTTGGAGGATGTCCCATTCTATTCCTCTACTCATTTCTATATGTTTCTTTCTGATATTTATGTAATCTATCAACTACTTCCTCTTCACTTCTCAAGAGAGGATAAAGATCAGGCTCTTTATACCATGAGCTCTTAATAACTTTACCATCAGATTTTCTCTTGTTTATCTTGCCTGTTACAGGGTCTACTTTAGTCATGTTACTTTTATGTACCCTGTTAAAAGCTGATAAGAATGGTGTTAGGTCTTTAAATTGTACTGACATACCAGATAGCACGTATTGAACATCAGCCATCTCTTTCAAAAGCTTGACTTTAGTATCATCAGTTACATTACCTTCAAATTCTAATTCACTAATGGCTTGAAGAATCTCTACCATCAACTCATTAGTCTCTTCTCTTATCAAGCCATACCGATGAAGAAGTCCTTTAATACTAAAGGGGCTATCTATAGGACCATCAGTAGCTTTAGTAAACTGAGCTACTGAGTCCTCTCTAGTTATATTCTTAAGCATTCATGACTCATTTTCTAACTCCATTAAAATATCATGCTTTTTGAGTCTCTTTTTATTATTGACTCTCTTAAGGTCTGGCATTGTTTGAGGTTGGAATTGCTTCTCTTCTAAGGCATGAGCAGCAGCAGATCTAAACTTAGGTATGTTTTTTCTCTTACGCTTCTTGCGCCTTTTATCCTTAGACATTGCATGTTCCAATCCTAGATCATCATTATTTATGTTATTCATTAATCCACATCTTTAAAATAATCCATACTTGTGATTACATCAAACTCTTCTATTTTCTCTATAGCCTTATCACTAAAAGCTTCTAAGATATTTTCTTCTTTAAGTTGAAGGATATAACAAATGTCTTCAATAGAGTACTTATCTATAATTCTATTTACTAACTCTTCAAATGTAATATTAAGCTCGTACTCTTTAGACATTTTTATATTACTTTTCTTTCTCAGATTTTGGTTCAGATGTTTTCTCTTTAGCTTCTAGTTTAGCTTTGGAAAGAGCATCACTATCACCTGTTATCTGAATCATCTCTAAAAGAGTTCTACCATTTACATAATGAATTCTATCTGCCATAGCTAATGCTGCTTCACCTACTTGTTTAGCATCAAAATAAGTAGGATACCTCTCATCATATTCATCATCATTAGTGACTTCTACTACAATTTTTGCTGACATTATCTATATTCCTTCTTAATTGTTTCTGTTGCTATGAAATCTGGTTCATAATATCCATTGTCTACATTCTTCATTAATGTAACACCGCTGGTCCATCTATTGTAACCAGCACCTACATAAGTAGGTTTATAATCTCCAAACCATCCACCAACTAAACCTACCATCTTCTTACCATCTGCTCTAGTCTTTATGCAAATATCATAAATATGTGAGTGAGCTACTACTGTAGACATATAAGTAGTATTGAGTAATATTGTAGCAGGATTTATACCTGCTGTAGCATTAGATGTATTACCGTTAGTTACATAGTGGGCAAAGAGAATATCATTTAAGAACATGTAACCTGGATGATCTCCATCATAAGGTACTACGATGTCCCAGTTGTAATGTAAATCTAAATCCTTTGTTATATTTAACTTACCTTCAAGAAGAACTGGATTAGCCTCTACTACTTTATTACCCCTATGTTCATGATTTCCTATATGTTTAACTCTTAGTGGGAATGCTTTCTTGTTCTTTCTATATTGCCACCATAGTTTATCTTGAGCATCTAAGGAATGTTCGCAATCTTTTGCATACCTACGATTGTTAAACTCTACTTTCTTATTAGTATCATATTTACAGAGACTAGCAAAGTCTGTAAAATCTCCAATCTCTACTACAAAGTCAGGTCTTATATCATATACTAATTTACCTAAAGCTTCGAATCTTTTGTTATCATGTTCTGGCTCTGAGTGAGCATCTGGTATAAATAGACCTAGCTTTAACTTACTGTTTTTTATTTTCATTTTATTGTATCAACCATGCTAAAGGAACTTCCTTTCCTATATGATATAAGAATCCATTTTTCTTACACCAATCACTATATAAAGTTTTAGAATTTTTATTTATCTTCTGGTCTCTACCAAAGATGAATCTGATGTCTAGGTCAGGAAACTGCTCTTGAATCAAGAGATGCTTCTGTCTATCTTTGGTGACGAACCTCCCCTTAGTCTCAATGATTAGAATCTCTTTGTTGGGGAGGACAATGATCCAATCAGGTGTATAGGTATGCAGTGATTCAGGGATAGTATAGGCGATCTTCATAGTCTCATATGAAAACTTAATCTTCTGTTTCTTCTTAATGCTTTTGAGGAAGTCACCTATGTCCTTCTCAAAGCCAGACTTATAGCCTTCTGCTCTACCCCTGTGGTTCTTCTTCCTGCTGTACCTGTTCTTTGCCATTATGCTCCTTTACAAATTCACTCAATAGGTCCACCAAATGAGGGTTGTCAACGAAGACAGACAGAAGACCATTAGCCATTGGCTTTACACAGTCCTCTTCTAACTCATTATTAGGATAAGGCACACCCCATATGTAATTGATACCGTGAAACAACTCATGGAGCAGAGTGTTGATAGCTTCACTCTTAGGGGTGTCCTTGGTAGTTATCTCTATCTTATGTGTTGTCCTATGGCATCTGCCTTCACTATGCTCATCGATATTCTCTTTGATAGAATAGTTAGCGTACCCAATCTTAATTGATTTAGGTAACTTCAGCCTCTTCTCCATCTCTCTGGTCCATATCCTCCACTGTCTTGTCGATGATGTACTGCTTGAAAGTACCTAAGTAATTACTTAGTTCTTCGAAGAAAATCATAGCAGCCTCTGTAGTACTCTCTCTAGTTTTACCTACTATATCTCCTTCATTTGTAATACCTAAAAGTATTTGATTATTATCATTATAGAAGACATAAGCAAAGTTCTTCTTCTCTACTTCTTCTTTAGTATAATCTAAGTAATCTTCTATGTCAATAGTTTTTTTATCTTCTTGATCTCTCATATGCTCCGTCCAATTTCATTAATAACAAATCAGTTTTCATTTAACTTCTCTATTCCATCAAAGGCACCCTCTTCTTTAAGTTTCAATTGACTATAAGTATGAAGAGCATCTAGAAAATTCTCCCACCATAGATCACTACCACAGTTAATACAAGGAGGTCTGATTGCTTTATCAAAGTAATGCCTGTATCTTAAGTCAATAGGTATAAAATCTTTATCTAAGTGTACATCATCTTCAATCCTAATGTTTCTAGATATAGCGAACATTCTTTCACTGCAGACAGGACAAGAGATAATTTCGTCCTTCTTCATTAGGTATTCATCAATTGGTTTTTTCTTCTTCATCTAACTCCTCTTGATCTATCATCCTAGCTTTATATTGTCCTTTGAATCTAGCTACGAATCTAAAGTTTCCTACTATGTAGTAATCTTTATACTTTATTTCTTTCTTTTTTTTCTTACTCATTTAAATAAATCTATTATATTGTATTCATAGTATATATACCACTATCACAACGACAGCTATGTAACACATAATTACTATGTCGTCTTGGTTAAAAATTAATACATACCTTCTTATAATTCCTTAACTCTGGGCATCTTGTTTACTTCTACAAGTTCCTTAACACCATCAGAATATTGAAACCTTCTAATACCTAAACCATGATTGGTATCTTTCCAACAATCATACTTGTAAGGACACCATCCGCATTCAAAGGATAGTTTCATATTACCTGACTTACCATCTGGTACTGGCTTATAACACTTCTTTACTGGCTTATCTTTGGATTTAATTACTCTACGTATATGATCAATTCTTTCCTTGGCATTAATAAGTTCAAAGCCTTCAACCTTAAGAGTACACATCTCTCCATTCGCCTTGTTAATGACAAAGAAATAAGCATGATCTCTTCCATCTGCTTCAGCATATGAACTAAGTTGAGGTATATAACCAAAAGGATCGTTCTGTAAGATTGAGCCAGTTTTGAATTTGGTAAAGTTGAAAGCACTAGCAGATTTTATATCAACGAGTTCGCCATCAATATCACAGTCTTTACTTCCTTTTACACCATTTATTTCTACTTTCTTCTGTTGTTCAGTTACTTTGTGCCCAGCTTCCTTAGTCATAAAAATAAGGAGAGCTTCTATTAAGTCTCCATATAAAAAGACAATCCTAGTTTGTGCTGTAATACCTTTAGAGATATCAGAGTTAAACTCATACCATAATTTTCTATCTGGTGAGCCTACATTAGACATCCTAAGATACAAATCTTGATCAGGGCCATAAGCTTTCATTATTGTTTTCTTAATTGCATCTAGAAATTCATTAAAAGCTTTACCACTAACTATATGTTTAGGGTCTTCAAGAGAAGAGTGAATATCCTCTATGAGAGTATCTATTGTTTTCTTCATTTATTTTCCATATAAAAATAGGGTTGATCTTAAATTCTTAGTTAGCCTCTAGTTTTCAGAAGCATGAATCTAGAATCAACCCTATCTTAACTCGTATTGTTACTTAAAAAGGAATCTCATCATCGAGATCATCATTTGAGGCTTTTCCAAGAGTCTCTGTATCATCTACGAAACCGTCATCCTCTTCACCGAACTCATCCTCTTCTTTATCGTAACGGACAAGCTCTAGAACCTGCACTCCATTAAGATTGAATGCAACTCCTTTCTTACCTTTAAAGTTATAGTCGTAAGGATTAAAAGATACGTTTACCTTTGAACCATTACCAACTGTAACATTAAGAGGGTTCTTTTTAGAATCGACCAATTTAGGTGGAAGATTCTCTGTGCCATCCTTCCTAAACTGTAATCTCTTAAAGTTAACATAGTCTCCTCTATCTTCATCATTCTTGATCCTATCTTTTAATGATGGATGTTCTTTAAGAACTTTCTTAACTTTAGCATCCTTAAGATCAATCGAGAGATCAATCTTGTAAGCTGGATCAAACATAGTGTTTGGTCGAGTGATAGATGCCCAGTGGGCAATTCCTTGTAATACTGTCATATACATTATTCCTTTCTATATATTATATTATCTATACCTTATCTTACCTATAGAGTATCATAGGTATCTCTCTCTGTCAAGTCTCTAAATCACTTTAATGTGTTTCACTCCAGTTCTTTCCTATTTTATATTTTCCATTTAGTGGGACATTCATCTTGAACTTTATACCAGTGTCAACAAGAGCTTGGACCTGAATCCTACCCAACTGTTCTGCATCTTCTTTGGTTCCGATGACTTCAGTTTGCCACTCATCATGGACCCAAGCTACTTGTTTGAATTCGATTCCTTTTCTTCTAACTTCTCTCTGCCACAATATGTTAGCATATTTCATTATACTCTGTTCATCACCTTGAAGGAAAACAGACAGAGCATAGTGTTCAGCTTTAATAGGAATCTTCCTACCGTCAAGACCACGATAGAATCCTCTCTTAGTTGCTATTGAAGCTCTTTGTTTTAACTTCTTGAGTCCTGGTATCTTTTTCAAGAAGAGTTTTTGTGCTTCTACAGCTTTATTATAGCTGCAATGAAGGATACTTGCAACCTTTTTATTTCCTGCTCCCAGTAGCCAAGCATAAATAAATGTCTTAGCATGGTCTCTCTCTTTACAGGAGGAACCAAGGGATGCCATATGCTTAGTATGGATGTCTCCTTCTATAACTTCATTTGTGTATTCTGGACTATTGATATGATGTGCAAGTATCCTTAGCTGAATACCAGTTGCATCAGTACCAACCAACCAATTCTTTTCATCTACCACCCAACAAGTTCTACATTCCTTTCCATATGGTGAATAAGAAGCAACAGGATTACCCATATTAGGATTACTATGACTTGCCCTATGGGTAATAGCTCCGATACTAAATACAGTTCCATGAACTCTACCATCTTTTCCTAAATTATCTAACCATTGCTCTCTAAGGAGTTTCCATCTGCTAGTCAGCATTTGCCATTCAGCTAGTTTCTTAATAGCCTCTGGAGCTTCATCCTTAATTGTTGCTAGGTTAGTCTCATTGATCTTCCAGGAACCTCCTGGTGTAGGGTCTGTAGGCTTCCACCAAGGCTTCAATCTCTCTACCTTCTGTTTAGTTGATCCAAGGTTAAACTCTTCAAACTCTACAGAAGAAAATTCCCCTCCAACAATTTCATTCCAATCCTCCAGCCAACGAAGACCAACAGAGCTATAAGACTCACCAGACTTAAGCATTCTAGGAATAATTCTTTTGATGAATTTTGCTCTAGGAGGAAAGTATCTTTGAATTTCTTCTTCGATAGTATCTGCTTTAGATTTAAGCTTAATGAATAACTTGTGTGTTCTTTCCTCATTTAATTTAAATCCATTCTTTTTTTGAACATTTAAAATATGTTGTTGATGATGTTCAATCCATCTAGATAGTTTAGAAAATTTATTGTCGTATTTTTGTAAGAAAATGTCTAGTAAGTAATTAATTTCAACATCACTTTTGCAACGTCGTAGCATCTCAGGAGAGAACTGAGACCAATCATTATGTTCTGGTTTATCTATACCTAAAGCTATACCCCATCTAGCTAGTGAGTGTCCACCATTCCTTACAGGGTTATATAATCTAGATAAAATAAGTGTATCTCTGATATCATCAATTTTAATCTTAGTACCTAAGAGCCTATTAAAAGCTGGTGCATCATAGCCTATAAAGTTATGACCAATCCAAAGCTCTACATCTTTAACAAACTTAGGGAAGTCATCATAGACTTCATCTTCTACAAACTTAAAGATTTCTCCTGTGTCTCTATCTTTAGCTACAATACACCACAGTTTGGTAGGTTCTAAGCCATCGCCTTCACTGTCGCATATTACTTTCATCTATATTGGCCTATTATTTATATTTCTCAATGATTGATGATGAGAGGACATCTCATTCAATAAGTACAATACGCTCTCATCTAACTCTTCAAAGCCTTCAATTAATTCATTGATTTTGTTAACAAGATCATTGACATGGTAAGTTTCAAATGTTTTATATTCTTTCATCTTTTCCATTACATTAATAATCTCCTTCTTTACATTGAAGACAGATGTAACCTTCATCACGCCACATTTTTACTACTCTATTTCTGTCCTCAACAATAAAATGAATCTTGAAATTTTTTTCTAATTTTTTAAGCTGTTCTAACTTAAACACTGTATCTGATCTGTGATCATTCTTAGGTCTCATTATTAGATGATCATAACTTACTTCATTATCTCTCAACCATTTAACAGTATTCTTCTTAACTGAATCATTTCTACCAGTAAGAATAATGATATCAATAAAATTACTATACAAATGATTCAACATAAACTTGATTGGTTTAACTACAATATCGTCACTAATACTATTATGAAATTTATTCCAGTTAGCTTTCTTATTCCAAGAGCCATCAGGATTTTCATAACCTTTAAGATAGTGTACACGATGACTAATATTAGCTATAGTACCATCAAGATCAAATATTATAGCTTCTTTTTTCATTATATTTCATGTCTTTCTTTCCATATATAATCTACACAAGCTTCTTTAAACAATTGATTAGCTAGCTCACAACTCTCTTTCCATCTCTTCCATCTATTATCACTAGGATGAATAGAAACAACTTTCTTGATACCTGCTTGAATAATATTAAGAGCACATGAGGAGCAAGGTGGAAGAGGCCAAGTATACAGTGTATAACCTTTCATATCTTCTTTACAGAATATCATAGCATTATTTTCTGCATGAAGTATTCTTTTATATTTTTCTTCTCTGTTCTTTAAAAAATATGTATCATCCATAATTCTTTGAGGGAACCCATTATAAGCTAATGAAGCAATAGTATTATTAGGTCTAGTTATAACAGCAGCTACTTGAGTACTAGGGTCTTTAGATTTCTTTAGTGCCCAGAACTCACACAGAGCTAAGAAGTCTTGATCTTTTTTAGTTAGTTTTTTCATTTTCTACTAACTTTCTATACTCACACTGATTCATTATCTTTTTCCTCTTCAAAATCATCTTGTGTTAGTTGAGGATTATCAATCTCAATTAACCTACCTGTCTCTTTACCATATTCAAGATAACAAGCTGGTCCTGTAAGACCTGAGAACCTGTTCTTAAGAACTCTGATCAGTGTAGTATTCCTGATATGTTCATCCTCATTCTGTCCATCTCTTTCTAAACCTAAGACCATATTAGATAGTTGGCCAATACCAGCAGTTCCTCGTAGCTCTGAGAGGCTCGTCTGACCACCTTCTTCATGCGGCTTACCTGAGGGCCTTTTACTATGAGAGACCATGATAAGCAGTATCCCTAGCTCCATACAGAGCTTCTTTAGCTTGGTTGCTACCTCATCAAGAGCTTTCCTTTCATCTCCTTGACTTTGGTCGGATACTATGATCGAAATATGATCTAAGAAAATAATCTTACAGTTAGCTACTCTACCTAGATATCTGATCTTATTTACAATAGTATTAATATTACTCTCACCAAAACTATCATAGTAGTATACTCTCTTTGTACCTAAGGTCTCGTTGAAAGCATCTTTATATTCTTTATCAGTGTACTCTGCTATTGGAAGGTGTAGAGGTTTGTTTGCTTGAATAGACATTAAACCTTCAGCACTCTCTTCTACAGATTCTTCTAAAAATAGACCACCGATATTATAATCTGTAGTCTTTAAAAAATGATATGCCAATTCTCTTAAGACTTGAGTCTTACCCATACCAGAGCCAGCAGTTAAGGTCCACATCTCAGTCAATCTAATACCATAAGTGAGATCATTAAGACTACCCCAAGGTAAGTCGATACACTCTATTTCTTTCTTATTTTTGAGTCTCTCAAAGAGATCAGAGCCTAAGATAATGTTATCTGGCATTACTGGTTGAGCTTTCCACCATTGATCTACGAAAGCTGTAGTCTTATTATTGTTAAGATATTGACAAGGGTCTTTGTAAATACTTAAAGTAACTTTTCTACATTTAGAGGGTGCAAAGAGTTCAGTAATATCTGATGCTGCTTTATTACCAGCTTCATCATTATCCAAAGCTAGGACGATATTATCAAAGCTATCTACCCATTCCCAGTTATCAACTATATTTCTCTTAGCCATAGAAGAATTGAAAACAGAGACAACAACAGACCTATCATCACTACCTAACATCTGCCAAGCAGCTAAAGCGTCTAGTTCACCTTCTACTATTGTAAGGTATTTACCTCCAGGTGTAAAGAGTTGCTGTCCAAATAATGCCAAATCTTTCATACTACCCTCAGTATGAAACTCTTTATTTATTACTCTTCTAATCTTTGATCCTATTCTCTCTGAACAAGCTTTATTAAAGTAAGGATAAACATGCTTTACTGTCTCTTTCTTAGTATTGACAATTAGTTCAACTCCATACTTCTGTACTGTTTTGGCAGCTATCTTTCTCTCACCAATAGCTCCTGGCTTTCCTTTTGTCTTTAACTTAGAAGACTTCACTGATTCTTCAGTCTTCTTCTTATCTACCATATACTCTCCTTCTACTTTCTTGTAGTATTTACCACCACAAGAGCCGAAACAATAGCCGTGGCCATCGTCGTAAATAGCAAATCCATCACTGCTTTCACCACAGGGACAAGCTTGATGTATTTTTATTTGTTTAGATTCTTTCATTTATTGCCTTGTCACCATTTGAATCCAAAAGGAATTTAACAAAAGGATCACCATAATTTTCAACAGTGATCCCCTCTCTAAAAACTCTACGAGAGATATTTAAACAAGATGTGCAGGGTTCATAAAACTTACCTATCTTGTGAAATTTTATCTCTCGTAGTTTCAAGGTTTTGTTACAGATATAGCACTTCATTTTTTTATTTTTTTCCAATTTTTAAGGTTATCATGAATAACAAATTGTATTAAGCTCTCTTAAAAGTTCACTAGTAATAAGGTTTATTTCATTAGAATTTATATATTCTAAATTAGATACTAAATCTTTAGCTTCTTCAAAGGAGAGTGTAATTGTTATATTGTCTGGAATAATTTCCATAATTCTTAACGCCAATCTTCGTCGTAATCTTCTGGATCATCTTCGTAATAATCATTTTCATTATCGGGATCATAGTCACCATCAAGACCATCATGATAGCCACGATCATACTCTAATGTATTACCTGAAGAGTCATAAACTGCATCATCATAAACAGGCTTATCCCAATCAAAGATTTCACCTACTACCTCATAACGCCAAGTACGACCCTTAGCATTATTATAATCACTAGGAATAGCAACTACATCGGCAGGGTTAACCTTAACCTTCATGACACGATGACGGTCACCAATACCATATTGTGGAAGGTAAGAGTGTGAACAGAAATGCAGACCAGCAGAACAAGTCCTCTCTCTATTGTCATCTACATCCCTACGAGGCATGGAAGGAGTATCTCCTATATGATTACTAATCGTACCAGTGTAACAATCCATATAATCACGATTAACAAACTTGTAAGCTAAGAAACAACCATCTTCTGTAAGAGGAATATCATTAGCCTCTAAGAAAAGATAGAGTTCTTCTCTAGCTGTACGAGAAGAATTGTTGTTAAGGTTATTCATGAAGTTTAACATAGCTTGAACATTTCTACCCTCATACATCATATCTAAGATACGAGTTGTAAGGACATTATGAAATGGTTTACCATGATGTAAAACTTCACCATTTTCTACAGTGAAAGCACCAGCAGAATACTTCTTTATAGCTGTGGCTACATCAATACGCTCAATAGCTTGATTGTAACGACCAGCAACTAAGTCTTCTACCACTGTGTTAAAAGATTTATTCTCTCTAGGTAACTGAAAAACCTTACCATGATGGTAAAATGAGAGCCCATCTTCACCAATATTAAAGCTAATATGCGACATATTATTTTCCTTTCTATGTCTGTAATATATATACTTTATTTACTTTATTAATTACTTTATATAAATAGTATACTAAACTTTTACTAAAGTGTCAACTCTAAATAACTAATTACTGCACTTTTATCTTTATTATCTAAAACATTATTTTTTATAGAATCTCCAATCATATTATACAATGGAAACTTTGTTTTAACAGCTTGAACTGTTTTTCTTAAACTTTCGATATCATATTTACTATTATTGATGTAATCTTTTAAATTATTATCTCCTATCATGCGAGATTCTAAGTTTAATGTTTCAAGTAAATCTATCTTTTCACCATTAAGTGTAAATTCATATGATTTTTTAGTATCATTTTCCCAATTTAAGATCATCTTATTTAAATTAGAATTTAATGATCCCTTAGCATACAATATAGTTCTTAATCTATAGACTACATCATACAAGTTACATACTTCATTTCTAGAATTCTCTTTATCAAGTTTGTTTTTGTTTTGTTTTATAATAATAGATATCTTCTTTTTTAACATAGAGAAGTATTCATCTTTAGTCTCAAACTCATCTAAGATTTTCTTAGATGACTTAGGTATACCATATATATTACCATTATATATACCTGCTTTTTTAGCAAAACTTCTAATATCTTTTATAACTTCCTTCATATTAGTCTCACCATCAAACGGTCTCCATTGATTCATATTGATGTAGACTAAATTAGTATTGTAATCGAATGTCTTTAAATCAACTGGGCTCCAATTAATTTGGATTATAGGATCAGAAGAATTATTCCAACGATAATTATTTTTATAATTAATAGAACCTAACTTATAGATTTCAAATCCTGCTTTACCATTACTTTGTTTATCAGCTTTAGGAGGATCAGGCATATCTTCTGCTAGTAATATTGTAGGACATCCACCTAACTGATCAGTAATAGATTTTAATGTTCCATCAGGTGTATTCTCATTAGCTCTAAAAATATAAACTATACATTCTTGAGTATTAAAATTTATTTCAGGTTTTATATTTACATCTAATTTAAATTTCTGATAATGAGATTGAGTTACAGTATAGTATTGTAAGAAATACTCTTGAAGATAGTATCTAATTTTACTCAAATGGCCTTTAGTAGATGAGTTAAAATAAATTAAGATAGATTTTTTATTAGGTTCGATTTTGAATTCATCTTTATTGGGTTTTTTAGAATTAGTTCTAGAGTATAAATTTGCCTTCATTCCTTCTGATATTACTTCTCTATCAGGATGAAGTATGTTACTGTTCTTTTTATAGAAAGAACCTGCGTAACCACCCCAAACATTTTCAGTTAATCTAAATACTTTTAATACAGAATAATCTTCTTGATCATTATCTTTTTCTATTATACGAGGAATCTTTATATTAATATAGTTAGAATCAATAAGTTCTCCATTCCATTTAACATCTTCAAATAAAATATTTATTGAATTACTTGGTGTATACGTTCCATAAGAAGTATCACCAAATAGAGTTTTATAATCTTCCTTTAGTACTCTAAGACCTAGAGTAGCTTCCCATTTAGTCTTGTAATTTTTTATTTTGTTATTAATATCAGTTTTAAGTTCTTCCATAACTGAAGATAGTTTAGTAGTCAAAGCTCTCAAAGTCTTTTTTGTATATTCTAAATCTTCTCTAGAAGCTGCTACATCTAAATCACCTATTTCAAAGTTAACGATTAAGTTAGTGAGTAGAGAGCCATATTTTTCATAGAACTTTCTCTCAGCTTCTTTTAAGATTACTTTATTAATATTATAAGCTACATTACCTTGGATTACTCTTAATGTATATTCATCATTTCTAATCTTTTTTCTATCTTGATAACTAAGATTAGAGTAATCTTGTTTGTAAAAGTACCAATCTTTACCTTTAAAAATTTTTGTAAATGTTGTTAATTTAAAATCTTGAACTCCAATGACTTTAGGTTTAGTACTTTGGAACCAAGAGACTATATATTTACATTTATCTAAGAATATTGGTACATCTTCTTTCTTTACTGCTATTGTAATAGTCATACCAGTATTTTTATACCAAGGTTCTTCATGTACAAGAGAGATTTGAGGAAAGCCTTCCTCTCCTATATAACAAGAATATATTCTTTTCATACCACCATGCCTAGACTCAACAGTAAACTGTTCAGTATAACTGAATGGTGATTTGCTTCCTAAACCCAAGGCACCAATATAATCATTACTGTCTGTTTTTGTACTTTCAAAGTATGTAGTATACAAGTTTAAAGTTTCATCATGGGACAGTCCAATACCATAGTCTTCAATATAAAGATAAGGTTCTAAAGCATTAGGTAGATGAATAACAAAAGGTACATCTGTATTACCTTTAGCTACGTGACCATCCCAAGCATTACAAGATAACTCTCTAATAATAGCCATATGCTTATCAGCATAAAGACCACTAGATAGAATCTTGAAAGCTTTAGCTGAACTAGTAATAGTGAATTGAGTAGTATCTCTCAATCCTTTACTAATAATTTTTTTCTTATCCTGATTCAACTTCATGTTTTATTTCTTTCTCTAATTCAATATCCAATACATCATAGAGAACCTCTACTTCTTTTGGAGATAAATACAAAGCATGGCCAGTTTCATCTATAATAGTGATACAACCATTACTATATGCAAATATCTGTTTGTCGTTAGCTTTAAACATCATAAATTATTTATCCTATACATTAACATACTGATTATAGCATCTGAGATTTCAAGTCATCAAATTTACTTTCTTTAAACTCTCTTTCATTATTCCAACTTCCTTTAATCTTACCTCTCAGGAAATCAAAAACATCTTTCTTTTCTTTGAATACAGCAATAGTAATCCATCTTTTCGTCTTTAAAAACTCAGGAAGAATAAGGTTCTTTATACCTCTTTCTTTTTGATAAGAAATAAAAGAATCTCTATCAAGCTTAGTATGAGGGTCTAACATGTATTCACTAGCCATCCACCATTTATCATATTTTCTTCTTAAGATTTCATATTTATTAGGATTGAAAAATCTTTTAGTTTTAACCATTTAAGTCTCCTGTATAGACACTATCAGTAAAAATAACTATTTCTTTTTCTGGAGAAATCTCTGAATGTGTTGTATAAATAACAAGAGTAATATCAGATTCTTTAATAAAGTGAAAACAAACATCACAAGGTTTAGAATTTCTTACTTCTCCTTGTTTATTAACTCTAGCAACATATAATGTAGCACCCTCTGGAATATTATCCATACCATATCTAAACATAGAGTGTGTCTCAGCATGAAGATAAGGAAACTCTGTATGAGAAACTAGAGTAGGATGTGTCTTATATTGATTAAACCCTGCACTAAGGAACTTTCCTTTATG
>VTLG01006364.1_pt1 | contig 16398 bp, 9 predicted proteins | sample 4694571 | NCBI WGS metagenome assembly VTLG01 (sample SAMN12604809, study PRJNA352737) | marine metagenome | biome: ENVO:00000447; feature: ENVO:00000209|ENVO:00000569|ENVO:01000036; material: ENVO:00002151; isolation source: viral sequences binned using virsorter ...
AACTAACTCGTTCATTTGAAAGATTTGGATTTGATCCAGGCACACTTGATGGATCTGACAATCTTGTTGATAATCCATTATCAAAAGAACCAGATGGTACAACTGATGTTACTGATGAAATAAAAGCCGTATGTAATGCAATTTGGACTACATCAATCAAAGATGCATGGAAAGCACACTTAATCGCAACCAAACCATCCTAAATACTAATAAAACGAAATGGCATATATAGGTATCGGGCCCGCATCATTTACGAATAATCTGACTAATGTCCAAATTCTTGACGACATTAGTGGGGATTTTGATGGTAATACACCAACTTTTAACTTAACTGCTAATGATGTACCTTTTCATGCTGTTTCGGATAGAGCTTTAATGGTCATCCTTGGTGGTGTTATACAAGCGCCAGGAGTAGACTATACAATTAATTTAGCACAGATAACTTTTACAACTAATCCTGTATCAGGATTAACATTTTATGCGAGAAATATATATGGTTTAAATGCACTTAATGGTGTTAATGATGGTATAGTTGGCCCTTATAGTTTAACTACTGGTGGCCCATCATGGGATACTAGTGGTAATACTACAATTAGTGGCAACTTAACAGTACAAGGTGCTACAACTACGATTCAGAGTACTACATTAGATGTAATAGATAAGGATATTAAATTAGCATCGAATCAGAGTAATAATGCAGGGATTGATACAGCAGGATTACTTTGGGGTACTACAGCAGTTAAGTTAAAGTATTATAATAATGGTGGTACAAATCCTGGCTTAAATATTGAAGGAACGAATGTTGGTATAGGACAATCAGCTCCAGAACATGCATTAGACATTCTAAAAACAAGTGGTGCTGCTAATTTAAGATTAAAGACAAGTGCTAATTCATTTAATTCATTTATAATGGATTCAAACAGGGCTGCTGATACCCAGTTTGCAATTATAGATGGAAGATGGAATGGTAATGTAGTTAATAGAATCCAATTTGTAACTGGTGGTGATGGAACGAATAAAGATGATGGTTATATGGCATTCCACACTAGAGAAAGTGGACAAAGTTTAGCTGAAAGACTCACCATCACATCAGCAGGTCACATAACGCCAGGTGCTGCAGGTACTCAAGATTTAGGTAGTACTTCAAAAGAATTTAGACATATCTATCATGGTGATAGTGGAAAAGCATTTTTTGGATTAGATCAAGATTTAAGTGTTTATCATAATAATTCACACGCTTACATACAAAATTCAACTGGTTCTTTATTAGTTGAAGGAAATAGTGTTGTACTTAGAAGTCTGTCACAAGAAAATTATCTAGTAGGTACTGTAAATGGATCCGTTGAGCTCTACGATAATAATATAAAAACCTTCCAAACTGATGCTAATGGAATACGAGTTTTAGGGCCAGATGGAGGAGTGGGAAATATTGAATTGTTTGCTGACAGAGGAGATGATAATGCTGATAAATGGAGATTCCAAGCAACTGCATCAGGTTCAAACCTTAGTATTCAAAATTATGTAAATGGTTCTTGGGAAACAAGTGTAAAAGCTACAGGTAACTCACATACTGAACTCTATCATGGTGATGACATTAGGTTCCGAACCAATGGGGATGGAGCAGAATTTTTTGATAGTGATAATAACTGTAATGTCTACTTTACATGTAATGGAACAAGACGAGGTTATCTTTTTGTTGATGCAACAAATGGTGGAAAGATTGGATTTATGGATCCACAAAACCATTGGTTAATAAGTGGTACAAAAAATTCATCTGTTGACCTCTATCATGATAATACACTTAGATTGCAAACAAGCTCAACGGGAATTACAGTAACAGGAGAAGTCGCAGCAACACAAGACTATCCAAACTATAGACCATTAATAAATTGGAATTTTGCAGCAACTAAAAAGTTAGATTCAAGACTAACATATACAAGAACTGGAGCTGCATCATACGTTGATCAACTTGGTAAAGTTGTATTGGTTGGTGCTAATGTTCCAAGATTTGATCATGATCCATTAACAGGAGAATGTAAAGGATTATTAATTGAACCTAGTAGAACTAATATACTTCCAAATAGTTTTGATACAGAATCTGCTTGGAATTCAGGTAGTGCTGGAACACTTACTAGAAATGCAGGTATTGCTCCTGATGGAACAATGACTGCTACCAAAGCAGCTATATCATCAAATGATATAGATACCAGTCCTGCTCTTGGCCCAGCGAGTGCAGGTGCCACTACTCAGATAACAATATCAGGATCTACTACATATACTCTTTCTATATGGGCTAAAGCAAGTACAACAGCACAAGTCGGTAATAACTTTAAGGTAAGATGGAAACGTATTACAGGAGATTCAGTTTCAGCAGAAACTACCTTTGCTCTTACAGCAGATTGGCAACGTTATAGTACTACTGGAACAACTGCAGCTAATAATACTACGATGTCTTGTTATGTTGGAGGAGTTAGTGGTAGTGAAGCATTAGTTTGGGGTGCTCAATTAGAAGTAGGAAGTTATGCAACTTCACTTATTCCAACATATGGATCATCAAGAACTCGTGGATCAGATTTTGCTTATCTAGATGGAACTGCTGGAACAGAATTTGATGATATATATGATCCACTTCAAGGAACATTTGTAATTGATTGGTTTAATGATCCTAATGGTAATTTTAATGATGGATATGTCTTTGCTCTTGATGATGGAAGTGGAAATAATAGAATAGGAGCTGTTAATAGTAATAATTATCAAGTAACTGTAGTTGCAGGTGGTAGTAGTCAAGGAACCAGAGATCTTGGATCTATTAATTCTGGTAAGAATAAAATAGCATTCACATATAAGCATAATGATCAAGCAACATCATTGAATGGAAGTGATGTCAGTGTAGATACTTCCAGTACAGTACCATCATTTACAGGTAGTAAGTATTGGTGGCTTGGTTTACGTCAAGGAGCATATGATCAGCTTGGAGGATATATTTCTAATTTTAGTTATTATCCTAGAAGATTAACTAATGCTCAGTTGAAGAATCTATCTTCATAATAAATACATCAGGAGAGAATTAACTAATGCCTAACATAGTAGGAACATCTTTTAATCAAGTACCAACAAATGGAATGTTGGGTGGATTAGCATATCAAGATACTGATAATGCAGTAATAAAAGGTGCAGAGATAGAAAATATTAGTGCTATTAAGGCAAAGATTTCTCAGTCAGCTAATAGAATTTTTGTATATGATACTAGAAAGGATAGTGATGGTGGTGCATGGAGAAAAAGATGTAGTAGAACAAGTTGGTATAATGAAACTTTAGGTACAGCACAAAGAGGAGTTAGAAAAGAATTTCCTTCTGTTGCTGTGATTGTATCTTATAATAATGGAGTCGTAATTCATGATGGTGATGATCCATCACTACCAATGTGGATGGAACTTTGGCAATATCAAAATAACAGTTCTGGTAATACCGAATGGTGGGGCGGTAGTGGTGCTGCTGGAGGTATTGCTGGTATGAATGGTGAATTTGCAGTTACTTTAGGTAGTAGTGCTAGAGTTGTTAATTTTATTAAAGATAAGTTTACTGTATGGTATACGCCAGCTGCTGGCCTTCTTTATCAGGTAAATCATGGTATTTCTGATAGAAATAAAGCATCGAATAATTGGTATAAAGCGGATGAGGATTATAGAACGATTACTGGTTCTCCTCATGAAATTTCAGTAAATGTTATGCCTTATGCAGAGGTTCATCCACATACAGGATTACCTATTCCAACGTATTGTGTTACTACACCTACTGCAACACATGTTATAGAATCAACTTTTGCTAAAACATATGATACATGGGCAACGACAAGTGGATATGAAGCTCAATATAGATCTGTAATAAAACATGGTAGATTATATCTGATGGCAAATCCAAGAATACTTTATACTTACGATTTACCTTTGACACAGGATAGAAGTAGTGGAACTCTTGCTGGATATAGTGGAATACATTGGTTGACTGCTTTACAATCATCTGGTACTGCTGCATCTACTGCTAGTTTAGCAGTTACAAATAGTGGTGATATAGCAATTGGAACATCATCAGAATTACTTCTTGTTAAACCTAATTTGGGTCGATCTAATATTCTAGATACTGCATATAAAAAAGTTGCTTCTATAGGAAGTGTTTGGAATACTGGATGGCAATCAGGAAAGTCTATGCTTGCAACTATGTCAACTACTGTAGAGTCATCTAGTTTAACTCCTCCTTATGATAATGGAAATCTTCTTACGAATGGTACATTCTTACATGCTTCTAATGGATGGACTGTTGATCTTGCTAATAGTAATGGTGGTAGTATTACAATTAATAATCCTGTTGGTGCTGTTGCATGGACACAAGGATCAAACTCTGTTTGGTTGAATATATGGCAAGATATTACTACAGTTGTTGGTGCTCATTATGAGGTTGAATTTCGGGTTGATTCAACTAATACTAATGCTAATTGGCAAGTTCATGCTCAGAATACTGTTATAATGGGATATGGAATATCAAATGGAGGTAGTTCAACACAATTAGGAAAAGGTAATCATTATGCTGATTTTACAGCAGTTGGTACATCTACTCGTATTCGTATACGACAAGGTGGTGGTTCAACTGTAACTGGTCAATGTGGACATATTTGTGTCAGAAGAGTATTAGTGAAGAATGGAAACTTTAGATATGATGCAGCTGGATGGACTGCAACAAACGGTGCTACTTTAAGTCAAGAAGCAGGTGTATTGAAGATGGTAGGAGGTACTACTGATTACCCAAGAGCATCACAAGATGTTGGTGGATTGACACAAGGTAAGAGATATGTATTTGTTGGGGAAGGACATTGGTCTGGACATTCATATATTATAACACTTTCTGATGCAGCAAGTGCTAACCCTACTAGTGGATGGAAGACTACAAATGCATTTAGATGGACATATTATTTTGTTGCAGCATCTACTAACCTAGTCGTAACTTGTCAGGGTAGTGCTAATGATAATATAACTCATTACTTTAATAATATAAGTGTTAAAGAAGTTGATGTTTATGATCATTCTTCTGTGTGGAGAGCATTAGCAGTATTTGGAGATGTAAAAACAGTTCCAGTTGCTCAAGGTGCAGAGTTAATGGCATATACTAATATTACAAATTATGGTGCTGGAAATTATTTAATGCAAGAATATGTTGAAAACAGTTTTTATGATCTTACTGGTGATTTTAATATAAGTTTCTGGTTTGATGGTAGTGATGCTGGTACAGGTAGTGCTATAGAATTCAAATGGGTGAATGATGATGATGATAATGGATGGATGATTCATATCAATAATCAGACATCATATTTCCTTGATGCTGGATGGGATGCTTATGCTGCTTATAAACAAATTAATAACACCAGTTGCTATCGTGATAGTTGGTGTAAAGTAAACTTTGTTCGTAGAAGTAATGTATTATATTATTACTTAGATGGTGTACTTGTAGATAGTGGTTATAATATGAGTGCATGGAATATGACTAAGACTGAGTGGCATAAACTTATAATACATATGGGTAGAAATTCAGAAGATTGTAAAATTGCTTTGTTAAATATTGGTGATGCTGTTACAACTGATGCAGAAATATGGGATATGTATAGGGACGAATTACCTATGTTTGAACCTAATTCAAGAGTTTGTCTTGTTGGAACTGATACTATGCATACTAGTGGTGTTATTAATAGTGATATAAAAGCAGTTGCATATGATGATTCAACTGATACTTTACATGTTGGAACATCACATGGTAGGACTGATATGAATGGATTAACCGTAATAAATAATACTACGACTGCTGTTACAACTGATATATCAGCATCTAATGGATTAATAGCGGAGCAATAGTATGACAGTACGCATAGAAAAACCATCATTTAATTTAAGATCCAAGTTAAACGACCTTGATTATGGTGTCGTTCCACTTGAGAAGATGCCAGCTGGCAGTATTATACAATATAATTATGATACTGGTGTTGGTCAGCATTTCACTACTACTAATGGTGGATGGACAGACTTAAATTGGAGTGTTTCTATTTCTCCACGTTTTGATAATAGTTTGATTCTTGTTGAATTAAGTGCTATAGGACAAGCACCAAATACTACTATTGGTGTTTCTGCGGTTACAATTTATAGAAATGGTACAACTAATATAGGAGACACTAGTAATGCCAATTTTGGATTGAGTGTTGTTGGAGATCTTCAGGAAACTGGATATGTAACATCTCCACAAACTTTCTTTGTGTTTGATAAACCTAATACAACAGATAATACTACATATAATCTCTATGGAAGAACATCCAATGGTGGAACCGCATATTGCGTCCATAGTGGTGTTACAAGAACCTTAAGTGTAAAGGAGATAAAACAATGAAACCAGACATAGTTGATGCATTAGTGGCACTTAAGCCAGGAGCAATATGGACTCTTCCCAATAATCCAACTGCTACAAATGATTATGAGCGTTTAGTTTGGCAAGATGAATCTCAAACAAAACCAACAGAAGATGAAGTTAATGCAAAGGTTACTGAATTGGTAAATGCATATCCAATGAAATTATTACGTGACAATAGAGATAGATTAATTCTTCAAACTGATTGGAGAATAGTTATGGCGAAAGAAACAGGAACTAATATTCCTGCCGCTTGGAAGACATATAGACAAGCATTAAGAGATTTACCTGCTAGTTCAACACCTAAGTTAAATTCTGATGATAATTTAGATATGAGTTCAGTGACTTGGCCAACACCACCATCCTAAATACTAATAATAATAAAAGAACATGGCAGCATCAAATAAGATACAAGTAGGATACATTGAAGCTCAAGATGGGGCTCAATTTGAGGTGGATGCTGGTACTGCTGCAGCACCAGGCTTGTGTTTTGATGATAGTGCTGCGACAGGTCTTTACTCGCCTGGCACTGGTCAGATAGCATGGAGTACATCGGGTAAACAAACAGCATTAAGGATACTTGCAGATGGTAAGGTTGGTGTTGATTGTACTCCTACTGTAGCATTAGAAGTTAATGGAACGATAAAAGCGAGTGCTATTGATGCACCTATTGAAGGTACATTGGATGATTGGATAGTACATGCTGGAGATACCAATACTAAAATAGGATTTTCTGCTAATGATACATTTCAAGTACATACAGGAGGGAGTCCTAGAATACAAGTTACTGATTCAGCTACTGATATTACTAATGATCTTATAATTACAGATAAAATAGTTCACTCAGGAGATACAGATACAGCAATAAGATTCCCTAGTAATGATAATTTTACAGTAGAATTATCAGGTGATGAAAAATTTCGCCTTGATGGTGGTCAGGCAAAATTCAAGGTAGGAACAAATAAAACTGTAAAATTTTATGCTCCAACACATAATGATGAATCAGATTTAGGAGCAGGTATTGGTTTCTCTAGAGTAAGTGACGGAGCAGAACTGCTTTCTGGTATTTTTGGACATTCAAATACTGGATTAGGAATAGCAGCACGAGATCACGTAACAATTCTTACTGGTGGAACATCAAACGTTTCTGATACAGAAGAAAGAGTTCGCATAGCATCAAATGGTAATGTTAGAATTGGGCCAGCAGGAGCACCAAACATTGCAGTAGGTGGTGGGTTAGAAATAGAACGGGCAGGTGCAGCAACTATAAGACTTGAAGATACTGGAGCAGGTTCAGGTTTTGAGATACAGAATACAGGTGGAGTAATTAAACAGAGATTATATAATAACCAAGCTTGGACTATTGAATATGGTGGTGGTGAAAAATTTCGCATCGACTCAAGTGGCCACATAACGCCAGGTGCTGCAGGTACTCAAGATTTAGGTAGCACTTCAAAAGAATGGGGTAATGTTTATCTTGCTGATGATAAGAGATTAACATTAGGATCCGATCAGGATATGTATGTTTATCATGATAATATTCATGGTTATGTTTCTAATCGTAAGGCTAATCTTTATCTGTCAGCACCAACTTATGTACAGATAATTAGCACAGATACAAGTGGTAGTAATGTACAAACTGGTGCAACATTTTTAAGAGGTGGAAAGTCAGAAATATATCATTCTAATAGTGTAAAATTTGAAACCAGCTCAACGGGAATTTCAGTAACGGGAGAAGTCGCAGCAACACAAGACTATCCAACTATTCGACCAAAATTAGACTTTAATTTTGTATCAGTCAAGAAATTAGATTCAAGGGTTACTTTTTCTAGAAATAGTGTTGCATCATATACTGATGTGGAGGGTAATGTTAAATTAGTTGGTGATAATGTTCCAAGATTCGATCACGATCCAATGACAGGAGAGTCTAAAGGATTATTGATTGAAGATGCAAGAACTAATCTAGTATATCCTAGTACTAATTGGTCTGTTGGTAATCCTGGCTGGACTATTAATAATTCTAATATTAATGTAACTATCAATACTACTGACACTAAAGATCCTGCTGGAACTTATAATGCAAGTAAACTTGTAGCATATCAAGGTAATACAGCAATGAAAGATATTTGGTGGACTCCTAGTAATCTTACGTTTGCTAGTGGTACTGCATATGCTGTATCGTGTTTTGCAAAAAGTACAACGGGAGCTGTTTTACAATTAAGACCGAGAGGACAGGGTAGTAATAAAGCATGGGTAAATTATAATCTTTCAACTGGTGCAGTAGGTTCTAGTGGTGGTTCTACTTTAGTATCGAGTAAGATCGAAAAATATCCAAATGGATGGTATCGTTGTTCTCTAGTATTTACTGGAAGTGGAACTAGTGGTTCTGGTGGTCTTGGAACATTACTTATGTATAGTGCTACTGCTGGAGAAGCATCATCAAATACTGGTGATGAATCTAAGTCATTGTATTTGTGGGGTGTTCAACATGAAGTAGGACGGTTTGAAAGTTCTTATATTCCATCTAGTGGAACAGCAGCAAGTCGTAACGCAGATTTTGTATCAATAACAGGAGAAGAACATACTGATTTCTGGAATACTAGTGAAGGAACATATCTTATTGATTATAAACCACTTGAAAAAGCAATAGGTAATGGTGTTATTATTGGATCAAAAAGAGGAAATAATGGATCTGGATATCCTTGGCCATTGTATAGACACGATACTGCAAATACTAATAACTTTAAATCTTATGATCTTACTAGTAGTATTGTAAGTATGTCTACTACTTGGGCAGATCAACGAGAATCATGGGCATTAGGATTTAATGGAACAAATGGATCTATAGCAAGAAATGGTACTCAATTACAGACAAATAATACAAATATGAAAGGATTGATAGATGCAAATGAATTATGGTTAGGAAGTAGTGGTACTGGAAGTATGTATTCTATGCATGTGAAAAGATTTATGTATTATTCAAAGAGAATTACAGATTCTCAGCTAAAGACTTTAACTTCACAATAAATAAAACAAGAGAGAATTAACTAATGCCTAATATAGTCGGAATCGGAAATGAACAAGTACCAACCAACGCAATGTTGGGTGGATTGGCATATCAAGATCCTGATCATGCTAATTTAACTGAGGTAGAGATAGAAAATATTGCTGCTATTAAAGCAAATGTTAATGAAACAGTAAATCAAATCTATGTTTACAATACTGCTTTAGATAGTGATGGTGGTGCATGGAGGCATAGATGTCAACATACTTCTTGGTATAATGAAGCATCATCAGCAACAAGAGGAACGAAAAAAGATTTTCCTGCTGTTGCTGTACTTACTTTAACAGAGACTTCTCTAAAAATTTATGATGCTAATGATCCAAATGGAGAATTGTGGGGTCATTATACTCAATTAAGTTGGGATAATAGTTATAATAGTGTATGTGCTCTGAATGGAATAATTTTAATTGGTAATTTTAACTTTAGTAATGCTTGGAGTGGATGGGGAACGTTAAGGTTAAATTTTCCTAAAGATGAGATGGTTAATGATTGTAATACTATAGATTATTCATCATATCAAGGGGGAACAACTAGACATTTATTAACAAGTACTGATTACAGATATACTGGCGACGAAAAGAGACAAATAACTTGGACTAGTTATTATATTTCTTGTGTTGATATGGTTGTTGCAAGTGATTGTGTTACTGATCCAGATACAAAACTTCCTGTACCTCATATTGCTACTGGTACAGTTACGTTTAACTCAATAAACAATCACGTTCAACTTGCTTATACTTCGGGTTTTCCAGGCAGTAGGACTTGGACACAAACTGCTTCAAATGGTGGTTATGGTAGTGAAAAATATAGAAGTATTAAATGGTTGAATGGTTTTTGGATATTTGCTGGTACTGAACACGTTTCTGGTGTTGTTGGATTACGTCAGCATCTTTATGAGAGGACTCCACCTTTTGGTGGAGGTGGTGAATCGACTACTCTTGTGCATAGATTAATTAATGGATTTAGTTTTGATACTGATGGTGAAAATTGGCAAAGTGGTTTAGGTTCTGGTGCAGGTAATGGAATATATCAAGGTAGATCAGTAGCAAGTAAGGATGGAAATTTTGATATTGGATATAATACGACAGCAGGATATCAGGGATTAAATAGACTTATTTTTAATGCTAATTCTACTACTGGTAATCCAAAGGCATATAATAAAGCTGAGAGTGCAGTTGCTTATATAACTGCGGATTATAATTCTGGTTATATGCCTAATGATATTAAAAGTGCGATTATGGCAGATACTGCCACAGAAGATACGACTAATTATGCTTTAACTGCAACACAAGCTGTTGTTGATAGATTAACATCAGAGACTTATACTAATGGTGCTACATCATGGCAACAGGTAGATAATGCATCTACTGATAATGGATATGTGGCTATTCAAATGAATGGATTAACAGTAGGACAGACATATAAAATAAGTATAACTCTTGACAATAATGCAGCATTAGATGGTACTTACCAACATGGAGTTATTCATAAAAATAGTCTGACTGGTGAAGTTAAGACTAGTTTTCCTGCTTGGAACAAAACTAATGGCAGTTCGGAAACTCTTACTGCATATTTTACTGCATATTCTGAAAATACTGATGATCTTATATTATATGCAAATGCCATTACACTTAATGTAACTAATTTTTCAGTTACTGCTACAAATGTTAAAGTCGGTATGCCTAATCTGGCAACAAAATGTGTTTTCCATGCTACTGCTAGATTAACATCACATACTTATGCTAATGGTAAGACAGCATGGCAACAGGTAGATAATTCATCTACTGATAATGGATATGTGATGATATATTTAAGACCATTGGAAGTTGGTAAAAAGTATTTTATTTCATTAAGAGCCAACACTGGTGCTACTCTTGATGGTGGATATAATAATAAAATTCATTTTAATGGTAGGGCAACTGATGTTAATCTAGATAATGCTGGTTGGATTAATAGTGGTACTGGTGGAGTTCATTATTCTGCTACTTTTACGGCAACACATACAGCTGACGATGCTTTAGTACTTTATGCTAATGCTCAAACAATAAATTTCAGTCAATTTGTACTTCGTGAAATTCCTGATAGTCAGGTAGTTTCAGCAAATGGAGCTACTGATCGTTCAAAGAATCGTGATCACGCATTTGTACTAGGTCAATTAGGTAGGGAACCAGTAGCAGAGGGTGCAGAACTTCTTGGTTATGGGCCTGATTGGAGTGGTGATAATTATATTATAGAACCACATAATACCAAGTATAGTTTTGGTACTAGTAATGATTTTATGGTTATGGTTTGGCTTTATCCTACCGATAATACAAATACATATCAATTCATTTTGGAATTAGATCCTTGGAGAGGAACTAATCAAAATAGATTCTACTTTATAAGAAAAAACGACACAAGATTATATCTACCTTGGGATAGTGATGTTACTGGAAGTGAGGTTCCACTTAATGAATGGACATTCGTTTGTGCAGGGAGAAAAAATAGTGGCACTACTGGTGTTGTATATGTTAATGGAGAATCAGTTTCCGATGGAACAGATACGTGGGGTTCTTCTCATAATTTAACACAAACTGGTAGTACATATTGGGGGGTATACCCTAAAGATCCATCAAATTTATATGAATGGCATGGTTATATGTCACTTGGACGGATTATGGGAGGATGTCCAGATACTCAAATGATTAGAAGAATATATGAGGATGAAAGGAAATTATTCCAACCTAATGCTAAGTGTACTTTGACTGGTGCTCCTCATGTAGGAACAACGTCAACTAATATTAAAGCACTTGGATATGATAAAGTGAAAGACATTCTACATGTTGGAACTCCTTCAGGACGTAGTGATTTCCGTGGACTTAATAGAATAAATAGTACAACGAAGCACATCACAACTGCTATATCAGCATCAGATGGACTTATAGCGGAGCAATAGTATGGCGGTATCAATTACAAAACCAGCATTTAATATCAGGGATAAGTTAGCTGAGATTGGAGCAAATATTGCTACAAGTCAGATGCCTTCTGGTACTATTATTAATACTGGATACAGTGAATATGATACGCAAGTAATTATTACGAGTGCTGGAGAACGAAAGTATTCAACTATTTGGACACCGCATATTTATGCAAGGGAGTCTGGATCTGATTTCCTTGTAATGGCACATATACAAGGGTATTGGATGTCTAGTGCTAATGGTGCGAATATGGGTATTCAACGTTGGGTTGATGATGCATGGATAACCACTAATAATGAACCTAGAAATGCAGATAGTACTGGTGATGATCAATGGATGGGAGCTGGTCATAGTTGGGGTATTGCAGCTGGATCTTTCTTTATCAATAGATTTGCTATGGATACATATAGAAATTACAAGGCAGGACAAAAAGTTATGTATGATATAGGTGCAGGGTTTTGGCGTCAAGGCGGTGGAGAGTTAAGAATAAATTATAGTGGATATAATTCACAATGTACTGCGTTCATTATGGAGATAAAACAATGAAGTTAGGTTTAGCAGATGCAATAAAGGCATTAAGACCAAATTCAGGTTACACACTACGTGGTGATACGTATAGTGGTTTGGAATGGGATTCTAGTAATAGTGATGAAAAACCAACAGAGGAAGAACTTGATTCAAAATTGACTGCATTGAAAACAACAGAAAAACCAATGGAACTTTTACGTGAAGAAAGAGATAGATTAATTGGACAATCTGATTGGAGAATTACTAAAGCAAAAGAGACATCAACTAATATTTCTGCTGCATGGAAGACATATAGACAAGCACTGCGAGATTTACCTGCTAGTTCAACACCTAAGTTGGATTCTAATGATGATTTAGATATGAGTTCAGTGACTTGGCCAACACCACCTTCATAAGTATAAACAATGGCACAAACTAAAGTACAATTATTACAACCTGATTTAGGTGATGTTATTGATTTTGATGCATCAACTCTATTCGTAGATGGTGCTGATAATAGAATAGGTATTCGGAATACTAATCCACAATATGAATTAGATGTTACTGGTACTATAAATGCAACCAATTTCAGAGGTAATATATCTGTTGGTACTATTGATGATTGGATAGTACATGCTGGAGATTCTAATACTAAGTTTGGATTCCCTGCTGCTGATACAATTTCATTTGAAAGAGGTGGTTCAGAAGCACTTCGCATCACAACAGCTAATGCTCTTTTAACTGCTGGTGTGACAGCTGAACCTTTATATCCTCATTATGTAACCGCAAGAAAAATACAGGCAGAAATCAAAGGTGCTCTTGATGTTGGACAAACAAGACATCATGGTTCATTAGCGGTTAATTGTACTAATTCAAACTCATTCATAGGTCTTGTTAGAAGTGATAATACACAAACAGATGGAACTGATATTGGAGTAATAGGTTGGACTGCATTTGATGGAACAGATTTCCACCAAGCTGCTGCAATAATGGTAGAGAAAGGTGCAGGTGCAGGTAATGATGATCAGCCTGGACATATGATCTTTAAGACCAATTCAGGTACAACTAGTGCAACAGAAAGGCTTCGCATAGCAAGTAATGGTGAGATTGGTATTGGTAATGTATCAAATCCAGATACTATGCTTCATATATTAATGTCTTCAAATACTGCTTACTCAGCTACTGCTGGAGTAAGACAGGGCATGAAGATATTTAATGATTCAAATGTTGATAATGGATATGCTTCTATAGAATTGGCATCAACTGATGGTGATGATTATTATGGAAGTACATTACTTAGTTCAATAGCAACTGGAACTAATTATTCAAATGATTTTGCAATTCAGACAAGACATGGTGGTAATTATGGTGAAAGATTTCGCATCAAATCAGATGGTAAAATATCTATCGGGGATAATACTAATTTAGATTCTCAATTAACTGTAACTCAAGCACAAGGTGATTGTATTAGATTGAGATCTGTTGTAACAAATAATGCATTTAAGTATGGAATTATTAAGCAGGAACCATATAACAATAATGCTGTTGGTTTACATATAATAGCTGGTAAATCAGATTCCTCATATAGTGAAGTTGCTATTGGTGGAGGAGTTGATAGTGGTTATGCTGCAACACAAATAGATTTTTATACTGGTGCAACCACAACAACAGCAACTGGAACAAAAAGAGCTCGCATCAACTTGACAGGACAATTACTTCTAGGGCCTGGTTCATTAGCAACAACAAAGGCAACTCTAGCTGGAAGTTTAGATCTTAGTAGTGGTGGAATAAGTTTATGTATTGGTGGTGATGTTAATAGTACTGGTAGAACAAACTCAACTGATAAACTTAATAGAATTACAGCTCCACATTACACTAATGCTGAAGAACCAGTGATGATGGCATCAGCACATAACATAAGTGGAAATAATACGGTTAGTTTTGGTGGTGGTTCTAGTCTTTGCAATGCTGCAACTCAATTTAAATTTTATACTGCTGCTAATACTACTACGACAAGTGGTACAGAAAGGCTTCGCATTGATAGTACAGGAAGATTAAGCCTCGGTGAGGCAGACTTTACTGCATCTAACGATGTTCATATTAAGAGAGCAAATGCTGGTGGAGATGTTGCATTAAGAATAACAAATAATACTAACCAGAATTCTGGATCAACTGCATCAATATATTTCACTACAAGTCCAACTCAAGATTTTAATACTGGTTACATAAAAGCAGTTAGAGATGGTGGTACATTAAATTTTGGATATGCCACAAACTCTCCAACTGTTGAGATGAAAGTTTCTACTGGCCAGGTTGGTTTTAATCAAACTCCAGATGCAGATGGTGGATTAGTACAAATAAGATATAATGAAGTTTATACATCTGGAACGACTAATTTACTTACATCAGCATCAAAAGCAGCACTTAGAATTAGAACTTCAAGTGACAGTTCTAAATCATTATATTTTGGTGGAATAGATGAATCAGCAACTCCATATTTACAAGTAGGTAATAGAGGAAGTGGTGGTGCAACTGCTACTTACCCATTAATATTACAACCTTATGGTAATACTGTTGCAATAGGAGGAGGTGGTACTATTCCCTCTGGTAATGAAAAGGGATTGCTAGACATATATCATACTGCACCTGATAGTATTAACAGTCCACATATAAGATTATGGGGGCCAGCAAACCAAGACGCAAGAATCGAATTTGGTTCTGCTGTTAACGTTGGAGAAGGTGGATATATTATGTACAACGATAATGATGAGGGATTATACATTGGAAGTCGAATGGCAACTTATTCTGAAGTTAACATTTGTACTGGAATGAATGATGGTTCGCCAACTTCTAATATAAGATTAAGAGTAGATTCTGTTGGTCGTGTAACTAAACCTAATACTGTAGCATTCCATGCTATTCATGATGGTAATCAATCTTTAAGTAGTGGTGATACAATTACAACTTGGCAAACAACTAATGCTCTTCGGTGCCATGCTCAAGGTGGTGCTACAATTTCATCTGGTGGTGTCTTTACTGCTCCTGTAACTGGAGTTTATGTCTTCCATGCACAATTCCTTCTATCTAGTGTGAATGGTACTGGTGCTATTCATATATTCTGGAAGAAAAATAATTCTACTTTCACTTATTTTAATAGTAGAACAGATGGTGATACTGATTTTGGTTATGGTAATTACTTGCCTGTATGTGGACAAACAACAATGCACCTTGATGCAAATGAGGATTGTAGAATTGGAATATCATTTACTGGTTCGGGATGTGGTATTTATGGAACTGATGGTAACTGGGGTTTCTGGGATGGTTATTTACTAGGTTGATATAGGTTCGGTTCCACTTGACAAACGTGTATAAATATCTTATGATAACGCTTTACTACTTTATTAGGTAAAAATTATGACTGAGACT